>Ga0156283_1083_pt1 | contig 53342 bp, 58 predicted proteins | sample RifCSPlowO2_12_FD_107932 | JGI IMG/M metagenome (GOLD analysis project Ga0156283, IMG submission 107932) | Betaproteobacteria bacterium RIFCSPLOWO2_12_FULL_65_14 | reverse complement strand
CGACCTGCTGCGCTCCCACGGTCTCGGGGCCGATCAGGCGCCAGTTGCGCGTGCCGCTGTGATTGGCGGGCGAATACGGCTGCAGGTCGGCGGGGCGGACGAGGTATTTCACGGATCGATCCAATTATGCAGCGCGATCTTGTCGGCGAGCGCCTGCGGCGCGGCGAAGCCCCCGCCCAGCCGGATCGCGTCCTCGGCGAGGCGCGCCGCTGACCAGCGCGGTATCGCCTTCGAGCAGCTTGCCGGCCATGGATCAATGGTAGACTGGACAGTCTAGTCCTTACAAGCTTCCCGAAATGGCCCTGGTGCACCGCGAGCGCGTGCTGCGCGCCGCCACAAGCTCTTTTCTCGCGCACGGCTACCGCTCGAGCGTGGACCACATCGCGCGCCGCGCCGGCGTGGCGAAGCAGACCGTCTACCACCACTTCCCGAGCAAGGACGAGCTCTTCAAGGAGGTGGCGCGCGCGCTCGCCAAGCGCGTGCTGATCGAGCTCGAGGCCGAGCCGCGCGACGTGCGCGCGGCGCTGGTGCGCTTCGCGCAGGCCTACCGCAAGCGCGTGCTCGGCGCGCAGGGCATCGCCACCTTCCGCGCGCTGGTTCCCGAGGTGCCGCGCTTCCGCGCCCTCGCGCGCGCGATGTACGCGGGCAGCGCCGGCGTGCTGGTGGAGCGCCTCGCCGAGGTGCTGCGCAAGGCGATGGACGCCGGCGAGCTGCGCCGCGACGATCCGGTGCTCGCCGCCGAGCTGCTGCTCGGCATGCTCGTCGGGCAGGACCGCATCAAGCGCCTGTTCGGCGTCGCCGCCGGCGAGAGCGACGCGCGCCGCGCCGAGCGCATCGTCGACTGCTTCCTGCGCGCCTACACCCTATGAAGCGCTTATTGCCGGTCATCGCCCTGGTGGTTGCGGCCTGCAGCCCGGGCGGCGCGCAGGAAAAGAAAGGCGCGGACGCCAAGGGCGGCGCGCCCGCCGCGGTCCCGGTCACCGCGATCGCCGTGGCGCCGCGCGCCGTGCCGGTGGCCTTCGAGGCGGTCGGGCGCACCGAGGGCTCGCGCGAGGTGCAGGTGCGCGCGCGCGTCGCCGGCATCATCGAGCGGCAGCTCTTCAGCGAAGGCGACCCGGTGAAGGCCGGCGCGCCGCTGTTCCGCGTCGAGCGCGCGCCCTACGAGATCGAGCTCGCGCAGGCGCGCGCCGCCCTCGAGCAGGAGACCGCGCGCCAGGAGCTCGCGCAGCAGGAGCACGCCCGCCTCAAGGGGCTCGCCGACCGGCGCGCCATCAGCCAGAAGGAAGCCGACCAGGCGGCCTCGGCGCAGCGCCAGAGCGCCGCGGCGGTGCAGATGGCGCAGGCGCGCGTGCGCCAGGCCGAGCTCAATCTTTCGTACACCGCGGTCAACGCGCCGATCGCCGGCGTCACCGGCCGCGCGCTGCAGTCGATCGGCAGCCTGGTGCAGCCCAACAACGAATCGGCGCTGCTCACCACCCTCACGCGCAGCGATCCGATCTGGGTGCGCTTCGGGCTCTCGGAGTCCGAATACGCGCGCCTGAGAGGATCCAGGGAAATCGAAGTGAGGCTGGAGCTCGCCGACGGCAGCGCGTATCAGCAGGCGGGCAAGCTCAACTTCGCCGGCTCCACGGTCGACGCCGCCACCGGCACGGTGCAGATGCGCGCCGAGCTGCCGAACCCCAGGCTCGCGCTCCTTCCCGGCCAGTACGTGCGCGTGCGCGTGGTCGCGGGAACGCAGCAGGCGATCGTCGTGCCGCAGGCCGCAGTCGGGCAAAACGAGGGCGGCCGCTATGTCTGGATTATTGAGAATCAAAAAGCAATCCAGCGCCCGATCCGGGCGGGCAGCTGGCTCGGAGCCGACTGGGTGGTGCTCGAGGGCCTCAAGGCCGGCGACCAGGTGATCGTCGACAACCTGGTGCGCCTGCGTCCCGGGGCGCCGGTGCAGGTGAACAAAGCCGGCTAGATGTCCCGGTTTTTCATCCACCGGCCGGTGTTCGCCGGCGTCATCGCCATCATCATCGTGCTCGCCGGGCTGGTGGCGCTGAAGCTCCTGCCCATCGCGCAGTACCCGGAGATCGCGCCGCCGACGGTGCAGATCACCACGAACTACTCGGGCGCCAGCGCCGAAACCGTGGCGCGCACCGTCGCCGCGCCGATCGAAGAGCAGCTCTCCGGCGTCGAGCGGCTGTCCTACTTCAGCTCGAGCTCCTCGTCGAACGGCAACCTGAACATCACGGTGACCTTCGAGCCGGGCACCAACGTCGACCAGGCGGTGTTCAACGTCAACAACCGGGTCCAGGTGGCGCTGCCGCGGCTGCCCGAGGAGGTGCGGCGCAACGGCGTGCTGGTGCAGAAGCGCTCCTTCGACATCCTGCTCGTGGCGACCCTGGTCTCGCCCGGCAACCGGCGCGACACGCTGTTCCTCTCCAACTACGCCTCGCTCAATCTCGCCGACGAGCTCAAGCGCCTCGCCGGCGTGGCCGACGTCGCCCAGTTCGGCGCGCGCGACTTCTCGATGCGCGTGTGGCTCAACCCCGAGAGGATGGCGCGCCTCGGCGTGACCACCGCCGACGTCGCCGCGGCGCTGCGCGCGCAAAACGCGCAGTACGCCGCCGGCCGCATCGGCACCGAGCCGGCGCCGCCCGGGCAGAGCGTGGTCTACACCGTCACCGCCACCGGGCGGCTGGTGGAGCCCGAGGAGTTCGGCGAGATCGTGGTGCGCGCCGCAGGACCGGGAAATCTTCTCAGACTGAAAGACATTGCCCGGATCGAGCTCGGCGCGCTCAACTACGACACCTCGAACACGCTGGACGGGCAGCCGGCCATCGGCATGGCGGTGTACCTGCAGCCGGGCGCGAACGCCCTCGAGGTCGCCGACCTGGTGCGCGCGCGCATGCAGGAGCTCAAGGCCACCTTCCCCGAAGGCGTGGACTACACGATTCCCTTCGACACCACGCGCTTCGTCGACGCCTCGATCAAGGAAGTGAACAAGACCATGTTCGAGGCGGCGCTGCTGGTGCTCGCCGTGGTGTTCCTGTTCCTGCAGACCTGGCGCGCCACCCTGATCCCGATGATCGCGGTGCCGGTGTCGCTCATCGGCGCTTTCGCCGGGCTGTGGCTCGCCGGCTTCTCGATCAACACGCTGACGCTCTTCGCGCTGGTCCTCGCCATCGGCATCGTGGTCGACGACGCCATCGTGGTGCTGGAGAACGTCGAGCGCCTGATGCGCGAGGAGAACATGCGCGCCTTCGAGGCGGCGCTCGAGGCGATGCGCGAGGTTTCGGGCGCGGTGGTGGCGATCGTGCTGGTGCTGTGCGCGGTGTTCGTGCCGGTCGCCTTCCTCGGCGGCATCGCCGGACAGCTCTACCGCCAGTTCGCGGTCACGCTGTCCTTCGCGGTGGTGATCTCGGGCTTCATCGCGCTCACGCTCACCCCGGCGCTGTGCGCGCTGCTCATGAAGCGCGGCGAGCACCATTCGCGGCTCTTCAACCCCTTCAACCGCTTCTTCGCCTGGGTGACGGAGCGGTTTCTCGCCGGGGTGCGGCTGCTGCTTGCGCACCGCATGGCCGCGCTGGCGGGCTTCCTCGGCATGCTGGTGTTCGGCGGCGTGCTCCTGTGGCGCGTGCCCTCGAGCTTCGTGCCGCCCGAGGACCAGGGCTTCGTCTTCGGCAACATCCAGCTCCCCGACGGCGCGACGCTCGAGCGCACGCGCGCGATGACCGGCGAAGTCGTCAAGATCGCGCGCGCGAATCCGGGCGTGCAGAACGTGCTCGCGGTGGTGGGCTTCGATCTGCTCGGCGGCGGCAACAAGACCAACGCCGCGACCATGTTCATTCCGCTGAAGAACTGGGAGCTGCGGGACATGCACGCCGCCGAGGTCGCGCGCGACATCGCGCAGAAAGGCGCGGCGCTGCGCGAAGGGATGGTGCTCGCCTTCAACCCGGCGGCGATCCGCGGCCTGGGCACCTCGGGCGGCTTCGAGATGTACCTGCAGGCGCGCGGCGACTCCGATCCCGGGCGGCTGTTCCAGATGACGCAGGCGTTCGTCGAGGAGCTGCGCAAGAATCCCAGCCTCACCGGCGTGAACTCCTTCTTCCGGCCCACCGTGCCCCAGCTGCGCGTCGAGGTCGACCGCGAGAAGGCGCTCTCGCTCGGCGTTCCGGTGCAGGAGGTGTTCGAGGCGCTGCAGGGCACCATGGCCTCGCTCTACGTGAACGACTTCAACAAGTTCGGCCGCACCTACCGCGTGCAGGTCCAGGCCGACGCCGCGTTCCGCGCGCAGCCCGAGGACCTGGGCGCCATTTTCGTGCGCTCGGCCACCACGCGCGAAATGATCCCGCTCAAGTCCCTGATCCGCGTCTCGAGCGTGGTGGGGCCCGAGCAGCTCGAGCGCTTCAACGGCTTCGTCTCGGCGCGCGTGCTCGGCAGCGGCCGCCCCGGCGTTTCCTCCGGCGAAGCGATCCGCGCGGTCGAGCAGGTGGCCTCGGCCAGCCTGCCCGAGGGCTACGGCATCGCCTGGTCCGGGCAGGCGTTCCAGGAAAAGCGCACCGGGCGCGCCTCGGCGATCGCGTTTGGCCTCGCGCTCGTGATGGTGTTCCTGATCCTCGCGGCGCTCTACGAGCGCTGGCTGCTGCCGTTCGCGGTGGTGCTCGCGGTGCCCTTCGCCGTCAGCGGCGCGCTGCTGTTCGTCACGCTGCGCGGGCTCGAGAACGACATCTATTTCCAGATCGGGCTGGTGGTGCTCATCGGGCTTGCCGCGAAAAACGCCATCCTCATCGTCGAGTTCGCGCAGCAGGCGTACCTCGAAGGCATGAGCGCGATGGATGCCGCGCTGCACGCGGCGCGGCTGCGCTTCCGCCCGATCATCATGACCTCCCTCGCGTTCGTGTTCGGCGTGATGCCGCTCATGCTCTCCACCGGCGCCGGCGCGGCGGCGCGCCGCTCGATGGGCACCGGCGTGGTGGGCGGCATGCTCGCCGCCACTTTCGTCGCCACGCTCTTCATCCCGCTGTTCTTCGTGGTCGTCGCGCGCCGCCGCAAGCCGCGGCACGCGGAGCAGCCGGTTTCGCCGTGATTCGGTTTTTTATTCTTTTATTTCTTGCTGGCTGTACCACGGTCGGCCCGGATTACAAGCGGCCGGCGATCGAGCTGCCCGCGCAATACCCGGCTTCCTCCGTCAAAGAGGAAGCCGCTTTACCGGTGGAATGGTGGAAGCTGTATTCGGACCCGACGCTCGACGAGCTCGTCGCCTCTGCGCGCGAAAAGAACGCCGACGTCCGCCTGGCCGCGGCGCGCGTGCGCGAAGCCGAGGCGGTGCTGCGCGAGGCCGGCGCCGCCTTCTACCCGGATGTCGCCGGCGGCTACTCGGCGACGCGCAGCAAGGTGAGCACGCGCACCACGCCGCCGCCGCAGGCCAGCGCGCCGCTCGAGCGCTCGCAGCACAGCCTCACCGCCTCGACCAGCTTCGAGCTCGACTTCTGGGGACGCCTCGCGCGCGCCGGCGAAGCCGCGCAGGCAAACCTGCTCGCGTCGCGCTTCTCGCACCAGGTCGTCGCCCTCACGCTCGCCGGCGCGACCGCGCAGGCGTACTTCGCGCTGCGCTCGCTCGACGCGCAGAGCGCGGTGCTCGAGCGCAGCCTGCAGGCGCGGCGCGATTCGCTCGAGATCGCCCGGGCGCGGCTCGAAGCCGGCCTCGCCTCGGAGCTCGACGTGCACCAGGCGCAGGGCGCGCTCGCCGATGCGCTCGCGCAGCGCCGCGAGGCCGCGCGCCAGCGCGCGGCGGTCGAGCGCCTGCTCGGGCAGCTCTCCGGCCGCCCCGACCTGAAAGTCTCGCCGGCGGACCTCTTCGCGCTGCCGCTGCCGCCGGTGCCGCCGCCGGGACTGCCTTCGGCGCTGCTCGAGCGCCGGCCCGACATCCGCGCGGCCGAGCAGTCGCTCGTCGCCGCCAACGCGCAGATCGGCGTGGCGCGCGCGGCGCTCTTTCCGACGATCTCGCTCACCGCGTCGCTCGGCGCGCAGAGCGCCGAGCTCTCGAGCCTGCTCTCGAGCGGCGCCGGCATCTGGTCGCTCGGCCTGGGTCTCGCCGCGCCGATCTTCGACGCCGGCCGGCGCGAGGCGCGCGTCGAGCAGGCCGACGCGCGGCGCGAACAGGCGCTCGCGTCCTATCAGCGCTCGATCGAGACCGCGTTCCGCGAAGTCGCCGATGCGCTCGTCAACGTCGAGCAGACCTCGGGCGTCGAGTCCGACCTCGAAGCGCGCCTGCGCGCGGCGCGCAGCGCGCTGGAGCTCTCCAGCCTGCGCTACGAATCGGGCTACTCGCCCTTCCTCGAGGTGCTCGACGCCCAGCGCACCGCCAACGACGCCGAGCTCGCCTTCGTGCGCAACCGGCAGGCGCGGCTTGCCTTCAGCGTCGATCTGATGAAAGCCCTCGGCGGCGGCTGGAATTCGGGGTCAGAGCAAAAGCCCTGACCCCGGGGTCAGGGCTTTTGCTCTGACCCCAGCCTTGCTTTCTTGGCCGCTAGGCGCTCGCGCGTCTTGGCGGTCTCGACGACGTAGCGCACGTGCCGGCCGCGGCCGATCTGCTCGGCCGGGTCGCGCACGGTGAATTCCCAGACCACCTTGCGCCGGTCCACCTCCACGATGCGCACCTCGACGGTGACCTCGAGGCCCATCGGCGTGGGCGCGAGGTGATCGATCGACACCTGCGCGCCGACCGAGTCCTCGCCCGCGTCGAGATGCTCGAGCAGCATGTCGCGGCAGGTGTACTCGACATCGCTCACCATGCGCGGCGTGGCGTAGACCGCCGCTTCCTTGCCCATGAAGCCGATGCAGCGCGACTCGTCGACGGTGTAGGTTCGAGTGGCCCTTAAACCGGGTTTGAGCGAACCCTTCACGGAGCCTTGAAACCTGCCCGTTCCACCGCCCGCTTGAAGTCGGCGGGGCCGCTCTGCGCCGGATCGTAGGTCACCCGGGCGCGCGCCTCGGCGAGCGAGACGTCCACCTTGTCGACGCCGCGCACGCCCGTGAGCATGCGCGTCACGCTCTTCACGCAACCGTCGCAATGCAGCCCTTCGACTCTCAGATCTACGGTTTCCATGGACTTACTTTACCAGCAGAACCGGCACGCTCGAGATATGCAGCACCTTGGCGGCGGTCGAGCCGAGCATCGCCTTGCCGAGCTCGCTCATGCCGCGCGTGCCGATGTAGATGATGTCGCAGCGCTTCGCCCGCGCGTGCTCGACGATGGTTTCGGCGATCGGGCCGACCAGCACGCGCGGCTCGAAAGGCACGCCCGCGGCGGCGAGCTTCTTCTTCGCCGCGGCGAGGCGCGCGTTTCCCTCGTCCTCGTAGTACTTCTGGATCTGGCTCTTGCCCACCGCGAGGCCCATGCGCGGCAGCTTGGGCACCGGCAGGTGCACGGTCACCAGCTCGACCTGCGGCTTGTCGCGGTACCAGTCGGCGTGGTCGATGAGGCACTGCACCGCGCTCAGCGAGTTCTTCGAGCCGTCGACCGCGACCAGGATCTTCATTTCGTGTTCGCTCCTTTGGGTGGGAGCGCGATTTTACGACGCGCCGCCATCCTTTCGCCCAGCGCCTCGCGCTCGGCCGCGTCGAGCGCCTCGCGCGCGAACGGCAGCACCGCGGCGCCTTCGCGGTCCATGTGGCGCCGGTAGAGCCACGCGAAACGCGCCACTTCTTCCGGATCGATGCGCGGCTCGCCGCGCGCGATCGCCTCCAGCCGCTTGCGCAGCCGCTCCCATTGCGCGTGCATGCTGGCGTGCTCGCGCTCGAGCTCCTCGAGCGCCGCCGCGACCTCGGGGCGCTCATGCGTCGCCGCCTTCGTCCGCAGCAGCGGGAACAGGTCCTCGTCCTCGTCCTGGTGGTGCAGGACTCCGGCGCTGTCGAAGTAGCGCAGCACCGCCTGCGCCGCCGAGCGCGCCTCGGCGTCGCAGCCGCGGGTCTCGAGGTGCGGGACCATGCGCTCCAGCGTCGCGAGCTGGTCCTCGATGCGCTGGTGGCAGGCCGCGAGCATCTCGAGCGGCTCGTCGAAGCCCGGCGCGACCGGCCTATCGATCATGGGACGAGCATGGCAGCGCGGCGGTCAGAAGTGATTGATGCACGTCAAGGTGCCAGGGTACGCGCTGGCCCGCGCCGCGCCTACCACTCGGAGGCGATGCGCTCGGCCAGGGTCCCGGCGTCGGTGGCCGGATAGTCGGTCGTCACGAACGCGCGCTGCGGCTTGATGCCGCGGCGCGCGAGCAGCACGGTGGCGCACACCGTGGCGCAGCCTTCGATCACGAACACCGGAAAGCGCGCGGCCGCCTTGCCGTAGCCGGCGTCGTCGAAGCGCGCGCGCTCGGCGAAGCCGCGCCGGTTCAGCGCGTCCGCCACCTCGCCGGCGAAGCGCGCGCCCTCCGTGCAGCCCTCGCAGGCGAAGATCACCGGCCGCGGCTTGACGACCCAAGTCATCGCGGCAGTCTGCAGGCCGGCCTCCGGCCGTTTTTGATCTGCGTCAAACGCCGGCGGGTGTGCGCGGCGGAAACTCGACGCTGAGCCAAGACAGGAAGGGGAAAGCCGCAATGGGCGGCATCACCGAACGCATCGACCGCATTACCCTCCTCACCGGCGATTACCGCTCCCCGACCCCGCCGGTGCCGAAGAGCGTGAAGGTCGAGCTCACCGCGCGCTGCGATTTCCAGTGCTTTTTCTGCGCCAGCGCCATGCGCCTGCGCGACAAGGCCGAGATCGACCAGGAGTTCTTCCGCCGCATCCTCAAGCAGATGCGCGGGCTCGGGGTCGAGGAGATCGGCCTGTTCTACCTCGGCGAGTCTTTCCTTTGCCGCTGGCTGCCCGAGGCGGTGCGCTATGCCAAGAAGGACTGCGGCTATCCGTACGTCTTTCTCACCACCAACGGCCGCATGGCGACGCCCGAGCGGGTGCGCGAATGCATGCAGGCCGGGCTCGACAGCCTCAAGTTCAGCTTCAATTTCTCGGACGCCGAGCAGTTCCACCAGGTGACCGGCGTGCGCCAGGAGGACTTCGCCAAAGTCGTCGAGAACCTGAAGGCGGCGCGCCGCGTGCGCGACGAAGTCGAGGCGGCGAGCGGCCACCGCTGCGGGCTGTACGCCTCGAGCATCCGCTACGACGACGAGCAGCAGGCGCGCATGCAGGCGAGCGTCGCGCAGATCCTGCCCTACGTCGACGAGCATTACTGGCTGCCGCTGTACGGGCAGGCGGGCTTCACGAGCGGCGCGCGCGGCACGGTGCCGATCGCGGGCAACCAGGGGCGCATCGGCGCGCTGAGGAAGCCGCTGCCGTGCTGGTCGCTCTTCACCGAGGGCCACATCACCTACGACGGCCGGCTCTCCGCGTGCTGCTTCGACCACGACGGGCGCTTCGACATGGGCGATCTCAACTGCGAGACCTTCCTGGAAGCCTGGCACAGCAGGCGCTTCGACAGGCTGCGCAGCGCAAACCTTGCCGAGAACGTGCGCGGCACGGTGTGCGAGCAGTGCATCGCCTACAAGGGTTAAGCCAGCAGATACTCCACCAGGTCGCGCACCGGGCGAATTTCGGCGCCGAAAGGCACCGGCTCGGAGCCGCGGAAGAATAGCCCGCGGTCGACGTCGCCGCGCAATGCCGCGGCGAGGTGGTGATCGATGCAGAACTGCCCGGCCTGCGGCAAGCCGTCGCGCAGGCCGCATTGCGTAAGGCAGTCCCAGGCGAGCGTGCACTCGCGGCGCTTCTTCGCGCGCCGGCGCAACGCCTCTTCCTTCTCGAGATAGTTGTTCAGCCACGGCGTGCGCACCGCACGCGCGGGCAGCCCGGCGACGCTCATGAACACCACGATGTCCTGCGGCCCCGCGCCCGCCAGCACGTGCTTGAAGTTGGCATGCGCGTCGCCCTCCTGCGTGACGGCGAACGGCGTGCCGACCTGCACCGCGTCGGCGCCCGCGTCGAGCGCCGCCTTGGTGCGCTCGGGCGAATTGATGCCGCCGGCGGCAATGAGCGGAATGGCATCCGCGTCCAGCCCGGCGTCGTGCAGCGCGCGCCGGATGTCCGGCAGCACGCGCTCGAAATCGAAGCGCGCGTCGTTCACGTCCTCGATGCGCGTCGCGCCGAGGTGGCCGCCGGCGTAGCGCGGGTGCTCGACCACGATGGCGTCGGGCACGCGCCCGCGCCGCTGCCAGCGCCGCGCGATGAGCGACGCGGCGCGCGCCTCCGAAACGATCGGCACGAGCGCCACGCGCGGCCAGTCGCGCGCCAGCTCGGGAAGATCGAGCGCCAGCCCCGCGCCGACGACGACGGCATCCGCGCCGGCCGCGCAGGAGGTGCGCACGTAGTCGGGATATTGCGACACCGCGCGCATCACGTTGACCGCGATCGCGCCGCGCCCGCCGGAGACCTCGCGCGCCGCCCCGATCTCGCGCTCGAGCGCCTCGAGGTTGGCGCGCTCGATCGCCGCCTTGTCGCGCGACCGGCCGGTCGCGCGCGAGAGATCGGGATGCAGGCGGCGCAGGTCGACGCTCGAGATCGTGCCGACGCAATCGGCGCGCGCGACGCTGCCCGCGAGCCGGTGCGCCGAGATGCCGACGCCCATTCCGCCCTGCACGAGGGCGAGCGCCTCCTTACCGCCTAGTCGCAGCTTGGCCATGTTGCCAGTCTCGTCAATACCGCGGTGCCCGGACTTGATCCAAAGCAAGGCATGGGCCTTCCCCGGACCCGAGCATCGGCGCAGGAGGATGCTGGATGGTTTCGACTAACGGGAACCTCGTCACGGGGATTCTCGCCAACCTGCCCATATTTCGCCACACGCCGGCGGCGATGCTCGCTGCATTGGCGCGCAAGTCGCGCACGCTGCACATGCCGCGCGGCGGCACCATCGCGCGGCGCGGCGAGGAGCTGCCCGGCCTGATGGCGGTGGCCTACGGCCTGGTCAAGCTTTCGCTGCGCGGCGAGGCGTCCGAGAAGGTGCTGCGCCTGGTCGGCGCCGGAGACACCTTCGGCGAAGCCGTGCTGTTCCTCGAAAAGCCGCTGCCGGTGGACATCAGCGCGCTCTCCGACACGCTGCTCGTCGTGGTGCCCGCGGAGCCGCTGCGCCTGATGATCGACACCGAGCCGGGCTTCGCGCGCGCCATGCTCGCCTCGATGAGCCAGCGCCTGCACGCGCTCGTGACCGATTTCGAGGCCGCCACGGTGCACCGCGCGACCGAGCGCCTCGCCGCCTACCTCGTATCGCTGGTCGAGCCCGGGGGCCCGTCGACTGCGACGCTGCCCGCGAGCAAGACCGTCATCGCCGCGCGCCTCGGCATCACCAAGGAGACCCTCTCGCGGCTGCTGCGGCGCTTCGCGCAGGAAGGATTGATCGCCGTCGGCCGGCGGCAGATCACGCTCCTCGACCGCGAGCGCCTGCACGCGGCCGCGAACGGCTCGGGCTGATCACCGGCTCGTCCCCTCAATGCGCGTGCTGCGCAGGCGCCGCGCTGCCGGCGGCGTCATAGAGCTTCTCGACGTAGTGCACGTACTCGACATAGGCGTTCACGAACGCGCGGCCTGCGGCGACGTCGTCGGGCCGGTAGCTCTTCTTCGCCATCGCCGCGTCGAATTCCTTGTGCAGGCCCTGCTCTACGCGCTGCGTGATGAGCTTGCCCACCGGCTGGAGCTGGCCGCTCGCGAGCGCCTTGTCGGCCGCGGCGATCGGCGGCTCGATCTGGCCTGCGGGCTTGAGTCCCGTGTACGGGGCGCCCTCGCCCGCGCGGTGCACGCGCACCAGCGTCTCGAAGAAGTAGCTGTCGGCGAGCTCCTTTGCCGCGCCGCCGGCCTTGCGCGCCGCCGACGCCTTGTCGAAGGCGCGCTTGAGCTCGGCTTCGTCGCGCGCCTGGACCCAGACGAGCGCCAGATTGACGTTTCCGGTGTCGAGCGCCTGGCGCGCGGCCGAGACCACCGGGCCGTCGAGCGTGTCGCAATGGGCCTGCGCAGGCGCGGCCCAGCCGAGCAGCGCTGCGAGTGAGAAGGCTGCGATTACAGTGTTGCGGAGCTTCATGATCGGTTCCCCCAAGAAGAAAAAGAAGTCATGCCGGTCAGAACGCGCCGCGGCGGCGTCGTTCCGTCCGCGAGGGGAATGCTTGACGGTTGCTAAGAAAGGCTCGCGCGCAGGCGCGCGACGTCCGGGATGCGCAGCACCCGGCCGTGGACTTCCAGCAGGCCCTGCTTGGAGAGCTCCTTGAGCACGCGCGAGAGGTGCTCGGCGCTCACGTTGAGGCGCGAGGCGATCGCGCTCTTCGCCGCGGGCAGCGTGACGACGAGCTCGCCGGCGCCCTCGCCGCCCTCGCGGCGCAGCAGCCACGCGACGAAGCGCTGCCCCGCGTTGCCGAGCGCGTAGGTGTCGAGCTCGCGCACCATGAGCTCGAGGCGCTGCGACAGCGAGGCGATGACGCGGCGCGCGAATTGCGGATTGCGCTCGAGCTCGGCGAACACGGCGCCCTTGTCGACCTGCAGGACCAGCGAGTCGGCGGCCGCCGTCGCGGTGACGATGTAGGGCTTCTCGAGGAACATCACCGCCTCGCCGAAGCTCTTTCCCGGCCCGACGATGTCGGCGATGCGCCCGCGCGTGGTGAGCTGCACCTTTCCATAGATCACCGCGAAGATGCCGTTCGAGGGGTCGCCCTCGTGAAACAACGTCTCGCCGCGCACCAGCTTGCGGCGCCGCGTGCCCGCCGCGATGCGCTCGAGCCCGCCCGCCCCCAGCCCTTTGAACAGCGGCAGGTTGGCGAGAAACGCCTCGGTCTTGATCTCGCGCCGCAGCTTCAGTGCGCGTGCTCCGGCGCGGCCTGCGGCGCGTGGTGGTGGGCGTGCGCGGACGCGCTCGCCGCTTCCCACAGCTTCTCCACGTAATGCACGTAGGGCACGTAGCTGTCGACGTAGCGCCGGCCCGCCGCGACGTCGTTCACGTCGAAACTCTTGCGGCTCATCGCCGCGCGCAGCCGCTCGTGGACGCCGTGGCGCATCGCCTCGATGAGAAGGCGCACCACCGCGTCGGGCGAGCCATCGTCCAGCGCGCGATCGGCGGCCGCGATGGCCGGCCCGAGGTCGCGGCCGGAAGGCTTGAGGCCGGTGTACGGCTCGCCTTCGCCCGCGCGGTGGATGCGCACCAGGGTCTCGAAAAAGTGCAGGTCGGCGAGCGATCTGGCCTCTTCGCCGAGGCTGCGGACCTTGAGGGCGTGCTCGAACGCGTGGCGGATGTCGCCTTCGTCCGTGGGCCGCACCCACGGCAGCACGTAGTTGACGTTGCCGGTCTCGAGCGCCTTGCGCGCGAGCTTGAGCACCGGCCCGTCCATGCTGTCGCAATGCCCGATCGCCAAGGCAAGGAACGCGGCGTCGGCGCCGATACCCGCGAGCATCGGCTCGCCGCCGAGCAGCCAAGCCGCGGCGCGATCGACCAGCGCGAGCGCGACGATGGCGAGAATCGTGAAACGGGAGTAACTCCGGTTATGCGCGGATTCCATCGCGAACCTCCGCAATCAGGATGCATCAATGCGCGTCCCGCGCTTTGATCGCCATCAACGCGAGCGCAGAACGGCGAGTTCAGAGATCCTTAAGACTCGACGGCATGGGACCAGCAGCGGGCCGCGGCTGGCGGCGCGAGTGCGCCGCCGGCCGCTGTTTCGGCACGAGTTACTGCGCCGGGGCGATGAAGTTGTAGTCCTGCGCCCACACGTCGGTCTTACCCGTCGCGCCGACGCTCGCGTCGCCCGCGCGCACCTCAACGTTCGGCAAAACGCGGTCGAGCTGGCTCTGCTCGAAGGGCGCGGAGACTTCCGCGGCGAAGACGGGTGCGGCAAGCACGGCAAGCGATACGGCAGCGATGATGCGTTTCATGGTCAAGTCCTTTTGAGTAATGGTTAGTTGAAGCACAGGTGCCATATTGGATGCCGCGCATGTCCGAACCGTTTCGGAACAGGCGCTCTGCGTTACAAGCGACACTTCTTCTTCGCCATCGCCGCTCGCGAGCGCCTCGTCGGGGTTGATATGCCCGAAATGGAGGGCGTGGGGCGCGGCGTGTTCCGGCGAGGCCGGAAAATCTTGATTTTTGCTAAGCCCGGCGCCGCGCCAGCAGCTTGAGCATGGTGTCCAGCGTGATGGAGCGGAACGTCGCCTTCGCGATCTCGTCGATCTCGCCGAGGATCTGCTCGAGCGTGCGCTCCTCCTCGCGGCGCGCGCCGCGGCCCGTGGGACGGGCGCCGATCTCCTCGAACAGCTCGATCACGTCCATCAGGGTGATGCGCTTCGGGTTGCCGGCGAAGCGGTAGCCGCCGCCGACGCCGCGCGCGGCGTGCAGCAGCCCGGCGCGCCCGAGCCGGCGCAGGACCTTGGCGAGGTGGTGCGGCGAGATGCGGTACTTCGCCGCGATCTCGGCGGCCGAGATCTGGCGCTCCGGGTCCGCGGCGAATTCCAGGGCGCTGTACAGCGCAAGCAAGGTGTTTTGCTGGAGCTTCAGAGGTCGCGCTCCAGCGCGATGAAGGGCGCCGCCATCATCCCCTGGCTGCGGAAGAAGGCGAGCACCAGGGCGTTGTCGCGCGCGAGCAGGGTGCGCACCTTTTCCACGCCGGCGCGCCGGAAGCGCTCGCACATCTCGTCCAGCATGTGGGTCGCGACGCCGCCGAGCCGCGTCTGGGGGCGCACGCCGACGCCGAACACCCAGCCGCAGGGCGGCGAGCCGAACTCCCAGTCGCGCACCTCGCCTACGATGTAGCCCTGCACCGCCTGGTCGGTCTCGGCGACCAGGAAGAACCGCCGCGGGCTGCGCCCGCCGTAGCGGCGCTGGATGCCGGCCCAGTAGGCGGGCTTGCGCAGCCCCGTGATCAGCGCGTCGATCTCGATGACCTGGGACAAGTCCGCGGGCCTTGCGGCACGTACTTTCTTGAGATGGATCAAAACGCTTCCCCTGCCGCCAGTCTACGGTCCAGAGACATTCTCTAATAGGAGGGGATCATGTCGTTCCGCACCTTGTTTGCAGTGGGCGCGCTCGCGCTCGCGTTCGGCGTGCAGGCCCAGGAGCCGATCCGTATCGGCGCGTTTCTGTCGGTCACCGGACCGGCCGCCTTCCTCGGCGACCCCGAGCAGAAGACGCTAGAGCTTTACGTGGAGAAGATCAATGCCGCCGGCGGTGTGCTCGGGCGCAAGCTCCAGCTCTACGCCTACGATTCCGCGGGCGACGCGGAGAAGGCGCGCGGCTTCGTTAAGCGCCTGATTGAGCAGGACAAGGTCGACGTGATCGTCGGCGGCTCGACCACCGGCGAAACCATGGCCGCGGTGCCGCTCGCCGAGGCCGCGAACGTGCCGTTCATCTCGCTCGCCGGCGCGGTGGTGATCATCGAGCCGGTGAAGAAGTGGGTGTTCAAGACGCCGCACACCGACCGCATGGCCTGCGAGAAGGTGTTCGTCGACATGCGCGCGCGCGGCGCGACGAAGGCGGCGCTGATCTCCGGCGCGGGCGGCTTCGACCGCTCGATGCGCGCCGAATGCCTGAAGGTCGCGGCCAAGAACGGCGTGCAAATCGTGGCCGACGAGAGCTACGGCGCGGGCGACACCGACATGACGGCGCAGCTCACCAAGATCAAGAACACGCCCGGCGTGCAGGCGGTGCTGAACGCGGGCTTCGGCCAGGGACCGGCGATCGTCACCAAGAACTACCGCCAGCTCGGCATCGCGGCGCCGCTCTACCAGTCGCACGGCGTCGCCTCCAAGCAGTACATCAAGCTCTCGGGCGACGCCGCCGAAGGCGTGCGCCTGCCGGCTGCGGCGCTGCTGGTCGCCGACACCCTGCCCGCGAGCGACAAGCAGAAGAAGGTGGTGGTCGACTACAAGCGCGAGTACGAGACGCGCTTCAAGCAGGAGGTCTCGACCTTCGGCGGCCACGCCTACGACGGCCTGATGCTCGCGGTCGAGGCGATCAAGCGTGCCGGCAGCACCGACCGCGCGAAGGTGCGCGATGCGCTCGAGTCGACCAAGGGCTACATCGGCACCGCCGGGGTGGTGAACATGTCGCCCCAGGACCACATGGGCCTCGATCTCTCGGCCTTCCGCATGCTCGAGGTCCGGAAAGGTGACTGGACGCTGGTGAAGTAAGGCGCTACGTGAGCGCGCAGCTCGTCCAGTTCCTGCTGGCGGGGCTCACCCTGGGCGCCATCTATGCGCTGGTGGCGCTCGGCTTCGCGATCATCTACAACGCGAGCCACGTGATCAACTTCGCCCAGGGCGAGTTCGTGATGATCGGCGGCATGGCGGCCACGGCGTTCGTCGACTCCGGGCTGCCGCTGCCGCTGGCGGCGCTCGCCGCCGTCGCGGCGGCGACGCTCGTCGGCTTCCTCCTCGAGAAGCTCGCGGTGGAGCCGGCGCGCAACGCCTCGGTGGTCACGCTCATCATCATCACCATCGGCGCCTCGATCCTGCTGCGCGGCCTGGCCTCGCTGGTGTGGGACAAGAAAATCCACTCGCTGCCCGCGTTCTCGGGCGAAGCCCCGATCGCGATCGGCGGCGCGACGCTGCTGCCGCAGACGCTGTGGGTGCTGGGCGCGACGCTCGTCACGGTCGCCGCGCTGTGGTGGTTCTTCAACCGCACGCTCACCGGCAAGGCAATCCTCGCCGTTTCGCATAACCCCCTCGCCGCGCGCCTCATGGGCATCAGCGTGCGGCGCGTGCTGCTGGTCTCGTTCGGCCTCTCGGCCGCGCTGGGCGCGCTCGCCGGAATCCTCATCGCGCCGATCTCGTTCACTTCCTGGGACATCGGCGTGATGCTCGGGCTGAAGGGCTTCGCCGCGGCCATTCTCGGCGGGCTGGGCAGCGGACCGGGCGCCATCGCCGGGGGGCTGGCCCTCGGCCTCATCGAGGCGCTCGGCGCCGGCTACCTCTCCTCGGCTTACAAAGATGTCTTCGCTTTCGTCATCATCCTCGCGGCGCTCGTCTTCCTTCCCAACGGCCTCGCCGGCAAGCGCGCCGCCGAGCGTGTCTAGAAAGGGCTTCGCAGCTTTCGCGCTCATCGTAGTGCTGCTGCCGCTCGCCCTCACCAACAACTACACCTACGAGGTGGCGATCCTCGTCGGCCTGAACGCGATCGTGTGCGTCGGGCTGAATCTGCTCATCGGCTATGCCGGCCAGATCAGCCTCGGCCACGCCGGCTTTTTCGGCCTCGGCGCCTACGGCTCGGCGATCCTCGCCGCGCGCTACGGCTGGCCGCCGCTCGCCGCGCTCGCCGCCGCGATCGCGGCCGTGTCGCTCGTGGCCTGGATCATCGGCAAGCCGGTGCTGCGCCTCAAGGGCCACTACCTCGCGATGGCGACGCTTGGCCTCGGCATCATCGTCTCGGTGGTGCTCTCCACGGAAGACCGCGTCACCGGCGGGCCCGACGGCATGGCGGTGCCGCCGCTCGCCCTCGCGGGATTCGTGCTGCAGGGCGAGAAGCTCTGGTACTGGATCGTCGCCGCCGTGCTCCTCGCCACCGTATGGCTCGCGCTCAACCTGATCGATTCGCCGCGCGGCCGCGCCTGGCGCGCGCTGCACGGCTCCGAGGTCGCCGCGGGCGCCATCGGCATCGACCCGGCGCGCCACAAGCTCTCGGCCTTCGTGCTCTCGGCCGCGCTCGCCGCGCTCGCCGGCGCGCTTACCGCGCACTACTCGGGGTTCATCACGCCGTCGAAGGCCTCCTTCCTGCATTCGATCGAGCTGGTCACCATGGTGGTGTTCGGCGGCATGGCGTCGACCTTCGGCGCGGTGGTCGGCGCCGCGATCCTCACCACGCTGCCGCAGCTTCTTACCATGTTCAAGGAATACGAGATGGTGATGCTCGGCGCGGTGATGATGCTCACCATGATTTTCATGCCGCAGGGACTCGTGCCGACGCTGGAGAAAGCGCTTGCTGCTGCGCGCCGAAAACCTCAGTAAGAGCTTCGGCGGGGTTGCCGCCGTCCAGGCCGTCGAGCTCGGCGTCGCGCCGGGCGCCGTGCACTCCATCATCGGCCCGAACGGCGCCGGGAAAACCACGCTGCTCAACCTGCTTTGCGGGATCTACCGCCCCGACAACGGAAAGATCGTCTTCAAGGAAAAAGACGTGACGGGCTGCGCGCCGCACGAGTTCGCGGCGGCGGGCATCGGCAGGACGTTCCAGAACCTGCAGATCTTCTTCAACATGAGCGTGCTCGAGAACGTCATGGCCGGGCGCTGGCTGCACGAAGCCTGCGGCCTCGCCGCGGCGCTGCTGCGCCCGCCGGGGCTCGCGCGCGCCGAGCAGCGCGCGCGCGCGGAGTCCGAGGAGCTGCTGGCCTTCGTGGGTCTCGAGCGCTGGGCGCGGCTGCCTTCCGACGGCCTGCCCTACGGGGCGCTCAAGCGCCTCGAGATCGCGCGCGCGCTCGCCGCGCGCCCGAAGCTGCTGCTCCTCGACGAGCCGGCCGCGGGGCTCAACCCGACCGAGACGCGCGAGATCGACCAGCTCATCCGCCGCATCGCCGAGCGCGGCATCACGGTGGTGCTGGTCGAGCACAACATGAAGCTGGTGATGGAGGTCTCGCAGCGCGTGCTGGTCCTCGACCACGGCCGCAAGCTCGCCGAGGGCGACCCCGAGAGCGTGAGCCGCGACCCGCAGGTGATCGAAGCCTATCTCGGAGTCGAAGCGTGATCGAGGTCACCGGCCTCGAATCGCGCTATGGCCGCATCCCGGCGTTGAAGGGCATCGAGCTTTCCGTGCGCGCCGGCGAGCTGGTCGCGCTGGTCGGCGCGAACGGCGCCGGCAAGAGCACGCTGCTGCGCGCGCTCTCGGGCGTGCAGCCCGCGTCCGGGAAAATCGTCTTTGAAGAAACAGAAATCCAGACCCTGCCCCCCGAGCAGCGCGTCGCCCTCGGCATAGTGCAAGTCCCCGAAGGCCGGCAGGTCTTTGCGCCGCTCTCGGTCGAGGACAACCTGCGCCTGGGCGCCTACCGCCGCGGCCGCGCCGGCGCGCGGGGCAGCCTGGAGCGCGTCTACGGCATGTTCCCGGTGCTCGCCGAGCGGCGCCGGCATGCCGCCGGCACCCTTTCCGGCGGGCAGCAGCAGATGCTCGCCATCGGCCGGGCGCTCATGGGGCAGCCGCGCCTGCTGCTGCTCGACGAGCCGAGCATGGGCCTCGCCCCGCGCCTGGTCGCCGAAATCTTCGCGTGTGTACGCGCCCTGCGCGCGGCGGATACGGCCCTCCTGCTCGTCGAGCAGAACGCGCGCGCCGCGCTGGCGATCGCCGATCGGGGCTATGTGCTGGAAACCGGCCGTATCGTGCTCGCAGGCACCGGCGCGCAGCTCCTCGCCGACGAAAGCGTGCGCGCCGCCTATCTCGGCCTTTAACCTAAATCAAGTCCCGGCCTGCCCCGCCATGCTCGGATAGCAGGATGAAACCTTCCCTGACCGCCGGCCTTGCCGGCAAGCGCGAATTCACGGTCGAGCGCGAAAGCACGATCGGCTTCATGGGCGAGGACGCCCGCGTCTACGCCACCCCCATGCTGGTGCGGGACATCGAGATCACCTGTCGCGACCTGCTGCTGCAGCACCTCGATGCCGGCGAGGACTCGGTCGGCACGCGCGTCGAGATCGACCACCTCGCGCCCACGCTGCTCGGCATGAAGGTGGTGATCGACGCAAAGATCGCCGAGCTCAAGGGCCGCGCGGTGACCTTCGAGATCACCGCCGCCGATGGCCTGGACCAGATTTGCCGCGGGCGCCATATGCGCTTCATCGTCGGCGTCGAGCAGACGCGCCAGCGGTTGAAGCAGAAGCAGAGCAAGGCCGCGTGAGCCGCGTCGCCACCTACTGCTACCAGTGCGTCGCGGGCCCGGACCTGCTCACGGTCAAGGTCTGCGACGGGGTGGCGACCGAGGTTGAGCCCAATTTCGACGCCGCCGCGGTGCACCCGGGCGGTGGAAAGATCTGCGTCAAGGCCTACGGCCTGGTGCAGAAGATGGCCCACCCCGAGCGCGTGCTTCACCCGATGAAGCGCACCAACCCGAAGAAGGGGCGCAACGAGGATCCGGGCTTCGTGCCGATCTCGTGGGATGAAGCTTTGGACCTTATCACTAATAAATTATCGGACATCAGAGAGCGGGGCCTGCTGGACGAGTCCGGCTACCCGCGCGTGGCGGCGAGCTTCGGCGGCGGCGGCACGCCGCAGTCCTATATGGGGAGCTTTCCCGCTTTTCTCGCCGCGTGGGGCCCCGTCGACATGGGCTTCGGCTCCGGCCAGGGCGTGAAGTGCTACCACTCCGAGCATCTCTACGGCGAGTTCTGGCACCGCGGCTTCACCGTGTCGCCCGACACGCCGCTCACCCAATTCCTGATTTCCTGCGGCGCCAACGTCGAAGCCTCCGGCGGCGTCGCGGGCGTCTGGCGCCACGCCGAGGCGCGCGCGCGCGGCATGAAGCGCGTGCAGGTCGAGCCGCACCTCTCGGTCACCGGCGCCTGCTCGGCCGAATGGGTGCCGATCAAGCCCAAGACCGACGCCGCGTTCCTCTACGCGCTCATCCACGTGATGCTGCACGAGAACCCGCGCGAGCGCCTGGACGTGGATTTCCTCGTCCGACATACCTCCTCGCCGTATCTCGTCGGGCCTAATGGCTTTTATCTGAGAGACCGTTCCACCAAAGAGCCCATCGTGGCGTCAACTTTGGAAGGGACTTATCGGAAAACCGCGGTCGAAATCGGCGCGGACGGGGAAGTGCTCGCCGAAGGCGAGCTCGACGGCGAGACGGCGTTCTCCAGGCTCGTCGCGCACATGCAGCCCTACTCGCCCGAGTGGGCGCAGAAGATCTGCGACGTCAACGCGGCCACGATCCGCCGCGTCGCGACCGAGTACCTCGAGGCCGCGTGCGTGGGGCAGACGATCGACATCGAGGGCACGCAGCTTCCCTACCGCCCGGTCGCGGTCAGCCTGGGCAAGACCGTGACCAACGGATGGGGCGGCTACGAATGCTGCTGGGCGCGCACGCTGCTCGCGACGCTCGTCGGCGCGCTCGAAGTCCCCGGCGGCATCCTCGGCACCACGGTGCGCCTCAACCGTCCGTTGTCGGAGCGCCACAAGAGCGTGAAGCCGGGGCCCGACGGCTTCATGCACTACCCGTTCAATCCGACCTCGCGCGAGGCCTGGAGCGCGCGGCCGAACATCCGCAACGCCTACCGCAGCATGGTGCCGCTCGTGGCCGACGGCGCCTGGAGCCAGGCGCTCGGGCCGACGCATTTCTCGTGGCTGTTCCTCGACGGCACGCCGAAAGGGCTTCCGACCGTCACCTTGCCGGAAGTGTGGTTCGTGTACCGCACCAACCCGGCGATCTCGTTCTGGGACACCGACCGCCTGGGCGAGCGCATGGCGCGCTTTCCCTTCACGGTGGCGTTCGCCTTCACCCTCGACGAGACCAACCATTTCGCCGACCTGCTGCTGCCCGACGCGCTCGACCTCGAGAGCCTGCAGCTCATCCGCATCGGCGGCACGAAGTTCATCGAGCAGTTCTGGGACCACGAAGGCTTCGCGCTGCGCCAGCCGGCGGGCGCGCCGCGCGGCGAGGCGCGCGACATGACCGACATCGCCACGGCGCTCGCCGAGCGCATCGGCCTGCTGGGACAGTACAACGCGGCGATCAACAAGGGCGCGCTCGGCGTGCCGCTCAAGAGCTTTGCGCTGGAACCCACGAAAAAACACTCCCGCGAGGAGATCTGGGATGCCGCGTGCAAAGCCGCCAGCGCGGAGCTCGGTACGGAGGTGCATGACCTCGAATGGTGGAAAGCGCACGGCTTCGCCACCCGCCCCTTCCCGCGCACTGCCTGGTATCTCTTTCCGACGCTCGCCGCGCAAGGGCTGCGCTTCGAGATGCCGTACCAGGAGCGCCTGGCGCGCGTCGGCGCGGAGCTCGAGAAGCGCCTGCACGAAAACGGCATGCGCTGGTGGGACAAGCAGCTCGCCGAGTACCAGGCGCTGCCGGCGTGGAAGGACTTTCCCGGCGAATGGGAAGGGGCGCTGCGCACCATGGGCGGCGAGCCCGAGGACTTCCCCTTCTGGCTGCTCACCTCGCGCTCGATGCAGTACGCCTGGGGCGCGAACGCCGGCATGCAGATGATCAAGGAGGTCGCCGACAACATCGCCGGCCATCGCGGCGTGATCATCAACACCCGGCAGGCGCAGAAGCTCGGCGTGAAAGAAAACGACTGGGTCGAGATCGCCACGCCGAAAGCCTCGGTGCGCGCGCGCGCGGTCCTGCGGCAGGGGATCAGGCCCGACACGCTGCTGCTCCTCGGCCAGTTCGGGCACTGGGCGACCCCGGTCGCCAAGGACTTCGGCATGCCGTCGATGAACAAGCTGGTGCCGATGTCGCTCGAGCTCACCGACGCGACCGGCTCGGGCGCCGACATCGCGAGAGTTTCGGTAAGGAAGGCTGCATGAGCGGCTCGGCGATTCTCTGCCCCCCTGTAAAGGGGGGCGTGAGCCGCAGGCGAACGGGGGGTTGGTTTTCGAAAAAAGAAAACCCCCCGCTCGCGAAAACCGCTCGCTCCCCCCTTTACAGGGGGGCAAGGTGACGCGCTGGGCGATGGTGGCCGACCTGCGCCGCTGCGTCGGCTGCCAGACCTGCACCGCGGCGTGCAAGCAGGCGAACGGCACGCCGCCGGGCGTGCAATGGCGCCGCGTGCTCGATCTCGAGACCGGCGAATTTCCCGCCGTCAAGCGGGCCTTCGTGCCGGTCGGGTGCATGCACTGCGACGACCCGCCGTGCATGCACGTGTGCCCGAGCACCGCGACGCGCAAGCGCGCCGACGGCATCGTCACCATCGACTACGACCTCTGCATCGGCTGCGCCTACTGCATGGTGGCCTGCCCCTACGAGGCGCGCGCCAAGGTCGACGGCGTCGCGACCAAGTGCACGTTCTGCGTCGATCGCATCGATGCCGGCCTCGCGAAAGGGCTCAAGCCGGGCCTGGACCCGGAGGCGACGCCCGCCTGCGTCAACTCGTGCATCACCAAGGCGCTGCACTTCGGCGACGCCGAGGACCCCGAGAGCAACATCTCCGCGCTGCTTGCCGAGAACCAGAGCTTCCGCATGCACGAGGACCTGGAGACCGGGCCGAACATCTTCTATCTTTGGGACAAGGCGCTATGACGAGCCTGCAGACGCACTGGGACGCGCGCGCGGCGCTGAACTTCATCCTCGGCGGCAGCGGCGCCGGCCTGATCATTGCCGCGGCGTTCGTCCAGCCGCCGAGCCCCTGGCCGGTCGGCGTCGGCCTGGCCCTGATCGCCGCCGGACTGTTCTCGGTATGGCTCGAGACCGGGCGCAAGCTGCGCGCGCTGCACGTGCTGTTCAACCCGTTCACCTCGTGGATGACGCGCGAGGCGTTCGCCGCGCTGCTGCTCTTCCCGGTCGGGCTGGGCGCGTTCCTCACGCTCAAATTCCTCCCGGTCGCCGCGGTGCTGGCGCTGGTTTTCCTTTGGTGCCAGGCGCGCATCCTGCGCGCCGCGCGCGGCATCCCGGCGTGGCGCGCGCCGCAGATCGTGCCGTTCGTGATCGCGGCGGGCTTTGCGGAGGGCGCCGGGCTGGCTGTGTTCCTGGTGCAGACCCAGCTCGCCGCCGCGATCCTCGCGATAGCGCTCATCGGCCGCGCGCTCGCCTGGTCGGCCTATCGCTCCGAGGTGAAGAACGAAACGCTGGAGCGCGCCGGCAGGCTGCTGCAGCTCGGCGGGATCGCCGCGCTGATCCTGGTCGCGGCGAGCTTCTACGTCGCGCCACTCGCGCTTCTCGCCGCCGCGCTCGCGGTCGGCAGCGGCTGGTGGCTCAAGCTTTCCCTCGTCACGCGCGGCGCCGTCACGCAGGGATTTTCATTGCCGCGCCAGCCGGTGCGCGGCACACGCTAAGGAGGAGACCCATGAACGCCATGCTGCAGCCCAGGTTCCAGAACAAGGTGCACCATCCCGCGCGCCGCTGGTACTTCGACCGCGAGGCCGAGACCATGCCGCGGCCGCGCCTGGAGCGGCTGCAGCTCACGCGCCTGCGCGCCACGCTGAAGAACGCCTGGGACAACGTCGATCTGCACCGGCGCCGCATGCAGGCGGCGGGCGTGCGCCCGCGCGACATGCGCTCGCTCGCCGACATCGCGCAGCTGCCCTTCACGCTGAAGACCGACCTGCGCGATCACTACCCGTTCGGCATGTTCGCCCGGCCGCGCAAGACGCTGGTGCGCGTGCACGCCTCCTCGGGCACCACCGGCAAGCCGACCGTGGTCGGCTACAGCCACAAGGACATCCAGACCTGGGCTGCGCTGATGGCGCGAACGCTCGCGTGCACCGGCGCGCGCCCGGGCGACGTGATCCACAACGCCTACGGCTATGGCCTGTTCACCGGCGGCCTCGGCGCGCATTACGGCGGCGAGCGCCTCGGCGCCACCGTGGTGCCCGTGTCCGGCGGCGGCACCGAGCGCCAGGTCGCGCTGCTGCAGGACTTCGGCGCGCGCGTGCTGTGCGCGACGCCTTCCTACGCCCTCAACATCGCCGAAGTCGCCGAGCGCGAAGGCGTCGACCTGCGCACCGGCGCGCTGGAAATCGGCGTCTTCGGCGCCGAGCCGTGGAGCGAGGCGCTGCGCGCCGAGCTGGAGCAGCGCCTCGGCATCAAGGCGATGGACATTTACGGGCTTTCCGAGATCATGGGGCCGGGCGTCGCCGCGGAATGCGACGCGCAGGACGGGCTGCACGGCTGGGAGGACCATTTCCTCTTCGAAATCATCGATCCGGACACCGGCAAGGCGCTGCCGGACGGCGCTTCGGGCGAGCTGGTCATCACCACGCTCACCAAGCAGGCGCTGCCGATGATCCGCTACCGCACGCGCGACATCACCAAGCTCACCCGCGAGCGCTGCGGCTGCGGCCGCACGCACCTGCGCCTGAAACGCATCACCGGGCGCAATGACGACATGCTGATCATCCGCGGCGTGAACGTCTATCCCTCGCAGATCGAGGCGGTGCTCGTCGGCTTCCCCGGCATCGCGCCGCACTACCAGCTGGTAGTCGAGCGCCGCGGCAGCCTGGACGAGCTGACGATCGAGGTCGAGGCCGCTTCGGCGGGCGCGATTTTCGCCGAGATCGAAAAGCAGGTGATCCACCACGTCAAGTCGCGCGTCGGCGTGAGCGCGGCGGTGATCGTCAAGAAACCGGGCGAAGTGCCGCGCTCGCAGGGCAAGGCGGTGCGCGTGCGCGACCTGCGGCCCAAGGCGGTCTGAATGATGTTTCCCCCGGGCGCCCGCAGCCGGCTGCTGCCGATGTCGCTGCCCTTCCGCTTCTTCGGCGCCGCCGTGGTTTTCCAGCTGGCGGCCTGGGGCGTGCTGTTCGCCTTTCCCAGCGAGTTGATTTCGTTCGAAGGCGGATTGGGTCCCGTGTTCGCCGCGCTGCACCTGGTCACGCTCGGCGTCCTGGCCATGACCGCGGTCGGCGCCACGCTGCAGCTGCTGCCGGTGGCGACGCGCCAGCCGGTGCGCTCGCTCGGCGCGGCGAAGCTCGTGTGGTGGCTGCTGGTGCCCGGCGTAGCCGTCTTCGCCGGCGGTGCCGCGGCGTATGCGCCCGGGACGATGGGCATCGGCGCGATGCTCACCGTGCTCGCGCTCGCGATTTACGCGGTGCTGCTTGCGGCGAACCTGCGCGGCGCGCGCGGCATGAAGGGGGTGGTGGCCCACGGCTGGGCGGCGCTCGCCTGCCTCGCCCTGCTCGCCGCGACCGGCCTTGCGCTGGCCGCGCGCTTCGAGCATGGCTTCGCGCTCGACCACGCTGCATTCCGCGCCGCGCACCTGGTGCTCGCCACCTACGGCTTCATGGGCCTGCTCGCCATCGGGCTGTCGAATTTCCTGCTGCCGATGCTCGCGGTCGCGCCCACGCCCCCGGCGCCGATTGCCTACGCGGTCCTCATCACTGCGATCGCCGGCATCGCGGCCGCGCTGCTCGGCTACGCGCTTGCGGCCGCGCTGCTCGGCCTGGCCGCCGCCGTCGTGCACACCGTGGCGCTCGAGCGCGCGCTGCGCGCGCGCTTGCGGCCCGCCCTCGGGACGGGCTTCCCACTGGTGCGCGTGTCGTGGATTTGCCTGGTCGCGAGCCTCGCCATGGCGCTCGCCATGGCGCTGGAGATCGCGCCGCCACGCGCGCTGCTGCTCTTCGGGCTGCTGCTGGTGCCGGGATGGCTGCTCACCTTCCTGCTCGGCGTCCTGCAGCGCATCGTGCCGTTCCTCGCCTCCGTGCACGGGTCTACCGCGTCGCGCGGCACGCCGCTCATTTCCGCGCTCACGCCGGGGCCGCTGCTCGCGGCGCACCAGGTGCTGCACGTGGCCGCGGTGGCCGCGCTGCTCATCGCCGCGCTGCTCGGCGAGCCGTGGCTGGTACGCGCCGGCGCGGCGGCCGGGCTCGCGGGCGCGGTCGTTTTCGCCGCCTTCTTTTCATTCGTTCTCGTGAAAGTACGCCAACATGGAATTCAACCGCCACATCAGCCGGCGACTGCATGAGGAGCACGACGCCACCCTGACCCTCTGGGGCCGGGTGGAGTCGACCCTCGTCGCCGGGAAGAGCGACCCCGCGCTGCTGAAGAGCGCCGCGGCATCGCTGTCGCACGAGCTCGACGTGCATTTCGAGTTCGAGGAGAAAGAGCTTTTCCCGCGGCTTGCCGCCGCGGGCGAAGCCGACATCGGCGAGCTGCTCGCCGAGGAGCACGCGGCGATCCGCGCCGCCGGGCGCAGCTTCATCGAGCTGGTTCGCAGCGATCCCGATGCCGCTCAGCTGCGTCCGCTCGCGCTCGAGCTCGCCGAGCGCCTGTTCTCGCATGTACAGAAGGAGGAGATGTCGCTCCTGCCGATGCTCGAAGATCTGGTGGATGAGGAGGCCGACGGTGAGCTCACCGCGGCATACACGTCATGAAAACTCTCGTACGCAAGGCGAAAACCGTGCGCGCGCTCGCCGCGCGCGATCTCGACGCCGTGGTCGCCATCGATGCCGCGCTCGGCGGACACTCGCGGCGCGGCTATTTCGAGCGCCGCCTCGCGGCCGCGCAGCGCGACGCGGAGCGCCACCTGCAGTTCGCCGTCGAGGAAGACGGCGCGCTCGCCGGCTTCATGCTCGGCTACGCGCTGGAAGGCGAGTTCGGGCGCTCGGAGCCGGAGCTGCGCATGGAGGCGCTCGGCGTGCGCGCCGCCGCGCAGGGCCGGGGCCTGGGCGCCGCGCTCTCCGAGGCCTTCGAAACCGCCGTGGCGAAGCGCGGGCTGCGCGAGATCCGCACTTCCGCGCTCTGGCACGAGCACGAGCTGCTGCGCTTCCTCGACCGCGCGGGCTACCGCCTGGCGGGGAACCACGTGCTCGACCGCGCCCTCACGGCGACCGACGGACGCGACTTCTATCCCGAGGCGCGCGACGCCGCCGAGATCGAGGTGCTGAGCGACGCCGACCTCGAAGGCATCGCGCGCATCGACCGCCGCCTCACCGGCCGCGACCGGCACGACTATCTCTACCGCGGCCTGCGCGAGACGCTGTCCGACTCGGCGGTGCGCGTCTCGCTCGTCGCGAAGGCCGACGGCGGGGTGGCGGGCTTCCTCATGGCGCGCATGGATTTCGGCGACTTCGGCCGCGTCGAGCCGGTGGCGGTCATCGACACCATCGGCATCGACCCCATGCGCGCGCGCTTGGGGATCGGCCGCGCGCTGCTGTCGCAGCTTTTCGTCAACCTCTCGGCGCTCGGCGTCGAGCGCGTGGAGACCGTGGTTGGGCCCGGGCGGCTCGATCTGCTCGGCTTCTTCCACCACGCGGGCTTGCGGCCGGCGGAGCGGCTGAACTTCCTCAAGCGCCTCTGAGGCGCGGCGCGAGCAGCACCTTGGCGAGCGGCCGCGCGGGCGCGAGGAGGTCCAAGAGCGTATAGCCGTCGAGCACCTTCAGGAACGCGTCGCGCGCCTCGCCGAGCGCATGGCGCAGAACGCAGGCGCGCGAGATGCGGCAGTCGCCTTCGTCGTCCATGCACTCGACCAGGTCGAAGCCGTCCTCGGTGGCGCGCAGCACCTCGCCGACATTGATGGCGCCTGGCGGCCGCGCGAGCCGCATGCCGCCGCCCTTGCCGCGCACCGTCTCGATGTAGCCGAGCTGCGCGAGCCGGTGCACCACCTTCATGAGGTGGTTGGACGAGACGCCGTAGGCGGCGCTGATTCTCTCGATGGTGGCGAGCCCCTCGGGCGCGGCGCCGAGGTAGATGAGCACGCGGAAGCTGTAGTCCGAAAAGGTTGTCAGGCGCATTTGGGCGTGCTATCTTTAAGATGTATTAATGATATATCTTATCACTCATCCGGAGGCCGCATGACCCAGCCCGTGATCGACGTCCGCACCATCGTTCCCCGCGAGCGCCACCCGCTCATCTTCCAGAACTTCCAGGGCCTCAAGCCCGGCGAAGCGTTCGAGCTCGTGAACGACCACGAGGTATGGCGCGTGCGTATCGGCCGGCCGGCATGAGCGAGGCCGCGCGCCCGGACGACTCGGAGGTCTGGGACGCGCTGCGTACCGTGCTCGATCCCGAGGTCGGCGAGAACATCGTCGATCTCGGGCTCGTGTACCGCGTGGAGACGCGCCCGGGCGCGGTGGAGGTCGACATCACCATGACCACGCCGGCTTGCCCGGCTGCGGGCGCGATCGCGGCCGAAGCCGAGGCCGCGATCCGCAGCGCCTTCAGCGGGGCGCCGGAAGTGCGCGTCGAGGTCGTCTACGACCCGCCGTGGACGCCCGAGCGCATGGCCGAGGAAGTCAAGCAGCGCTTCGGCTGGTAGCGCAGTTGAGGGACCTGCCCCCGCTCGGCCGCGCGCCGCTGCTGATCCTCGGCTTCGCCGCGCTCGCCTCCGCCGCTGCCGGCGGCATGGTGCGGCTGGGCATCGTCGTCGCCGCGCCGCCTGCGGGCATCGCATGGCACGGCGCGCTGATGGCGAGCGCTTTCTTCGGCACGTTGATCTCGCTCGAGCGCGCGGTCGCGATGGGCAGGCTCTGGGCCTACGCGGCGCCGCTCGCCTGCGGCACCGGCGGCGTGCTCCTTCTTCTCGGCCATGGCGGCGCGGCGTTCGCGCTCTTCGTGGCGGGCGCCGCGCTGTTCAGCGCGGTCTCTTTCCTCATCTACCTCAAGCAGCGCGCGGTCCATACCGCGGTGCTCGCGCTCGGGGCGGCTGCGCTGCTCGCGGCCAACCTGGTGCTGGCGGCGGGCGGCGCCCTCGGCGCCGCGGCGCTCGGCTGGATCGCCTTCTTCGCGCTCACCATCGGCGGCGAGCGCCTGGAACTATCACGCATCGCCCGCCCACCTAGGGCCGCGAGGGTTGCCTTTGCAGTGCTCTCCACGGCCTTGCTCATCGCCGCTTTAGCAGCGCCGTGGGCGACCGAGGGAGCAGTGCGGGCGGTCGGAATACTCCTCGTCGCCCTCGCGGCCTGGCTCGCGCGCTACGACATCGCCACGCGCACCGTGCGCTCGAGCGGCCTTACGCGCTACATCGCGCTCTGCCTGCTCTCGGGGTACGCCTGGCTTGCACTCGGCGGCGCGATCCTTGCGCTCGCCGGCGCCGCCGGGGCGCGCGAGCTCTGGGACGCCGCGCTGCACGCGGTGATGCTCGGGTTCGTATTCTCGATGGTGTTCGGCCACGCGCCGGTCATCCTGCCCGCGGTGCTGCGCGTGGCGCTGCCCTACCGGCCGCTGCTTTACGCGCCGCTGTTACTGCTGCACGCGACTCTCGCGCTGCGCGTCGCCGGCGATCTCGCCGGCAGCGGCGCGCTGCGCGCCTGGGGCGGCGCCGGCAACGTAGCCGCGATCGCGCTTTTCATCCTGACCGCCGCCGGCCTGGCCGCCTTTCGCAGGCGCGTTTAATCCAGGTCAAGACGCGCCGGGCACCCCCGTGCTGGACTGGACGGGCAGCCCAAGCGGAGGTGCTTATGGATCCCTTGACGCTCCTCGTAATCGGCGCGCTCATTGCTACCGTGGTGGCGCTTTTCAACGGCGTCGCCTCGATGGCGCACGGCGGCGTCGAGGACGACCGCGCGAGCTACGGCCTGATGTGCAAGCGCTGCCTGTGGCAGGCAGTGGCCGTCGCCCTGGTGCTGGTGGCCATGCTGGGACAGCTCGCCTAGTGCCGCGGAAAAGGGGTCAGGACCCTTTTTCGCGAAAAAGGGTCCTGATCCCTTTTCTGCTAGGCGTGCAGCGAGGCGTACTTCTCGGCGAGCTGCTCGGGCGTCTCGACGAAGTCCGGGTGCTGCACGATGCAGTCCGACGGGCACACCAGCTTGCACTGCGGCTCGTCCTTGGCGCCCACGCACTCGGTGCACTTCAGCGGGTCGATGATGTAGAGCGGGTCGCCGGCGGTGATCGCCTCGTTCGGGCACACCGGCACGCAGGCGTCGCAGGCGGTGCAGGCGTCGTTGATGATCAATGCCATTTCTGTTTTCCTCCTGGGTTAGGCCGCTGCTCTTTCCTGCAGCTCTTTGAGGCGCTGGTGGCGGTAGGCGCCCCACAGCGCCGCGCCGATCGCGCCTGCGTAAATCGAGTCGGGATGGTTCACCGCCGTGATGCCGGCGATCTTCTCGTTGACGAGCTCCTCCTGCAGCGCGGAGAGCAGCCCGTCGTCGAGGGCCAGGCCGCCGGTGAGGAGCACGAGGCCCTTCATGATGCCGGTGATCTTCAGCAGCCGCACCAGGCGCGAGGCCATGGAGATGTGGATGCCCTTCAGGATGTCGGCGGTCGCGATGCCGCGCGACACCATGTTGATGACGTCGGTCTCGGCGAGCACCGCGCAGATCGAGCTCACCTTTTCGGGGTTGGCTGCGGTCTTCGACAGCCCGCCGATGTCCTCGACCGCGACGCCGAGGTAGCGCGCGATGTTCTCGAGGAACTGCCCCGAGCCCGAGGCGCACTGGCTGGTCATCTTGTAGGCGAGCACCTTGCCGCGCTCGTCGATGTAGATGGCGCGGCCGTTGAGCGCGCCGATGTCCACCACCGCGTTCGCCTTCGGGTTGAGAAACACCCCGCCGCGCGCGTGCGTGGTCATCGAGTAGAAGTGCCCGGTGGCGAACTTCACGTTCTCGCCCTCGCCGGTGGTGGCGATGTACGCGATGTCCTTCTCGTCGAGCCCCTTTTCCTTGAGGACCTCGTCGAAGCTGAGCCGCGCGAGCTCCATGGGGTCGCGCCGCCGGATGCGCTCGACGCGCTTCGCCAGCCACTCGCCGCCGCGGAACAGCACGGTCTTCACCGCGCCCGAGCCGATGTCGATGCCTGCCGTGTAGATCATGCCGCCTCCTTGTGCTCCGCTTCCTTGCCTTCCTCGACCACCGCGCGCCAGGCGAAGGTCGCCGCGCCGAGCGCCCCGGTATAGATCGAGTCGGGGTTGATGTTGAGGGTCACTTCGCCGTAGTTCTCGTGCACCAGAGACACCAGCGCCTTCACCGCCGCCTCGTTCTTCGCCACGCCGCCGGTGAAGGTGAACTCGTTGCGGATGCCGCCCGAGCGCGCGAGGATCGACATCGCGCGCAGCACGATGGCGCGGTGCAGCCCGGCCATGATGTCCTCGCGCTTCTCGCCCAGCGCCAGGCGGTCGCGCAGCTCGGCGCCGGCGAACACCGTGCAGGTGGAGTTGATGCGCACCGTCTTGGTCGACTTCATCGCGAGCGGCCCCAGCTCGTGCAGGCCCATGTTCATCTCGTCAGCGATGTAGCCGAGGTAGCGGCCGCAGCCCGCGGCGCAGCGGTCGTTCATCTGGAAGGACTCGACGATGCCGTGCTTGTCGACCTGGATCGCCTTGGTGTCCTGGCCGCCGATGTCGAGCACCGTGGCGGTGTGCGGATACATGACGTGCGCGCCGAGGCCGTGGCACAGGATCTCCGAGCGGATGTGCTCCTTCGAGAACGGCAGCCGCGCGCGCCCGTAGCCCGTGCCGACGACGTAGATCTCCTCCAGGTCGGTGTCGATCACCGACTGGATCGGGGACGAAATTTTTTCCTTTCTCGACAGCGTTTCCGGCATCGCCACGTAGGTGCGCTCCAGCGCCGCCAGCAGGTTCTTCGAGATGGTCCCGCTGTAGACGCGGTTCTCGACCTCGATGATCGAGCGGTCGAAGACGTTGAGCAGCTGGTCGTAGCGGATGCCCGCGTCCTTCGCCACCTGCTCGCCGGCCGCGAGGTAGCCGGCGCCGGCGATGTCGCGGAAGAAGTCGCTTTTCCTCTTCGCCCCGGGGGCGAAGAGCTCCGGCGCTTCCTTCTTCAGCAGGGAAAACAGGTGCTGCAGCGCGCCCACGACCTCCTTCGCCGAGTCGCCGAACTTCGCGGCCTGGACGTTGCGGCTGCACACCTGCTCGAGGTCGGCGAGCTGCTCGAGGTATTGCTCGAGCCGGAAATCGCGCTCGAGCTGGCCGATGAAGGTCTCGAGGCCGCCGTTGAGCGCGTGGCTTTTCGACAGCGCCTCGCGAAACAGGTGGAAGCGCGCGGCGACCAGCGCCTCCTGCTTCGCCACCGTGGCCGCGGTGTCGTAGTTCGAGCGCGAGTTGGTGATGCCGCGCCCGAGCACGTTGCGCGCCTCGTCCATGACCACCGCCTTGGTGGTCGTCGATCCCAGGTCGATGCCGATGAAGGTCTTCATGTCAGTGCACCGCCGCGGCCGATGCCGCCGCAGTCCTTTTCTGCTTGATCATCTGGAAATAGCTCTCCAGCCGGTTCTTGATGTTGGCCCCGGAGAAGTAGCGCGGGTCGACCAGGTCGGACTCGATGAACGCCGCGGGCTTGCCGGTGCGCTTCTCGACCTCGCGCAGGATGAGCAGCTGCCCCGCCGAGAAGCTGTTGCAGCTCTTGATCGAGTTGATGAGCAGGCCGTCGGCCTGGTACTCGTCGATGTACTTGCAGATCATGTCGATGCGCTGCGGGAAGTTGAGGTTGGTGTAGCACCCCAGGCAGTAGTCGGCGAGCGACTCGAGCGGATGGTCCGGGTCGTGGCGGAAGCCGAAGTCGTACACGCCGCCGACCTTCGAGTAGGTGGAGGCCACGACCACCGCGCCCTCGTCGTAGAACATCTTCCAGAACTCGCGGAAGCTGGTCCAGTTGGGCGGACCCTCGACCACCAGGCGGTACTTCTCCTCGGCCATGTCGCCTTCGGGAGTGATCGGCCCCTTGCCCGCGCGCATGCGCGCCTCGACTTCCTCGCGCAGCACCCGGTAGTACTTGGTGGCCTCGGGCACGCCGCGGAAGGCGGTGAACATCGGCCCGATGTAGTACACCGCGCCGAAATAGCCGTCGATCGGGCTCGGCCGGTGCTTCGCCGTCTGCAGCACGCGCACCAGGTCTTCCTCGGCCTTGACCGACTCCTTCATGTACTGGCGCAGCAGGTCGATGTCGAACTTCTTGCCCGAGATGCGCTCCATCGCGGGGATCACCTTGTCCTTGAGCTGATCGACGACATACTTGCGCATCGCCGGGCTGATCTTGCCGTCGCCCTGGTAGGGCGTGTGCAGCATCACCGTCTCGCAGTTGTACTTCTGGCGCACCAGCTCGAACCACTTCATGAAGGTGAAGCAGCCGGTGTAGGAAAGCAGCAGCAGGTCCGGGTTCGGCATCGGCTCGCCGGTGGGCCCGAGCTGGCCCTGCAGCATCATGCCGAGGTCGGTCTTCACGTAGGTGCACACGTCCTCGGAGTGGCCGTCGCGCTCGGCCTCCAGGATCATCTTGCCGGACTTCTTCCTCAGGCCGTTCTGCAGCGCGTCGGTCTCGGGCAGGCGGCGCGCGAAGTCGAAGCACATCAGCAGCTCGTTGAGGTTGCCGGGCACGAAGGTCGCCGAGATCTTGCGGCCGTTCTGGTGCGCGGTGGCGATCTCGTGGTAGTTGCGGTTGATGAGCTCCTTCTGGAGCCACATCGCATCCTCCTTGATGACTTCCTTCTTCTTCGGGTCCTTGCCTGCGATTACGGTGCTCATGCGGCGCTCCAGAGTTTGATCGAGTCGGCGAAGGTGCCCGCCTGCTCGCGGATGGGGGCCAACTGGCCGGTGTTCTCGGCGTACTTGAACGCGGTGTACGGAATCTTGTGCTTGGTGAGCACGTCCTGCAGCATCGGCCGCTCGAGCAGCGCCGGGTCGCAGAACGACGCCATGGCGAAGATGACGCCCTCGGCGCCGCGCGAGCTCACCTGGCGCAGCAGGTGCTTGCCCTTGTCCTCCTTCTTGTCGTCGTACTTCGAGGCGGTCTGCGCCGAGCGGTGCAGGAAGGCCTTCGACAGCTCGTCGAGCGGATCTCCGGTGACCGGCACCTCGTCCAGCAGCCAGCTCTGGATGAGCTGGAAGTCGTCGTCGACCACGTAGCAGCCCGCCATCTCGATCGACTTGATGAGGCCGAGCGGCGGCTGCTCGCAGAACGAGCCGTTGAGCACCACGCGCGCGTTGTCGCGCTGCGGGCGCTTGACCTTGTCGGTTTCCGAGATGTAATCCCTGATGAGGACCGTATGCTCCTCGGGGGGCAGCACGCAGCCGGCCCTGAGGACCAGGTAGACCTCGGAGGTCGGCGCCTGCCAGGGCTTGAGCGCGCGGTAGGCATAGAGCTCGCGCACCGCCTTGCGGTTCTCGTTGTACACGGCGATGGACTTGTTCAGATCCTCGTCCGAGATCGGCTTGCCGGCGAGCTTGCCCAGGTCGTCCCTCATCGCCTGCATCTCGTGGATGTAGAACTTGCCGCCGACGCCGTCGGCGTAGTCCTGCGGCACGTCGAAGTACTTGACGTACTTGTCCTTGAACAGGATCTGCCACATGCCCGAGAGGTTGCGGATCACGTCGCAGATCGAGGGAAACAGCATCCCGTCGAGGCAGTCGAGGCGCCCGGTGAGCCCCAGCTCGATGGTCGAGCGCGGGATGCGGCAGATGTAGCTCTGGTAGTAGGCGTCGCCCTGGATCACCTCGAGCTGGTCGCCGCCGCCGAAGACGCCCACGGGCAGCATGCCGGCGGCGTGCACGATCTCGCGCGGCACGTAAATCGGCATGTAGCCGATCGCCTTGCGGCCGGGCTGCGCCGCCTTCCACTGCTTGACCGCGTTGAAGTCGAGGTCTTCGAACAGCTGCTCGCAGCGCTTGACGATGTCTTCGGTGCTCATCGGTGTTCCCATTTCGGTGTGCGCTTCTCGATGAAGGCCTGCAGCCCTTCGGTCGCATCGCGCGTGGCCATCAGTTTCTCCAGGTACAGCGTTTCGACGTCGGCGAGTCGCGCCGCCGTCAGGTCGGAGAACGGCTCGCGCGCCGCGCGCACCGCGCAGGACAGCGCAGCCGCGCTCTTGCCCAACAGGTTCTTTTCGAAGTACTGCAATGCCGCGGCCGCCGGATCGGCGGCCACCTCGGTGGCGAGGCCCCAGGCCGCCGCCGTGGCGGCGTCGATCGAGCGGCCCGAGTACAGCAGATCCTCGGCGCGCGCCTGCCCGATGCGCTGCGGCAGCAGCACCGAGGCGGCCGGCGCGATCACGCCGAGCTTGATCTCGGGCTGCCCGAGTTGCGCGTCGGGCGCGAGAAAGATGAAGCTCCCCGCGCACGCGACCTCGAGCCCGCCGCCCAGGCACTGGCCTTTCACCGACACCAGGATCGGCTTGGGCCACTGCAGCATGCGGTTGAGCAGCCCGTGGAACAGGCCGATCATCTCGGCGCAGCGCTCCGGGAGGTGCTCCTCGACGCTCGCGCCGAAGGAGAAATGCGGCCCCTCGTGATCGAGCAGCGCGGCGAGCACGCCGGGATTGCCGCGGTGCAGGTCGAGCGCCGCGGCGAGCGCGCCGACCATCTGCGCGTCCAGGACGTTCGCCTTGGGACGCGCAAGGCGCAGCCTGAGCAGCGCCCCGTCGCGCTCGAGCCACACTTTGAGCGGCGAATCATTCATGTTTTTCCCCTGCCCCCCTGTTAAGGGGGGAGCGAGCGGTTTTTGCGAGCGGGGGGTTGGTTTTCGAAAAAGCAAAACCCCCCGCTCGTTTCACTCGCGACACCCTTGACAGGGGGTCAAGTGCAAACCGAACGCGCGCCGTGCTCATTCCTTCGCCTTCTTCGGCTGGATGGCTTCGTGCAGGCCGCCGGTCCAGGGCTCGCCCGCGGCGATCTTCTGGCGCAGCAGGATGAAGTCGACTTCGCGGTCGTCCTTCGGGCCCTCGTTGAAGGCGGTGAATCCGGAGCGCGCCTCGGTGACCATGTTGAGCGCGAGCCAGGCGCGGTGGTTCTCCTTGTTGCGGTTCCAGGCCTCGAGCTTGGGCTTTCTCAGCTCCTCGATGGTCTTGGTGGTGCAGTCGGGGAAGGTGAGCAGCATCTTGGCGCACAGTTCCTCGATCTTCTCGTCGAGCAGCGACAGATCGACTACGCCGCGCTTCATGAGCTCCTTGCCCTGCCTGAGCGCCTCGCCCGTCTTGCTCTTGCCAAAAACCAATCTTCCATACGAGTCGTAAACGCGGTCCACTTCGACGAGCGGGTTGGCGACGAACTTGCCGTCGACCTTCAGCGCCGGGACGATGTCGGTGAGCATGCCGATGTGATACGCCTCGTGCGCCGAGAACGGCTCGCACAGCACGCACGCCGCCATGGCGCGCTCCGCGCCGATCACCGGCGGCAGGAAGTCGGTCGCGCCGCCGATGGGCGCCGAGCCGTGCTTGGGTCCGGCCTGGCCGAAGCGCGCCAGGTCCTGCGCCACCGAGAAGTCGCAGGCGAGGCCGAGCTCCTGGCCGCCGCCGATGCGCATGCCGTTCACGCGGCAGATCACCGGCTTGTCGCAGGCGAGCACCGCGGACACCATGTCGTTGAAGAGCCGCATGTACTGGCGGTACTCCTGCGGCCGGCCGGCGTAGTACTCGGCGTATTCCTTGGTGTTGCCGCCGGTGCAGAACGCCTTGTCGCCGGCGCCCGTGAAGACCACGGTGCTCACGTCGCGCATGTTTGATGCGGCGCGGAACGCGAGGATGATGCCCTTCACCATCTCGGTGGTGTAGGAGTTGTACTGGACGGGGTTGTCCAGCCAGATCCAGGCGTTGTACAGGCCCGGAACTGTTTTCCCCTCGGGTGTCTTCGCCGGGCGACGCTCGAGGCGCACCCCTTGGGCGAAAGAGCCCTCACTCAGATCGTGGCTTCTCAGGAACCGTGTTTCGGGTGCTGCCATGTGCGTCTCCTCTCAAATAGGCATTCGAATACCGATTTAGCCGCCGTGGTGCATAAATACCGCCCCCAAAAGGGTCCCGATTTGATCTAGTTCAAGGTTTGGCCACACGGATGCGCCAAATTGGGCGCCAACAGAGGAGACGCAGCTTGAAGGCCTACAACTCGTCAGTTTCAGTGGCGCTCGCCGGTAGCGGCGGCGCCGGCGTCATGACCGCCGGCAATATGCTGCTGGAGGCGGCAGCCGGCGCCGGCTACTACGGCCTGATGACGCGCACCAGCGGACCGCAGATCCGCGGCGGCGAGGCCGCCGCGATGGTGCGCGTGTCCACCTTCCCCACCGACGCGCAGGACGACCGCTTCCAGGTGCTGGCGGCGATCGACTGGCAGAACGTGAACCGTTTCGCCTCCGAGCTGCCGCTCGGACCCGAGAGCATCCTCATAGGCGATCCGGCGTACGGCGAGCCGCCCGAGGTGTTCACCAAGACCGGGGCGCGCTATATCCCGGTGCCGCTGAAGCAGCTCGCGGCGCAGGTGCAGGGCGCCTGGCCCAACATGGTCGCCTTCGGCGTGCTCGCCGGGCTCATGGGCCTGCCGTTCGAGGCGCTCGAGGCGGCGGTGAAGAAATCCATGAAAAAGGGCGTCGAGCCCGGCATCGCGGCCGCGCGCCTGGGCATGGCCCAGGCCGCAAGCCTGGATGGATTCAAACTTCAGGAAATTCCAAATAGAAGCTCGCGCTGGCTCATCACCGGAAACGAGGCGGCGGGCTACGGCGCGCTGCGCGGCGGCGTGCGCTTCGTCGCCGCCTACCCGATCACGCCGGCGACCGAGCTGCTCGAATGGCTCTCGCCGGCGCTTACCAAGGTGGGCGGCACGCTGGTGCAGGCCGAGGACGAGCTCGCCTCCATCAACATGGCGCTCGGCGCCTCGTTCGGCGGCGTGCCGGCGCTCACGGCCACATCGGGGCCGGGGCTTTCGCTGATGATCGAGGCGCTCGGCCTGAGCGTCGCCGCCGAAGTTCCGGTGGTCGTGGTCGACGTGATGCGCACCGGCCCCTCGACCGGCATCGCCACGAAGAGCGAGCAGGCCGACCTCAACATCGCGCTTTACGGCCTGCACGGCGACGCGCCGCACATCGTCATCGCGCCCAACTCGCTCGCCGATTGCGTCGCGGCCACCGAGTGGGCCGTCGGCCTCGCGGAGTCGCTGCAGGTGCCGGCCATCGTGCTTTCCGACCAGTATTTCGGCCAGGCGAGAGCGGTCGTCGATGTCCCCACTCTTGAGAAGAAGTCCTTTCGAAGAGCCAAGGCAGATTCGAACGGACAGCCGTACAGGCGCTATACGCTCACGGATTCCGGCGTCTCGCCGATGGCCATCCCCGGCACGCCGGGCCTCGCGTACACCGCCGACGGCCTGGAGCACAACGAACGCGGCACGCCCTCGTCGCAATCGGGCGATCACCTCGCGCAGATGGAAAAGCGCGCGCGCAAGATTTCACAGCTCGACCCGGGGGATGCCTGGGCGAGCATCGAGGGCGAAGGCGACGTCGCGCTCCTCACCTTCGGCTCGTGTACCGGTCCGGCGCGTGAAGCGTTCGCCCGGGCACGCGCCGAAGGGTTCGACGCAAGGCTGGTGTCGGTGCGCATGCTCGCGCCGGCGCAGCCCGAGAAGCTCAAGCAGGCGCTCGCCGGCGTGAAGCGCGTGCTGGTGCTGGAGCAGAACCACAGCGGGCAATTCCTGCGCTACCTGCGCGCGGAATACGAGCTGCCCGGCGAGGTGAAAAGCCTGCGCCGCCCCGGGCCGCTGCCCTTCCGACCCGAAGAGATCTACAGGGAAATCATCAAGCCATGAACGCACCGCTTGCCTCGCCGGCGCTCGCGGCGAAGGACTTCAAGTCCGACTACAAGCCGGTCTGGTGTCCCGGCTGCGGCGACTACTCCGTGCTTACCGCGGTCACCAAGGCGCTCGCCATGCTCAATCTCCGGCCGGAGAACGTGGCCGTGGTCTCGGGCATCGGCTGCTCGTCGAGGATCCCCGCCTACACCACCTGCTACGGCTTCCACGGGGTGCACGGCCGCTCGCTGCCCGCGGCGACCGGCCTCAAGGTCGCGCGTCCGGACCTCACGGTGCTGGTGGCGAGCGGCGACGGCGACGGCTACTCGATCGGCGGCAACCACTTCCTGCACGCCTGCCGCCGCAACGTCGACCTCACCTATATCGTGATGGACAACCACGTGTACGGCATGACCAAGGGGCAGCCTTCGCCGACCACCGAGCCCGACTGGTCGTCCAAGCTCGCCCCGCGCGGCACCGGCGTGCGCGAATTCCATCCGCTGGTGATCGCGCTCGCCTCGGGCGCGAACTTCATCGCGCGCGGCTTCTCCGGCGATCCCAACGGGGTCGCCGGGCTCATCGCCGAGGCAGTGCGCCATCCGGGATTCTCCTTCGTCGAGGTGCTGTCCCCGTGCGTCACCTTCCGTCCCGAGCAGCGCGCGTGGAAGGAAGCGGCGCGCCCGGCGCCGGTCGCGGCGACCGACGATCCGGCGCGCGCGGCGCGCCGCCTGATGACCGACGACGGGTTCAACATCGGCGTGCTCTACAAGGGCAATCGGCCCGCCTACGCCGGGCTGCCCGCCGCCGCGACGCATTCGACGGCCGACCTCGAGCGCGGCTTCCAGCTGCAGGAGCACTGATGTCGAGACCCGAGCCAGCCACCAGCCCTGCCGACGAGGAGGCGTATGCCGACTTCATGTCGCGGGCCTACACCATGGAGCTCGAGGCGATCGAGCGCTACGCGCAGTTCGCCGACGCGCTCGAGACGCACAACAACCGCGAGGTGGCGCAGCTTTTCCGCAAGCTCTCGGAGATCGAGTCGCTGCACGCGAAGCGCATCCTCGCCGAGATGCGCTGGCCGAGCCTGCCCGCGCTGCCGGCGGCGTACGCCTGGGACGGCGTCGAGGGCCCGGAAACGGCGCCGTTCGACGCCGTGCATTACTTGATGCAGCCCTACCACGCGCTCGAGATCGCGCTGCGCTGCGAGGTGCAGGCGCAGAAATACTATGAGGACATCGCGGCCGGCGCGGCGCCGCGGCGGGTGAAGCTCGCCGCCAAGGAGATGGCCGCCGAGGAGGCGGAGCACGTCGCGCTCATCCAGGAATGGATGAAGAAGGTGCCGCAGCCCGCGCCCGGCTGGGACGAGGACCCCGACCCGCCGCGGATGAACGACTGACCCAAGGGAGAAACTGAAATGCGAGGCTTGAAAGGCAAGACGGCGATCGTCACCGGCGGGGCCGCCGGCATCGGCGCCGCGGTGGTGCAGCGCTTCCGCGAGGAAGGAACCCACGTCGTGGTGTTCGACCTCAAGGGCGACCCGCCCGTCGACATCACCGACTACGAGGCGGTCAAGAAAGCCGTCGCGCGCGTCGGGCCGGTCGACATCCTGGTGAACAACGCGGGCTGGGACACGTTCAAGCCCTTCCTCAAGACCGATCCGGCGTTCTGGCAGAAGGTCATCTCGATCAACCTGGTCGGCGCGATGAACATGCTGCATTGCGTGCTGCCCGGCATGGTGGAGCGCGGGCGCGGCAAGGTAGTGAACGTCGCTTCCGATGCCGGCCGCGTCGGCTCCTCCGGCGAGGCGCCGTACTCCGCGTGCAAGGGCGGCATCATCGCCCTCACCAAGACGCTGGCGCGCGAAATGGCCTCGAAGGGCGTGCGCCTCAACGTAGTGTGCCCGGGGCTGACGGAGACCAACCTGTTCGCCGAGTTCCTCAAGGGCGCCGGAAACCCCGAGAAGCTGACCGAAGCCTACCGGCGCGCGATCCCGATCGGGCGCATCGGCAAGCCCGAGGACCTGCCCGGCGCGATCCTGTTCTTCGCGAGCGACGACGCCGACTACATCACCGGCCAGGTGCTGAGCGTTTCCGGCGGCCTGACGATGCATGGATAGCGCCATGAATGCCGCGCTCGTGCTGTTCGCCGTGATCGTTCTGATTGCAGGACTCGCCCTGCTGAAGGCGCGGCGCACGGCGCGCGCCGATGACGCGCTGCTTTTGCCGGAAATGATGCGGTTGCGCGGCACCATGCCGCCCGAGCCGCTCACCAAGGCCGCGGTGCACGACGCCGCGCTCGCCGAGCGGCGCTGCCTTGCCTGCGGCGCGAAAGCGATGTGCAGCGAGCTCATCGCGGCGGGCCGCAGCGACGGCTACGCGCTGTTTTGTCCCAACGCGCACTACATCGAGCAGGTTCGCAGTCGATTGCTGTAGTTTGCTGCACCGCAAATATCCGCCGCCGTTGATCTGGGGCAATACGGCGGCGCCGCGGATTCCGACAATAGCTGGTTACCCGCCGGCCAAAGGAGGACCGCCATGGAACAGAATCTTTCAACCAACGAGGAAATCGCGGCCGCGTACCTCGAGTGGCTCGACGCCGCGGCGAGCGACACCTCGCGCGAAGCCGTTCTTCTCGCCGCCCTGCGCGCGCAAAGCGATTGCGTGCATGCCCTCGAAGCGGTGATCGAAATGCAGATCCACTAGTGCGGCTGCTGCTCGTCAACCCGGCGCTGCCGGAGAGCTTCTGGAGCTTCCGCTGGGCGCTCGAGCGCGTGCTCGGCGGCAAGCGGGCGCTCAACCCGCCGCTCGGGCTCGCGACCGTCGCCGCGCTGTGCCCGCCGCGCTGGCAGGTGACGATCGTCGACGAGAACGTCGAGCCGCTGCCGGCGCGGCCCGAGGCCGACCTCGTCGGCATCGGCGGCATGGGCGTGCAGGCGCCGCGCCAGAAGGAGCTGCTCGCGCAGTACCGCGCGGCGGGCTATCGCGTGGTCGCCGGCGGCAGCTACGCGTCGCTCTGTCCCGAGGAGTATCAGGGCCTCGCCGACGCGGTGATCGCCGGCGAGGCGGAGCATCTCTGGCCGCGCTTCTGCGCGGACTTCGAAAAGGGTTCTGCCGAAAAAATCTACCGGGAGACGGGCCAAATCGACCTCGCCGACTCGCCGGTGCCGCGCTTCGATCTGCTGAAGCTCGAGCGCTACGCGACCGCCACGCTGCAGCTCTCGCGCGGCTGCCCGTTCAACTGCGAGTTCTGCGACATCATCGTCATGTTCGGCCGCCGGCCGCGCTACAAGCCGCTCGCGGCGATCGAGCGCGAGCTCGACGCGCTGCGCGCCTTGGGCGCGCGCAAGGTGTTCTTCGTCGACGACAACTTCATCGGCAACAAGGCGAAGGCGAAGGAGGTGCTGCGCTTTCTCGCCGGCTACCAGGCGCGCCACGGCCGGCGCCTGCGCTTCGGCACCGAGGCCTCGCTCAACCTCGCGGACGACGACGAGCTGCTGGAGCTGTTCGGCGCCGCGGGCTTCGAGTGGGCCTTCCTCGGGCTCGAGACGCCGGACCCGCTGGCCCTGCGCGAGGCGTGCAAGCTGCAGAACTGCACCGGCGACATGCTCGCCGCGGTGCGGCGCATCTACGCGCGCGGCATCGATGTCCTCGCCGGCTTCATCGTCGGCTTCGACCAGGACACGCTCGCCACCTTCGAGAAGCAGCGCCGCTTCATCCTCGACTCCGGCATCGTGGTCGCGATGATCGGCCTGCTCACCGCCCTGCCGCGCACGCCGCTCTACGAGCGGCTGCGGCGCGAGGGGCGCCTGGACGAGCGCGCCGCCCACGGCGACAACACCGGCGGGGGCACCAACATCGTGCCCAAGGGCATGAGCCTCGAGCAGTTGATCGCGGGCTACAAAAAGCTCTACCGGGAGCTGCTCGCCGACCGCGCGATCGCGCAGCGCATCCGCAACAAGCTCAAGCATTTCGGCGTCTCGCCGCAACTGCAGCGCGAGCGCCTGACCGAGGCGCTCGGCATCGTCTCGCGGCTCCTCGCGCGCGGCATCGCCTCGGGCGGCGTGCCGCGCGCCTGGCACTTCCTGCGCAGCCTGCCGTTCACCAAGCCCGGCCTTCTGCATGTCGCGGTCAACGACTGGATCGCGGCGCTCGCCATGCGCGACTACGTCGAGCGCCACCTGCTGGAACCTGGCTGATTCGGCTCCCTTAGGCCGCCGCCCACTCGGCGGACAGTACTTCCGCCTGCGCTAATACCGTTTGCGTGGCCTTTTCCTGCTTGTCGGGCGGATAGCCGTACTTGCGAAGAATGCGCTTCACGATCACCCGCAGTTGGGCGCGCACGTTCTCGCGCATGGTCCAGTCGATGGTGACGTTCTTGCGCACGGCCTCGACCAGTTCGCGGGCAATGTTCATCAGCGTGGGCTCGCCCAGCACTTTGACCGCGCTGTCGTTCACCTCCAGCGCATCGTAGAACGCAAGCTCGTCCTCGGAAAGGCCGAGCTTCTCGCCGCGCGCGTTGGCGGCGCGCATGTCCTTCGCGAGGCCGATCAGCTCCTCGATCACCTGCGCGGCCTCGATGGCGCGGTTCTGGTAGCGGCGGATGGTCTGCTCCAGCATGTCCGCGAAGGACTTGGCCTGCACGACATTCTTCTTCCGCCGCCCTCGAATCTCGCCTGAAAGGAGCTTCTGCAGCAGCTCGACCGCCAGGTTGCGCTGCGGCATTCCTTTCACTTCGGCAAGGAATTGGTCGGAGAGAATCGAAATATCCGGCTTCTTGAGTCCCGCCGCCGCGAAGATGTCCACGACACCCTCCGAGGCGACCGCGCGCGAGACAATCTGCCGTACCGCGAGATCAAGCTCCTCCTGGGTCTTTGCGCCTTCGGGCGAGCCCTTCGCCAGCACCGCACGCACCGCCTGGAAGAACGCCACGTCATCCCGAATGCGCAGCGCTTCGTCGTTCGGCACGGCGAGCGCGAACGCCTGCGAGAGTTCCCGCACGGCCCTCAGGAGCCGATCCTTTCCATCTTTCTGCGCGAGGATGTGCTCCTGTGCAGACGGCAAGAGGCTCAACCGCTCCCGAGGCGTTCCCGACAGCCACTTCGAGTGGTCGAAGCCGTGGAACAAACCGCAGCAGATTTCGTACTTCTCCAGCATCGCCGCGACCGCTTCCTTCTGATCGATCGCAGTTTTTCCGGTGCCGCCGCTCTCGGTATAGGTGGCGAGCGCAGCCTTCAGCTCCTGCGCGAGACCGAGGTAGTCCACCACGAGCCCGCCCGGCTTGTCGCGGAATACGCGGTTCACCCGCGCGATCGCCTGCATCAGCCCGTGCCCGCGCATCGGCTTGTCCACGTACATTGTGTGCAGGCTTGGTGCGTCGAACCCGGTGAGCCACATGTCGCGCACGATCGCGATCCGGAACGGGTCCTTTGCGTCTCGGAAGCGGTTCGCGAGCGCCTCGCGGCGCGGCTTGTTGCGGATGTGCTGCTGCCATTCGGGACCGTCGTCGGCTGAGCCGGTCATCACGACCTTGATCGCGCCCTTGCCGTCGTCGTTGTGGTGCCAGCGCGGCTGCAGGGCGGTGATCGCCTTGTACAGCTCCACGCAGATCCTGCGGCTCATGCAGACCACCATGGCCTTGCCTTCCATGGTTTCGAGCCGCGTCTCGAAGTGGTCCACCAGGTCGCGCGCTACGAGCTTGACTCGCTTGTCCGAGCCAACCACCGCTTCGAGCTGCGCCCACTTGCTCTTGAGCTTCTCTTTCTTCTCGACCTCTTCGCCCTCGGTTAGCTCCTCGAACTCCGGATCGATCCTCGGGCGCTCTTTCTCGTCGAGCGCGAGCTTCGCAAGCCGGCTCTCGTAGTAGATCGGCACCGTCGCCCGGTCCTCGACCGCGCGCTGGATGTCGTACACGCTGATGTAGTCGCCGAACACCGCGCGAGTGTTCTTGTCGGACAGCTCGATCGGCGTGCCGGTGAAGCCGATGAACGACGCATTGGGCAGCGCGTCGCGCATGTGGCGCGCGAAGCCGTCGATGAAGTCGTACTGGCTGCGGTGCGCCTCGTCGGCGATGACGACGATGTTGCGCCGCTCGGACAGCACCGGATGCCGATCGCCCTTCTCCTCGGGCAGGAACTTCTGGATGGTCGTGAACACCACCCCGCCCGCCTCCACAGCGAGCTTCGCGCGGAGATCGGCGCGGTTCTGCGCCTGCTCGGGCGGCTGGCGCAGGAGGTCCTGGCAGCGCGAGAAGGTGCCGAAGAGCTGATCGTCGAGGTCGTTGCGGTCGGTAAGAACGACGATGGTCGGGTTGGCCATCGCGGGCTCGCGGATTACGCGCCCGGCGTAGAACGCCATCGTCAGGCTCTTGCCGGAGCCCTGCGTATGCCAGACCACCCCGATCCGCCGATCGCCCGGATCGCCTCCGGGTTTGCGACCCGCCTCGTAGCGGCCCTCTTCTTCGCCCATGCGCGGACGCGCGGCGCGCAGCGTCTCCTCCACCGCCACGCGCACCGCATGGAACTGGTGGTAGCCCGCCATCTTCTTGGCGAGCTTGCCGCCGCCTTCGTCCTCGAACACGAGGAAATTGCCGATGAGATCGAGAAGCCGCCGCTTGTCGAAAACGCCGTCGATCATCACCTGGATCTCCGGCATGCTCGCCGGCGCCAGCGTCTCGCCCGCAATGGTGCGCCAGGGCTTAAACCACTCGCGTCCCGCAGTGAGCGTGCCGATGCGCGCCTCCGTGCCGTCCGAGATCACCACCAACGAGTTGTAGGCGAAGAGCGTCGGCAGCTCGGCCTTGTATGTCTGAATCTGGTTGAACGCCGTGTGAATCGATGCGTTCTCGTCGGCGGCGTTTTTCAGCTCCATCAGCACCAGCGGCAGGCCGTTGATGAACAGCACGACATCCGGCCGGCGGGTGTGCTTGTTCTCGGCTACGGTGAATTGGTTGACCGCGAGCCAGTCGTTTGCGTCGGGCTGCGCGAAATCTATGGCGCGCACCTGGGCCCCGGCAATCGAACCGTCGGGCCGCCGGTACTCGACCGTAACGCCGTCCACCAGCAGCCGGTGAAACGCCCGGTTGCGCGCCTCGGGCGTCGCCCCTTCTACGCGGATGATCTTGCGGAAGGCGTCCTCGAGCGCCTCGGCGGGCAAGCGCGAGTTAAGCCGGGCGAGCGCCTGGCGCAGCCGCTCTTCCAGCACGACCTGCCCATAGTCCTTGCGCTCGGCCGCCAATTCTCCGGGCACGATCTCCGGGCCGTGCTTGACCGTCCAGCCGAGCCCTTCAAGCCACGCGAGCGCAGCGTCCTCGACGACGGATTCGGTGAAGCCGCTCATTCCGGGATTGCCATTCCCGGTCGGCAACTGGCCTCGGTGGAACACCGGGGCCTTTTGCTTTCTAGGGGAGGCACTGCAGCCGTACAGGCGGAAACTACCGAGTCCGCTAAGTTCCTGCTAAGACGGCTACGCATGTAATCGTTTGAATCGAAGGAGATTTTCGGTGTGCCCCGGTCGGCTCTTACTGCCCTCGCAATTTGCTAAGTACATCGCCAAGGAAATTAGTACGCAGCCTGTACCGCACCCTTGGCGGGGTTCCCTCAGCTTTCAGGAAGCTCGTGCTCGCCGACCATTTCTTGAGGTATCGGGATGCCTCCACTTGGGCGGATGCCGAGTCCCCGAGCCCTAGCAATTCCCGGCACTCACGATTCGTGATGCTGCCATGGTCGCGGACATATTCGCGGACGATCTCGGCGAAGCGCGCGGGCGCGATCCCCTTTGTGCGCGTATAGGCCGCTCTTCCCAGCAGGTCCTTGGCGATGCCCTTGGCGAGATGGAAAGTCGCCGCCTGCGTCCTGCCGCGCCGCTCGAGAATCCCCTTTCCCGGAATGCTCAGTAGATCGAGTACGCCTCGGGCGTCCTCGCGTTCGAGTTGAAGCAGCCCGCTCGCCCGCTTCGCGTCGATGTAGGGATGCTCCTTCATGTATGCCAGGACGAGTAGCGCATCGAGCTGGATTTCCCTGCCCTCCGCGTTCCACTTCGCGACCAGCTGAGCGAGCGGCCGATCGAATACTCCGTCGTAGATCCGCAGCGTGACGCGCTGACCGTCGCTCTCGTACTGCGGTATTCGCTTGCCGTAGCTCAGCATGGGCACGAAGATGCGGCGTCTTCCGGTTCCCGCCGCCTCGACCAGCCTGAGCTTGAGGAAGGCGTTCGCCAACGTCCGGTTCCGTGCAACCGGTTCATGACGAAGAATGTTGTCCACCCGGATGCCGCCTACGAAGCCGCCCGGGCTGGTGAGCGCGAGCTCCCGTGGGGAATGGCGGATGAGTACCTCCCCTGGATCCGAATAGTCACGGTGCGTGACCGCGTACGCCTGCGTGCCGGCCACCGGACGCGGCGGCTTGTCGGCCACGCCGAGCAGCAGATGCCCGCCGCCCTCGTTGGCCAGCGCCACGCAGTACTCGTACAACCTGCGGTTGTCGAACTGCGCCCTCGCCTTCGTCCGGCGCGATCTGTGGGCGGAAAATGGGCCCAGGAACAAGCCGGAAAGAGCGGGAATGAGCAGGACAAAGAGCAGGAATGAGCAGTCATTGACCCGTCAGCTCCCACCGCGCGCCCCGACCCCACCCGGTACTCCGAACCAATCCAAGGTTCTTGAGGGCCGCCAGATCCTCCCGGATCGTCCAGGGCGATTCACTGACGCCGAGCGCCCCCGCGATGTCGCGCACCGCGGCGCCGCCGGCACTCTCCGCTAGATGAGCCAGGATCCGCCGCTGCCGTTCGGTCAGGTTCCTCGCGACCCGCTGCGGCGGAACGTAGCGCGTGGGCCGGAACCGAACCGTCACGCCTCCGCCGGCGTCCTCGATCTCCGGGCGCGGCAACCCGGCGGACAGGGCCAGCTCGGCCATCTTGATCGTCCCGCGTCCCCACGCCTCGATAATGCCGCGACGGTAGAAAACGCCGGCGATGAGCGGATTCCAGGGCAGCGACTCGTGCGGCCCGAAGAGCGCCTCGGGGGTCAGGCCGAAGTGCAGCGCGCCCGACGAGGTCACTTCGAGCCGGTCGTCGTAGATGGCGACGCCGACCGAGCCGCCGCCGATGGCGTAGTCGCGGTGGCAGAAGGCGTTGGCCAGCGCCTCGCGTACCGCAAGCGGCGGGTAGAGCGGCTCGTCGACGCGCTCGAGCCGCCCGGGAACCACGCGACCCGCGACCGGCAGGTGCTCGAGCAGGAAGCGCTCGGCGGCGAGCAACAACTCGAAGGCGTTGCCGCGAAACTGCCGGTTGTCGCGGAACTCCGTCTTGTCGGTCCCGGCGAAGCGCGCGACGCGCAGCAGGCACTGCGGGAACTCGGCCGCGAGCCGTTCGGCACGCCCGAACAGCACGAGCGCCGCGCGAAGCAGCGCGCCCTCCTTCACCAAACCGAGCCCGCGCAGGATCTCCTCCGGCTCGCGCGTGCCGGTATCCTCGACACGGCCGCGGCGAATCGCCTCCTCGATCGTCCGAGTGATCTCGGCGGCATCGAGATCCGCAACCGTCCAGCCCGCGGCCGGCTGGTTCTCCCAGCGATGCTCGCCGTGCACCCGTTCGAGCAGCATCCGGTTGTACTCGTCGCGCGAGAGCGCCTGGCTCGTGTTGCCGACGCGCCGGTAGGCCCGCCCGCGGTAGCTGTACGGCCGGTTCTGGCCGGTCGGCACGCTCACGACCAGCACCTCGCGTCCGTTACCCACGGGCACGCGCTCGATCGTCGGGAACGCAGGCGGATCGATCTCGCGCAGCTCCTGCGCGACTTCTTCGACGGTGTGATCGCTAACCTGCTGGCCGACGACGCGCCCGTCCGCCTCGACGCCGAACAGCACCCGCCCGCCGCGGTGGTTCAGCATGGCGCAGAGCGTGCGCGTCGCCTCGCGCCGCTCGCCGGTGCTGCGCTTGAACTCCAACGTCTCGGATTCCCCGGCGGCCGCCCAGGTGCCGACCTGGGAAAGCGTCATGGCGTGGCCTCTACAGTAGGCTCACCGGGCGCGATCTCCAGGCCGCGCCTGACGGACCAGCCGAGGGTGTCGAGGGAAGCGGAGGCGGCTTGCTCGACGACCGATTCGGTGAAGGCGGTCATGCTCACGCGGCCAGCTCTTCCCGAATGCTCTCGCGCTGGCTCCACGGCACGGGACGCACATCGTAGCTCCTGAGTGCATCGAGGACATTCGGGGAAACAGTTTGCTCGGCGTCATTCAGCAGCGCATAGGCTCGCGAATCCGCTGACCGCACTTCCTTGGTGTCGATCCACGAGAGCACCACCGCCTGCGCGGTGTCGCGGTTGGGGCGGTTGATCGTCTGGATGATGCGCTCCGGTTGCCGTCTGGACTTGGGGATGACGAAGTCAAAGAGGTGGTCGTAGCCGGTCTTTCCCGTGAACTTGACCTTCGGCGTGTATCGAATGTCGTGCACATCGAGCCATGCCACGACGTCCTCATAGAACAGACTCGCGACCATCGGGACGGCCAGGTAGAACATGTCGTTCACGGCCAGCATGGCTTGCACCAGATTGTGCTTTCGCAGCGGGAAATTGTCAGGCGACGCATGCACTTCCAGCGCATTGTCCCGAAGCTGAACGCCGAAGCCATTCAGAGTCATCTTCAGCAGCTCCTGGCGCTTCGGGCTCTGCAACTTGCAGCCGCTCTGCTCCAAGTCGTCGAGCGTATAGCCGTCGTCGGTGAGCACATAGCCGCCGTTGGCCTTCTTCGCGTAGATCTGGATGTAGTCGTTGTGCCGGTCGAGATACGGCGTCGTGATCTCGATCCACTGATCGATCTGGCGCAGGGCGGTCTTGTCCTTCAGCCAGGCGTGATAGGCGTCCAGCAGGCGCTGAATGTCCTGGATCACGTGAACAGCCCCCGTTCGATGCGCGGCGGCTGGATGATATTGCAGAACCGCATGAACTCCTCGAGCGTCGTCCAGAGATCGTTCGTCGTCGTGAAGCGGTCAGCGGGCACGGGATGGCCCACTTGCCGCCGTAGCCTTCGCGGTACACGTGAAGATGCGGAGCCGGAATCTCTTCGCCGTCCGGGTTGCGATGGGGCGCGCCGCCCAGATCGAGCCGGACGAGCACGACGACCTGGCGCCCCCGGTTCTGCATCTTGACCTTGAGCAGATCGATCCGGCCCCTGCTCAGGTCAAGCAGGAAATGCTCTCGCTTATCGGGGGATTGAAGCGGCAAGGCCAGCGACTGCCCGCCCATGGGAAAGTCGCTTCGATCCTCGTTGACGCGATGCTTCTCCATGGCGATCAACGCATCTGACTCGGCTTGGGTGAGATTGAGATCTGCCATGCCTCCCTCAGCTTTCGATCTTCCCGGAACTGGCTGCCCGGAAGCGCTCTGGCGAGCCCTTCACCAGAGCCGGCACAACGAGCCCGTCCTCGGTGCGCTCGGCTCCGGACTCGCCCGGCGCGGTCTCGGGGCCGTGCCTTACGGACCAGCCGACGCTTTCGAGCCAAGCGAGGGCTGCTTGCTCCACGACGGATTCTGTGAAGTTGCCGCTCATCGCTTCTGATACCGCCAACGACTTGCGACGACTCCCAGCTGCTCTGCGGAAATTCCGACGTTTTGCCAACCCTTATCAAAGTCGATGTCGTTCGATCTTGGCAGCTGTTCGTCCGCTAGATCCCTGATCATGATTCGGGATGGGAGCATGGCCGCCTGCCCAACAAAGATGGCCTCCTGCCGACGAAGTCCAGAAAGCATTTTCGTGAGGCCGGCCATCGAATCAGGAAGAATCCCTTTGACGTGTTCTCTGTCAGCTTCATTCGTGATTCGAAGCACGATCCACGAGTTACATTGCGACAACACGGTCGCCTCAACCTCGCTTGGGCGTTGTGACACCAGCATCAACCCAATGCCGTACTTACGGCCTTCCTTCGCGATTCGCCTGATCGCACCCTGAGCTGCCCCGTATTGCGCCTCACCACTATTCGGCACGTATCGGTGGGCTTCTTCGCACACCAGCAAGACCGGACTCATCGCCCGCTCTTCTGCGGTCTGCCAGATTTTTAGAGAGAAAAGGGTTCGAGCTATCGCAGCGCTCGCAGTCCCTGCCACCTCGTTTGGCACTCCGGACAAGTCGACGATTCGCACCGGAACACCGTCACCAAGAAACTGCGCCAACACATCCGTCATCGGGTCGCCGGCTCCACTCCAAGGCTTCATCATGAACGCAAGCCGCTCGTCCTTCATGAGGGAGTCGAGCTTCCTCAGGACCTTGTTGTAGTCCTCATGGTCCTTTTTGTTCTTGTTTTCTGGTCTCTGCGCATTGATTGCTCCGACGAGACCAGTCTCATACTTTACGCCATTGATCGCACCGAACTCATCCAAACCCGATGGTTCACCGAGAACGTATGGAATGGGCGCGTCGACAGTGAGTTTCGCCGCATCGAGCTTTAGAACATCCGACGCGGACTTCATCCGCGCTGCGAGCAGCGCGTTCTTGACGATGTTGGACTGTGACGTAGCCGCGTACTCGGTTTTTCCAATCAATAGACCGATCGTTTCGTCTAGGTCCAACAGCCAATAGGGCAGGGACAGAGTGCCCTCATCTGTCGAGAATCTCTTGTGGCCCTTGAACGCTTTGCCATATTCGTTGTGCGGATCCAGCACGACGATCTGCGGCTTCCAGTTCGCATGCGCCGCGCCCGCTCCTCGTTCAAGAACACTGTGAATGATTGCTGCGACTGCTCCGGACTTTCCGGCTCCGGTTGAGCCGAGGACTGCAGTGTGCTTGCCGAGCAGTTCATTCATCTCCGCAAAGCACGGTGCACCACCCGACCCAACGTGCTCGCCGAGCTGAATGACCGCACCCTTCTTGTGTCCATAGATGGAGCGCAATTCCGACTTGGGTGTGAGATATACCGTCTGTTGAGGCAAGGGATACGTCGCGACACCCCGCTCGAACTCTAACTTCGTGGTGCCGACCGCATCACGGCTCCACTCGCCCTCCCCGAACAGGTCGGCCTCGACGACTCTCTCATCTGCAGAGGCTTGAGACGCGATGCCGCGTTCAGACTCATACTCTGCCTTCATCCTGAGTCGGCCCACGAGCGCGTAGATCAGTCGACGCCCGAAGTGGATCCGGACGATCGAGCCGAACTGACCGATCGGATACGTCTCGCCTGCATAGACACGCGAAAGCTCTGTCAGACCCGGGTCCAACTCCGCGATGATGCGGGATCCATCTACCTCAATAATCTTGCCGATAGCCAAGTTCTCAATCGGATCGGCCGGATTGCGCTTCTCAGTGTTCATCGCTCGCCCCCAAGCAGCCGAGTGACATTCTCGAACTTCCACCAAAGAAGGTCTGTCGTCGTGGGCACTGACTGGGTGCCGTGGAAGAACCCTCGATTCGCGAATACAAGTACCTGCTCCGTTACCGCGGCGTCCTTGTGCCACTTTGCCAACTGACCAGATGGCTCGTTGTCGGAAGTGAAGACGACAACTGTGAGATCCCCTGTCGATTCCCGCAGCGCACGATCAAGCTCAAGATTGATGTGAGCATCGCTGAAGCGATACCCACAGACCACCAGAACGCACTGGGTACCGCGGCTTGGCCGAAGTACCCGGCGCGCACGCTCTGCCAATTGCGCATAGGGGTCAAGCTGCGCCTCGCGGTATTTGGTCGAGGCCGGCCAAATGAGGATCCGCCGCTCGTTGGCTGCGGCGATCTGAAGTCTTTCCCCGACCCGCCGCGGCAAAGGATCGTCGGGAAATTCGCACCAGTTGATCGATCCGTGCAGCTTGAACACACGGGCGGACAGACCTTCGCGATCGAACGTCTGAGGATTCCACCAACCAGTTACTCCCCCGTCGAGCCCGTCTGCAAACGGTACCCGCTCCAAGGCCAGTGCGTCCTCTAGTACGGTGTCGTAGTTCAAGACGAGGTAGTCCACTGTCTGACCGGACGTAGATTTGCCTGGGCGCAGGGGCCGGTGCAGAGCACGAACAAAGTTCAGGTGGGTTTCGATCGACACCTTTTTTTCAATAATTCCGGCGATGCCCCGTTTGATTTGATCGGCAGCCGCTAGCAGCGGCGCTTCGCTATACGAGGTTCCTCCGAGAGGGACTTCCTTCTGTGTCGCGCCTCGTGCGGTCCGGCGCTCAGCGATCGCCAGGAGGTCGATGAGCTCGCTGAGATAGTCTTCAATGTTCGCGTCGGTCGCACCCGCGAAGAGATCACGAATTGCTGCAAGGATCACCTTCGTCGTGTCGTCGAGCGCGTTACTGCCGAGGACTTCCTGGGTAAGTTCGGCTGTGAGTGGCAGTCCTGCACACTTGCTGCAGCCAGCCCCAAGCAGAAAGGCTCGGCC
>Ga0156283_1059_pt2 | contig 57844 bp, 59 predicted proteins | sample RifCSPlowO2_12_FD_107932 | JGI IMG/M metagenome (GOLD analysis project Ga0156283, IMG submission 107932) | Betaproteobacteria bacterium RIFCSPLOWO2_12_FULL_65_14 | reverse complement strand
CCCGGACTCCACCGCCGTCACCGCATAGCCCGAGGCCGTCAGCCGCATCGCTATCAGCTGCAACAGATCCTTGTCGTCATCGACCAGCAGGACCTTCGACGGCTCTCGGCTCATGGCTTTCCTCCCGGTTTCCGGCGCAGCCGCTCCTCGCGGTCGAGGATGCCGCGCTCGATGGCGCGCAGCGCCTCGAGCTGCTGGCGCAGGGCTTCTTCGCGCTTGTCGCGCTCCTTGTCGCTCGCCTGCCGCTCCCGCTCGAGGGCTGCACGCTCCTTGGCGAGGCGATCGGCCTCGCGTACGAGCCGCTGCCGCTCCGCGACCTGGGTGCCGAGAAAAGCGGCCAGGCGCCCGGTGCCGGGCGAGCTGGCATCGGCCACACCTTCGAGCAGCTCCGCGGCGCGTGCATCGTCGCGCAGCGGGGCGGGCAGCGTGGCGAGCAGTGCCGCAAGGCGCACCCGGCGCAGCGGCGAAGGATCCGCGATGAAGGCCTTCTGCGCCCGGGCAAGCGCCGCTTTTTGCTCGGCCGCCGGCGCGCGCGCCACGCTGACGGCCTCGCTGAGAATGCCGTCTACGGCGAGCACCTCGTCGGCTCCCGGCTGGAACGCGGCGCAGCCGGCCAGCAGCGCAATTACGAGAACGAGAACGAGCTTCATGCGGCGACCGCCAATGCCTGCCTCGACTTGCGCGGCAGCGTGACGCGGAAATGCCCGCCGCTCCCCTCGGCGAGTACGTGGATCCGGCCGCCGTGCGCCTCCGCGAACTCGCGCGCGATCGCAAGGCCGAGCCCGCTGCCCTCGATGCGTGCGCTCGCTTTCGCGCGGCCGCGGAAGAAGGAATCGAAGATCGCCTCCCGCTCTTCGACCGGCACACCGGGCCCGGAATCGACCACATCGACGACCGCATCGTTGCCGATCGAGCGCGCGGTCACGGTAATGGCGCCGCCCGGCGGCGCGAATTTCACCGCGTTGCCGATCAGGTTGTCGAGGATGGAACGCAGCTTCTCCCGGTCCGCCTCGATTTCCAGCTTTTCCAGCTCGAGCGCCAGCGTCTGGCTTTTCGCCTGCATGGCGAGCTCGTGCGAGCGCGCCACCTCGCGGACCAGCGCGTCGAGCGATAAATGGCGCGGCAGGAGCGAAGCGGCGGCGTGCAGCGCGCGCTGATAATCGAGCAGGTCCTCGATCAGGCGCTGCAGCTTCACGCTGTTGTCGCGCATGATCGCCACCACCTGGCGCTGCGGCGGTGCGAGCGGGCCGCCCACCTGGTCATTGAGCAGCTCCGCGCCCTCGCGCAGGGCGGTCAGCGGAGTCTTCAGCTCGTGGGAGAGGTGCCGCAGGAAGCGGTTTTTTTCCGCTTCCAGCTCGGCGAGCCGGCGGCGCAGCCAGTCCAGGCGTTCGCCGAGCGTCTGCAGGTCTTCCGGACCGCGCACCGTGATCGGTCGCGTGAAGTCCGCGCCGCCGAGCTGGCGGATGGACGCGTCGAGCTCGGCGATCGGGCGCGCGATGTACCGCGTCAGCGCAAGCGCGATGCTGAGCACCACTGCGGTGCTGAAGATCACAAGCAGAATCAGCCGGCGCTGCACGGTTTCGGCGTTGGCGCGCAGGCGCACGACCTCACGGTCGGCGATGAGGTAGCTGATGGCGAGCACTTCGTAGGCGTTCTCGGCCAGCTCGCCGGTCAGCCGGACTACGCGGCGGCCATCGAGCTTGCGGCGCGGCTGCTCGGTCAAGAGCTCGTAGAGGCTTTGCTCCTGCTCCACCGTCTTCTCCAGCGCGAGCTGCTGTTCGCTATCCAGCGGCAGCAGGGCGAGCTCGGCCGACACCTGCTTGAAGCTCTGGTGCACGCGCGTGTAGTCGGCGGCGAGCTCCGGGTCGTTGACGATGGCCATCTGCTGCGCGAGGCGCTCGATCGAGCCGATGCGGTTGACGAGCGAGCGGCTGGCGCGCGCCGCTTGGGAAGCGTTGAACACGGCGTTGCGGCTCTGTTCCGCGAGCCGCTCGGTGTTCCAGGCCGAGTACGCGAGCGCCCCCACGAGGGGCAGCGCCACCAGCGTGAAGCCGGCGAGCAGCAGCCCCAGGAACGACCGCGGATAACCCATGTCCTTATAATTCCACGAGAAAATAGAGCGTTAGAGGAGTTATGTCACACATCGCCGGGCTGCGCATCTACCTTCTCGTCGCGGTCGCCTCCAATGGAATCATAGGCGCTAACGGGCAGCTACCGTGGCACCTGCCCGAGGACCTCCAGCACTTCAAGCGCCTGACGATGGGCCATCCGGTGATCATGGGCCGGCGCACCTGGGAGTCGCTCAAGGGTCGTCCGCTGCCCGGACGCGAAAATATCGTGGTGACGCGCACGCCCGGCTACGAGGCGCCGGGGGCCGCGGTGGCGAGCTCGCTGGAAAGCGCCCTCGCGCTATGCGCAGGCGAGTCCGTCGCCTTCGTCATCGGCGGTAGCCGTCTCTTCGAGGAGTCGCTGCCGATCGCCGACGGCCTCGTGGTGACGGAAATCCACAAGGATTTCGCCGGCGACACCTGGTTCCCGCCCTACGACCGCTCGCGCTGGCGCGAGGCGCAGCGCGAAGCGCATACCGCGGCGGACGGCATGCGCTTCGATTTCGTGCTGTACGAGAAGGCCTAGTTCTTGGACTCGAACACCCGCACCTCGGGCAGCGGAAAGCCGTTGAACTGGCTCGCATAGGCCGTGGTGTAGGCGCCGGCGTTCTTGATGTAGACGAAGTCGCCTTCCTGCAGGTCCGAGGGCAGCGGCTCGTCGCGCATCACGATGTCGACCGAGTCGCAGGTCGGTCCGCCCACCGTCCACGGAATGTCCGGGCCGGAGCGGTCGGTGCGCACGCGGTACTTCAGGCCTTCGCTCGACTCGATGACCCCGCCGAACAGGCCCGCGTCCCAGTGCATCCAGCGCTTGCCGGCGCGCGTCGCGGTGCCGAGCACGCGGCACACGAAGTAGCCGGAGTCGGACACCAGGAAGCGGCCGGGCTCGGCGATCACCTGGACGTCCTCCGGAAACGCCTTGAGACCCTCGTTGACCACGGCGCCGATCGTCTCGACGGAGGGAATCGGCTTGACATGGCGCACCGGGAAGCCGCCGCCGATGTTGAGCAGCCGCGGCCTGAGGCCCGCCTTCGCCATGACGTCGAACAGGCTGCGCGCCTTTTCGAGCGCCACGCGCCAGTTTTCCGGATTGCGGCACTGCGAGCCGACGTGGAAGGTCACGCCGGCGAGGTCGGCGCCCAGCCGCGCGGCCAGCGCCACGATCTCGCGCGCGTCGCCGACACCGGCGCCGAACTTGCCCGAGAGCGGCCAGTCGCTGCCGATGTTGGGGGCGGCGATGCGCAGGTACTGCTTGGCGTCGGGCTTGATCTCGTGCACCCGGCGCAACTCGTCCATGCTGTCGACCACGAACCACTCCACGCCCTTCGCGGCGGCGTAGGCGATCGAGTCGCGCGACTTGACGGGGTTGGAGAAGAACACCTCTGCAGCGCTCACTCCCAGGCTGAGCAGCAGGTCGAGCTCGGCGGTGGACGCGATTTCGAAGCCGGCGCCCTCCTGCACCAGGACCTTCAGCACGCGCCGGTCCGGGTTGGCCTTGACCGCGTAGTGCGGCCGCACGCGCGGCATGGCCGCGCGGAAGCGCCTCACCTTGCCGCGCACGATGGCGGTGTCGAGGATCAGGAATGGCCGGGTGTATTTCTGGCGTGCTGCCTGGCGCACGATCTCGAAGTCGAGGCTGACTTCGGGATGCGTGTCGAAGAGCTGCTCTTGCGGTTGCTGCCTGAGTGGCGCGCTCTGCTTGCGCGCGAAGCTACTGCGCTCCCCCATCAGTGTCTCCCGGTGTGGAACTAAGTTTCAGGAATGTCCCGAACGCAAACTTCGTACACCCTCGCTTCTCTCCTGGTCCTTCTCATGATGACCTCCTTTTTCCCGATGAATCCAAAAGGAAAAAACTTGAGCGGATTATAGGGACACGCCCCCCCGCGTCAAGAGTTTTTTGAGATTTTTTCCGGGCGCGCAACCACTATAGGTACCGCTCGATCGCCCGCCGACCGCAACTAATAGGGGTGATCAAATGCGCGGCAGCGTGACGCCCTTCTGGCCCTGGTACTTGCCGCCGCGGTCGCGGTAGGACGTCTCGCACACTTCGTCGGACTCGATGAAGATCACCTGGGCGACGCCTTCGTTGGCGTAGATCTTGGCCGGCAGCGGCGTGGTGTTGGAGAACTCCAGCGTCACGTGCCCTTCCCATTCCGGCTCCAGCGGCGTCACGTTGACGATGATGCCGCAGCGCGCATAGGTCGATTTGCCCAGGCAGATGGTGAGGACATTGCGCGGGATGCGGAAATACTCCACGGTGCGCGCCAGCGCGAAGGAGTTGGGCGGGATGATGCACACCTCGCCCTGGTAGGCGACGAAGTTCTTCTCGTCGAACGCCTTGGGGTCGACGATCGTGGAGTTGATGTTGGTGAAGATCCTGAATTCGGTCGAGCAGCGGATGTCGTAGCCGTAGCTCGAGGTGCCGTAAGAGACCACGTTCTTGCCGCCCAGCGTCTTCACCTGCGTAGGCTCGAACGGCTCGATCATCCGGTGCTCGAGCGCCATGCGCCGGATCCAGCGGTCGGATTTGACCGGCATCTACGTGTTCTGGACGACGATGTTGGGGAACTTGGAGGTCATGTCGCGCTGCGACTCGGCGATTTTCACCGCGCAGCGGCGCGCTATGCGGCGGTAGATCTCGGCCACCGCGCCGTCCGGATCGGCGACGACGCTCGGTTTGCCGGAATCGGCCTGGCTGCGGATCGCCTCGTCGAGGGGCAGCTGGCCGAGCAGCTCGGTGCCGTAATCGCGGCACATCTTTTCCGCCCCGCCGGCGCCGAAGATATGGCTCCGGTGGCCGCAATTCGGGCACACGTGGAACGACATGTTCTCCACCACGCCGAGGATCGGGATGCCCACCTTCTCGAACATCTTGAGGCCCTTGCGGGCGTCGATCAGCGCGATGTCCTGGGGCGTGGTGACGATCACCGTGCCCGTGACGGGCACCTTCTGGGCGAGCGTGAGCTGGATGTCGCCGGTTCCCGGGGGCAGGTCGACCACCAGGTAGTCGAGATCGCGCCAGCGCGTGTCCTTGAGCAGCTGCTCCAGCGCCTGCGTGACCATGGGGCCGCGCCACACCATGGGCGTGTCGATATCGATGAGAAAGCCGATCGAGATGGCCTGCAGGCCGTGCCCCTCCATCGGCTCCAGATGCTTGCCGTCCTTGGATTCCGGCCGTCCGGAGATGCCGAGCATCATCGGCTGGGACGGGCCGTAGATGTCGGCATCGAGCACGCCGACCGCCGCGCCCTCGGCGGCGAGCGCAAGCGCCAGGTTCACTGCCGTGGTCGACTTGCCGACGCCGCCTTTGCCGGAGGCGACCGCGATGATGTTCTTGATGCCGGGGATGAGCTTCACGCCCCGCTGGACGGCGTGCGGCACGACTTTGGAGCCGATCTTCACGCTCGTCTTCGAGGCGCCGGCGTCTTTCAGCGCCTGCAGCACCTGGCGGCGGATGGGCTCGAACTGGCTTCTGCCGGGATAGCCGAGCTCGATTTCGAGCGAGACCTCGTCGCCGGCGACCTTGAGGTTGCGCACCGAGCGGGTGGCGATGAAATCCTTGCCGGTGTTCGGATCGACGAGCTTGCGCAGCGCGTCCTGGACCTGCGGTTCACTGAGGGACATGGTTGAAGTGTAAGCTAAAATTCTCCGTTTTCCCCGGCCTCAAATGCCCCGAAAGCTCTTCGTCACCACGGCGCTTCCGTACGCCAACGGCTCGTTCCACATCGGGCACATCATGGAGTACATCCAGGCCGATATCTGGGTGCGCTTCGAGCGGATGCAAGGCCACGAAGTGCATTTCGTAGGGGCCGACGACGCGCACGGAGCGCCCATCATGCTCAAGGCCGAAGCCGAGGGGCTCGCGCCGCGGGAGCTGGTCGCGCGCATCGGCGCCGAGCGGCCGAGGTACCTGCAGGGGTTCCACATCTCTTTTGACAACTGGCATTCCACGGATTCCCCGGAAAACGTCGAGCTCTCGCAGGACATCTATCGCAAGCTCAAGGCCGCGGGCCTGGTGTACACCAAGCGCATCGAGCAGTTCTACGACCCGGTGAAGGGCATGTTCCTTGCCGACCGCTACATCAAGGGCGAGTGCCCCAACTGCGGAGCCAAGGACCAGTACGGGGACGCGTGCGAGAACTGCAGCAGCGTGTACTCGGCCACCGAGCTGAAGAACCCGCGCTCCACGCTGTCGGGCGCCGCTCCGGTGCTGAAGTCCTCCGAGCACCATTTCTTCAAGCTCTCCGATCCCAAGTGCCAGAGTTTTCTCAAGACGTGGATCGATGCGCCCGGCCGCCTGCAGCTCCAGGTGGCGAACAAGGCGAAGGAATGGCTCGAGGGCGCAGGCGACAAGGCGTTGTCGGACTGGGACATCTCGCGCGACCCGCCCTACTTCGGCATCCGCATCCCGGACATCGCCGAGGAGAAGTACCTCTACGTGTGGCTCGACGCGCCGATCGGCTACCTCGCCTCGTTCAAGAACTACTGCGCGAAGCGCGGCCTCGACTTCGAAGCCTTCCTGCGCGACCCGGCGTCCGAGCAGATCCACTTCATCGGCAAGGACATCATCTACTTCCACACCCTGTTCTGGCCGGCGATGCTGAAGTTCGCGGGCGCCCCGTACAAGGTCCCCGACCACGTGTACGTGCACGGCTTCATCACGGTGTCGGGCGACAAGATGTCGAAGTCGCGCGGCACCGGCATCAGCCCGCTGCGCTACCTCGAGCTCGGCATGAATCCCGAATGGCTGCGCTATTACATCGCGGCCAAGCTGAACGCCAACGTCGAGGATCTGGACTTCAACCCGGACGATTTCCTGGCGCGGGTCAACAGCGACCTCGTCGGCAAGTACGTGAACATCGCGAGCCGCTGCGCGGTGTTCCTGAGCCGCAAGTTCGACGGCGAGCTCTCGGCGCCGGCGCACCGCCTGGCTGCAGAGTTCCAGGCCAAATCGGGCGCGATAGCGGAGCTCTACGAGCAACGCGAGTTCGGCAAGGCGCTGCGCGAGGTCATGGCGCTGGCCGATCTCGCCAACCAGTTCGTCGACGAGCAAAAGCCCTGGGAGCTTTCCAAGCAGGCGGGCGCCGAGCGCCGGCTGCAGGAGGTGTGCTCGATCGCGATGAACCTGTTCAGGTTGCTCACGGTGTACCTGAAGCCGGTGCTGCCCAAGCTCGCCGCCGACGCCGAGACCTTCCTCGGCATCGCGCCGCTGCGGTGGTCGGATGCCGCGAGCCTGCTCCCGGCGGGGCATTGCATCCACGAGTATCGCCACCTTCTGACCCGGGTAGAGGAAAAGCAGCTCGATCGGCTGTTCGACACCGCTTCGGTGCCGCAGCCCGGCGCGCCGCAACGGCACGCCGAAAAACAGCAACACGCCTCGCAGCACGCCGCCAAGGAGCACGCCGTGACGCCCGAGATCACCATTGAAGATTTTGCAAAGCTTGATCTTCGCGTCGCGAAGATCGTACGCGCCGAAGCGGTCGAGGGCGCCGACAAGCTGGTGAAGCTCACGCTCGACCTCGGCGGCGCCACGCGGACCGTCTTCGCCGGCATCAAGTCCGCCTACGCCCCGGACGCGCTCGAAGGCAAGCTCGCCGTGCTGGTGGCGAATCTCGCGCCGCGGAAGATGAAATTCGGGCTCTCCGAGGGCATGATCCTCGCCGCGTCAGGGGAAAATGCGGGCGATGGACCGGGCATATTCCTCATTTCGCCGGACGCCGGGGCGCAGCCCGGCATGCGCGTAAAATGATTCGCGTCGCGGCCGGCGCGCCGCATGGGGAGAGACCGTCGTGGAAAGCTCCAGCCGCACGCTGGTGTGCAGCGTGCTCTTCCTCGACATCGTTGAGTACTCGAAGAAGCCGGTCACCGAGCAGCTGCTGCTGAAGCAGGCGTTCAACCGGTCGCTCGCCACGGCGCTCGAGCAGGTGCCGCAGCGCGACCGCATCATTCTCGATACCGGCGACGGCGCCGCCGTCACCTTCATGGGCGATCCCGAGGACGCGTTGTTCTCCGCGCTCACCATGCGCAACATGACCGCGGCGGGCGACGAACAGTCCGCCGCCGTGCCGGTGCGCCTGGGAGTGAACCTCGGCCCGGTGCGGCTGGTGAAGGACCTGAACGGCCAGATGAACATCATCGGCGACGGCATCAACGTCGCGCAGCGGGTGATGAGCTTTGCGCGCCCCGGCCAGCTGCTCGTCTCGCGCTCGTTCTACGAAGTAGTGTCGTGCCTGTCGCGCGACTACATGAATCTCTTCCGCCACGAAGGCGCGCGCACGGACAAGCACGTGCGCGAGCACGACGTGTACTCCGTCGTAGGCGGCACGCCCGCCGCCCGGCGGCTTGCGCAGACCGAGTCGCAGATCAAGGCGCGCTACGGCGGCTGGCTGGCGTCGAACGGCCCGCTCGGATTCCGCCGCTCGGCGCTCATCGCGGCCCCGGTCGTTTTCGCCCTGCTCCTCGTAGGCGGGGTCGCCGCCCGGTCGTTGATCGAAGGAGCCGAAACGGCGGTCCAGATCGCGCCCGCGCCGCGACCCCGGCCGACGAGTGCGACGGCTCCCGAGCCGGCCAAGCCGGCCGCCGTGAAGAGCGCCGCCGAAAAGAAGCTGCTCGCGCGGCTCGAGAAAAAGCTCGACCGCAACCCGAAGCCGGCGCCGGAGAAGCCCGCCGCCGCCCCGGGGCTCGGCCGGCTGGAAGTCGCCGTGCTGCCGTGGGGCGAAGTGCTGATCGACGGACGTAGCCGCGGCGTCAGCCCGCCGCTGCGGGTGCTTGATATTCCCGCCGGCTCGCATACGATAGAGCTACGCAACTCGACGTTTCCCACCCATGTGGAGAAGATCGAGGTCAAGCCGGGAGAAGCGGTAAGAATCCGCCACAGGTTCAAATAATGATCAGACTGTTCATCATCGCGGCGGCGCTCGTTGCCTTGGGCGGCTGCGGCACCGAGCCGATGCGCAAGGTGCAGGAGTTCCTGCAGCCGAACAAGGGCCAGGCGGCGCTCAAAGCCGGCCTGAAGCAGTACGAGGATGGCGAATACACGGCGTCGCTGAAGAACCTGCAGAGCGCGCTCGATCAGGGCCTCGCCGATCCCGACCGCATCGTCGCCCACAAGCACGTGGCATTCATCCACTGCGTGTCGAACCGCGAGCGGCAATGCCGCAACGAGTTCCGCAAGGCGCTCGCCGTCAATCCGGCCATGGATCTCGCGCCCGAAGAAGCAGGCCACCCCGTCTGGGGACCGGTCTTCCGGTCGGTGAAGGCGGGCCGCTAGGCCCGGCACCGATCGATCCGGCCGGCATGGAGTCCGCCAAGCTCGGCCGCTACGCCATCCTGTCGGAGCTCGGGCGTGGCGCCATGGGCGTCGTCTACAAGGCAGCCGACACGGTGCTCGAGCGCACGGTCGCGGTGAAGACCGTGAACATGGCGCTCGAGAAGGACGGCGCCGAGAAGTACGAGGCGCGCTTCTACCAGGAGGCGCGCGCTGCCGGAAGCCTCAACCATCCCAGCATCGTCACGGTCTACGACGTGGGCAAGGAAGGCGACATCGCCTACATGGCGATGGAGTTCATCGAGGGCGTGGAGCTGCGCACGCTGCTCGGGGAAGGCCGCGCGCTGCCGGTTTCGCAGGCCGCGTCCATTGCCGCGCAAGTCGCCGAAGGGCTGGCCTACGCGCACCAGCACGGCGTCGTGCACCGCGACATCAAGCCGGCCAACATCATGGTGATGGCTGACGGCGCGGCGAAGATCACGGATTTCGGCATCGCCCGCATGCGCACCGCGGCGGACGAGCTGACGCAGACCGGCATGATGCTCGGCTCGCCGAAGTACATGTCGCCCGAGCAGGTGATCGGCAAGCGCGCCGACCAGCGCTCGGACATCTTCTCGCTCGGCGTCATCCTCTACGAGACGCTCACCGGCACGGCGCCCTTCGCCGGCGAGAACGTCACCGCGTTGATGTACCAGATCGTGAACTTCGCGCCGCCGGCTCCGAGCGCCGTGAACCCCGCGGTACCGGTGCTGCTCGATTACATCGTGGCCAAAATGATTGCCAAGCCGCTGGAGGAGCGCTACGCGGATGCCCAGGCGCTGGCGCGCGATCTGCGCGACTGCGAGCGGCAGATGTCCGCGCCGCACGCCATTACGCAGCCAGTGCGGCCGCTCGGTCTCGCGAGCGGGCCTCAGCCCGAGCTCGCCGTCACGCAGGCGCAGGCGGTGGTGATGGCCCAGACCCTGAACCGCACGCGGCAAGAGGATGTTGCGCCCGAGCACACCACCGCGCCGCCGGCGCGCGGCCTAGCCCACACCTTCGACTCTGCCGAGGCGACGCAACGCCTCGCCTCTCTCACCGGCGCGGATACCGCCTCCGAATCCGCCACGCAGGCTCTGAGCTCGCTCAAGCCCCCGCACAAGCGCGGCTGGCGCCGCCGTGACTGGCTGCTGGTCGGGGGAGCTACCGCGCTCGGCGCCTTGATCGCGCGCGCAATTATCCGCAGGCGCTAGCCGCTAGCGCTTCGTCTTGGGCGTTCAGGAGCGGCCGCCGCAGCTCGTCGGCATCGCGTCGACCGGGTAGCCCTTGCAGTTCCAGTTCGCCTTGCCGGATTGCAGCGACGGCGTGATGGTGACCTCGAGCGCGTTCTTCTCGTTCCAGCCGCGGATGTCGCCGTTGTCGGAGACGATCCACTTCATCTCGCCGTGCTTGGGATCATTTCTCGAGGCGACCTTGATGCCCTTTCCGACGCCGGAAAGGTTGCCGGATTTTTCCGCCGAAGCGCTCACCTGCTGCTTTGCCGGCTCGGCGCCCGCGATCAGCGCTTGCGCGGCTTCTCGTGCATCGGCGCCGGCCATTTGGGGGAGCACCACCGCAACGACCAGAAATCCAATGAGAGCCAGCCCCGCAACGACCAACAAGGCGATACGCATTTTTTATCCCCCTTAAGTGCGCACTGCGCAGGCAGCTTACCATGGAGACCGGCGCTAAGCTCTGGACGTTACAGCGTTTCCTTAAGGTTTTTTACATGATGACGCGGAGGCTGCGCATCTCGGGAAGAGTGCAGGGCGTGGGCTATCGAGAGTCCCTGCGCTACGAGGCCGACAAGCTCGGCGTGAGCGGGTGGGTGCGCAACCGCCTCGACGGCAGCGTCGAGGCGCTGCTGCAAGGCCCGCCCGGGAAGGTGGACGCCCTGATTGCCTGGGCACGCCGCGGCCCTCCGGCGGCGCTCGTCCTGAAGGTCGACGTCGAAGCGCCGCAGAGCGAGGCCGAGCGGCGCTGCTCCGGATTCGAGCGCTTGCCGACCGTCTAGGCGTGCGACCCCGGGTAGCGGCCAGCGCGACTTGCTACGCCGGCGTTGCCGGGCCAGCCCGGCGCCTTCAACAATTCGCGGGCGTTCTTTTCAGGAGGAGAACATCGTGGCCCGCCCCTCGCTCCCGCTCTCGGCGCATGAGCTTTCGCAATGTGTCCGGCAATCCCGGCCGTTCGACCCTTCTCGCCTTGACCGCGTGCTGCGCGTCGATGCCAGTCGCGCCCACGTCGAAGTGCAGGCCGGCGCGACGTGGAAAAGCCTCGCCGCCCGCCTGCGGCCCGACGACGCGCAAGCGCAAGAGGTGCGCACGACGCGCGCCGCAATAGGCGAAAGCATCGACTGGAACGCCGCTGGACCCGACGGGCGGCCGGCCGTTACGCACGTCGAATCCCTTACCCTCGTCACGCCCGATGGCCAGTTGCGCCGGGTGGGCCGGATCACTAGTCCGGAGCTCTTCGCCCTCGTTGTCGGCGGTCAAGGCCTTTTTGGCGCGTTGTACAGCATCACGTTGCGTCTCGAATCCCTGGCGCGCGCAATCAACGAAGCGCAGACCCCGGAATTGAGCCCGCAGCCCCGGCCGGGCCGGCCGACCCCGATGCTGCACCTTCTCGTGCCGCCGCCGGCGCTTGAAGCCTTCCTTGCCTCGACGCGCGCACATTGCGCCGAATGGCGCGTCCCGATCCAAGACCTGCAGCTGCGGCGCACGCGGCAAGAAGCCGAGACGTTCCTGCGCTGGGCACAACGCGACTACGCCGAGGTCGGTCTGGGCCTTTGCGAGCCAGCCACCCTGGGCGGCGCGGTGCGCGTCACCCAGCTACGGCGGGAGCTTATCGACACCGCCATCGCGCACGGCGGCGCCTTCCCGATTGCCTGCACGCCCGAGGCGACGCGCGCCCAGACCGAGCACTGCTATCCGCAGCTGCGGGGTTTCCTCGCCGAGCAGCGGCGCCTCGATCCGCACGAAAAGATGTCCAACGCCTGGCTGCGCCATCAGCGCAGCGTTCTCGGCCGCCAGGCGTGCGAGGTGCGCTGGAACCGCTAGCTGCCAAGGACTTCGGCCTTGTAGGCCATTATTCGCTTCGCCGGAATGTCTTGAAAAGCGCCGGCTCCCACGGCCGCACCGCTAGAAGGACGCTCACCGGATGCCGCTGCGCGAGCGGCAGTCTCGCGTCGGCGTTGTGCTGCTCGCTGTATTCGCGTGCGATCTGCTCGACCTGGCGAAGAAGAGCGACCTGTGCTTCGGCCGACACGCTACTCGCGGCGTGGTCGTCTTGGCCACATACCGGGAGGAGTCGCAGATGAAACGCAAAACCGTTCTCGCCGCCGTTACCGCCATCGCCGCCGGAGTTTCGCTCTCCGGGTGTTACGTCGTTCCCATCGACCCGCGCTATCCGGCCGCCGAACAACCGGGCCTCAACGCGGTACCTCGCCCGCTCGCTGTCCCGGCGTCCGAGCCTGTTCCAACGACGCTGCAGGCGCGCCTGTACCCCCTGAGGCATCCAGGGTTCCGGCGGAATACCCCGGGTTCGGCAAGGTCCACAGGGAGGTCTACGGCGAAGGTAGGATGCCAGCCGGACAGCGCGGTATCGCGAGCGCCGCTGGACCACGCGGTACGTACGTGAACTGCGGATACGCGCTCAATGCGCCGAACCGCGGCACCGGCGCATGCCCGTTCTCCAACGGCGCCAAGTACCAGCTGCACTTCGGCAGCTGAAAAGTGACGGAACGTCAACGGCCGAGGCGGCGCACCTCGGCCGTGCAGAGCTCCGCGGGGAATAACTCATGAACATCCGGATTTGCGTTGCCAGGAAGTTGCTGCGTGTCTGAGCGCAGCCAGTTCAGGCTACTCGCCGAGCGCCGCTTCGGCCCTTTCTTCGCCGTCCAGTTCCTGGGCGCGATGAACGACAACGTTTTCAAGCAGGCGCTCGTCATCCTGCTTGCGTACCAGACGGCCGCGTTTACTTCCATGTCGTCGGACGCGCTGCAAAACGTGGCCCAGGCGCTCTTCATTCTTCCCTTCTTCCTTTTTTCGGCTACGGCAGGCCAGCTCGCCGACAAATACGAAAAGTCGAACCTCATCACCGTGACCGTGGCGCTTGAGCTCGCCATCATGCTGCTCGGCGCCGTTGGATTTCTTCTGAAGAATCTATCCATTCTGCTTGCCGCGCTATTCCTCGGCGGCGTGCAGTCGACCCTCTTCGGGCCGGTGAAGTACGCCATCCTTCCGCAGCATCTGAAAGAGACCGAGCTGGTCGGCGGCAACGGTCTGGTGGAGATGGGAACCTCCGTCGCGATCCTCCTCGGCATGGTCGTCGGCGGCTGGCTCGTCATCCAGCCTGGGTGGGGCGTCGTTGGCGCAGCGGTCTTCACGTGCGCGCTCGCCGCGGCCGGGATCGCGCTGTCGCGCTTCATCCCCAAGGCGCCGCCCGCCGATCCCGGTCTGCGCATCAACTGGAACCCGATCACCGAGACGGTACGCAATCTGCGCTTCACCGCCCGGAATCGCACCGTCTTCCTGTCGATCCTCGGCATTTCCTGGTTCTGGTTCTATGGGGCCATGCTGGTCACCCAGTTCCCCAACCTGTCGAGGAACGTTCTCGCGGGAAGCGAGGCGGTCGTCACTCTGCTCCTGGTCGCCTTTTCCCTCGGCATCGGATTCGGTTCGCTGCTTTGCGAGCGCCTATCCGGGCACAAGGTCGAGCTCGGGCTCGTGCCTTTCGGCTCTATCGGCCTCACGGTCTTCGCGATTGATCTCTGGCTCGCGACGGATCGAGCGTTTCACCTCACCGGCGCAGACATCGGCGCGCTGATAGCCGATCCGGGTGCCCGGCGGGTACTCATTGACCTTGTGTTCATCGGTCTTTTTGGCGGCTTCTATATCGTTCCGCTCTACGCGCTCATCCAGAGCCGAAGCGACCCGCAACACCGCTCGAGGGTTATCGCGGGGAACAACATTCTCAATGCCGCATTCATGGTGGCGGCCGCGCTCATCGCCATTGCATTCTTTGCCGCCGGCCTCACGATCCCGCAGCTGATATTCGTGCTGGCAATAATGAATGCGGTCGTCGCCGTCTATATCTACACGCTCGTGCCCGAGTTCCTGATGCGCTTCCTCGTGTGGATCCTTATCCACTCGGTGTACCGCCTCAAGAAACTCGGAATCGAACGGATTCCGGAGGAAGGCCCGGCAATCCTGATCTGCAACCACGTCTCTTACGTGGATGCCCTGGTGATCTCGGCAGCCTGCCGACGGCCGATCCGGTGGGTAATGGACCATCGCATTTTCGGCGTACCGGTCCTTTCCTTCTTTTTCCGCACCGCTCGCGCGATTCCCATCGCGCCCGCGAAGGAGGATTCCGGGTTGCTCGAGCGCGCGTACGCACGGATTGCAGAAGAGCTGGCGGCGGGTGAGCTGGTCGGGCTGTTCCCGGAGGGCCGGCTCACCTCGGACGGCGAGATGGGCGAGTTTCGGGGCGGCATCCTGCGAGTCGTCGAGGAGACGCCCGTGCCCGTCGTCCCCATGGCGCTTTCAGGTCTATGGCAAAGCCTATTCGCGCGTAATCGAGACAAGCTCAGGCATCTCACGAGGCTCTTCCCGAGAATCAGGCTTGCGGTGGGCAGGCCACTCGGGCCGCCGGAGCTCACATTGGAGGCGATGCGCAGCGCGGTGCTCGAGCTCCGCGGCGAATGGAAGTAGTTACGGAAAGCGCCGCTTAACGCGCCGGTCCGACGTTGACGTTGCCGTAACTGATCTGAACGTTCTCTGGGGCGAGCCAAACCGAAAGCTCGGTAAGTAGCTCATTGTCCGGCCGCACGCGCCAGGCGTCGCCGAGGGCGACTTCGCAGACCGCATTGCCGTTCTCGTACTGAACGAGCACCTGGCAGCCACCGTTGCCGGTGGCACGGTACGGAGCGAGCACTTGCTGCAGACGCTTCGCATCGGCCAGGCCGTTCATGGAGAGCCGCAGCAGCGCGGCGTAGCGAGCGCGCAGGTTAACGAGGTCGAGGAGCTCGTCCGCGGTCACCCGCAATCCGCCGGAAAACTCGTCGTTCTGCACCTTGCCCGCAACCACCAGAAGCAAATCCTCCTTCAACTTTTCGCGGTGCTTCTCGAAGAGCTCGTTGAACACCGAGATCTCCACCTGCGCCGTGCCGTCGTCGAGCATCACGATCATCATGCGGCCGCGGCGCGTCATCTGGGTGCGCGCCGAGACGACGATGCCGGCCATCCATACCCGCTCGCCCGGGCTCAGCTTGGCGAGCGGAACCCGCGGGAAGCGCGCCAGCTCGCGCTCGTAGACGCTGAAGAGATGCGCGGAGAGATAGAAGCCGAGAGCGACTTTCTCCTCCATCAGCTTCTGCTTCATGTCCCAGGCGGCCGCATCGACGTACGCGTGCGCCCCGCCGCGCGGTGCTTCCGCCTCTCCGAAGAGGCTCTCCTGCGACGCCTGGCGCTCGGCCTGCTCGGCGGCTTCCAGCGCGCGCCCCACCGAAGCGAGCAGCCTGGCCCGGTTCGAATCGATCGGGTCGAAGGCGCCGGCGCGCACGAGCGCCTCCACGACGCGGCGGTTGACGATGCGCTTGTCGACGCGGCTGCAGAAATCGAACAGATCGCGGAAGGGCGTGTCGCCGCGCGCCGCGAGAATCGCCTTGATGGCCGACTCGCCGGTGCCGCGTACGGCCCCCAGCCCGTAGCGGACGGTCTTCCGATCCACGGGCACGAACCGGTACTCGGAGGCGTTTACGTCCGGCGGGAGAATGGCGAGGCCGTTCGCCAGGCCGTCCTCGTAGAACTGGCGCACTTTGTCGGTGTCGTCCATCACCGCCGACAGGTTGGCGGCGACGAAGGCCGCGGCGTGGTGCGCCTTCATGTAGGCCGTCTGGTAGGCGAGCAGCGCGTATGCGGCGGCGTGCGACTTGTTGAAGCCGTAGCCGGCGAACTTCTCCATCAGATCGAAGAGCTGCGTCGCCTTGAAGCGCGGCAGGCCGTTCTTCTCCGCGCCGGCGATGAAGATCTCGCGCTGCTGCGCCATCTCCTCGGCCTTTTTCTTGCCCATGGCGCGGCGCAGGAGGTCCGCGCCGCCCAGGGAGTAGCCGCCGATCACCTGCGCGATCTGCATCACCTGCTCCTGGTACACCATGATGCCGTACGTCGGTCCGAGGATGGGCTCCAGGCGGGGATCGAGGTACTCGACGCGCTTGCCGTGCTTGCGCTCGATGTATTCGGGAATCAGGTCCATGGGGCCGGGTCGGTACAGCGCCACCAGCGCGATAACGTCCTCGAATCGGTCCGGCCGCGCGCGCTTGATGAGATCGCGCATGCCGCGCGATTCCAGCTGGAACACCGCGGTGGTGTTGCCGGCAGAGAGGAGCTTGTACGCTTCCGGGTCGTTCAGGGAAATCTTTTCCAGGGAAAATGCGTCCTCCCCCAGCCGGCGCACGTAGCGCTCGGCCCAGTCGAGGATCGTCAGCGTGGTGAGCCCGAGAAAGTCGAACTTCACCAGCCCCACCGCCTCGACGTCATCCTTGTCGAGCTGGGAAATCACGTTGGTGGTGCCTTCGGCCGCATACAGGGCGCAGAAATCGGTCAGCCGCCCCGGGGCAATCAGCACGCCGCCCGCGTGCATGCCGACGTTGCGCACCAGGCCCTCCAGCTTCTCGCCCAGCGCGAGGAGCTCCTTGACCTCGTCTTCCTTGTCCTCGCGATCGGCGAGCATCGGCTCCATGCCGCGCGCCATCCCGAGCGTGATGGTCTTGCCCGGCTGCACCGGGATGAGCTTCGCGATCTGGTCGCAGAAGTTGTAGCCAAGATCGAGCACGCGCCCGCAGTCGCGCACCACGGCGCGCGCCGCCATCGTGCCGAAGGTCGCGATCTGCGAGACGCTGTCTGCGCCGTACTTCCGGCGCACGTAGTCGATGACGCGGTCCCGCCCGTCCTGGCAAAAGTCGATATCGAAATCCGGCATCGATACCCGCTCGGGATTGAGAAAGCGCTCGAACAGCAGGTCGTAGCGCAGCGGGTCGAGATCGGTGATGCCGAGCGAATAGGCGACGAGCGAGCCCGCGCCGGATCCGCGCCCGGGCCCCACCGGCACGCCGTTAGCCTTTGCCCAGTTGATGAAGTCGGCCACGATCAGGAAGTACCCGGCGAAACCCATCTGGATGATGGTGCGGATTTCGAACTCGAGGCGCTCCCGGTACCGCGGCAGGTCTTTTTCGTTCAACTGCAATTTCTCGATCCGGCGGGAGAGCCCGGCCTGGGCCTGGACGCGCAGATAGTCGTCGATCGAGACGCCCGGCGGCGTCGGAAACGCCGGCAGGCGACTCCTGCCGAGCTCGATCTCGAGATTGCAGCGGCGCGCGATCTCCACCGAGTTCTCCAGCGCCTGCGGCATGTCGCCGAAGAGCCGCGCCATCTCGTCCTGGCGCTTGAAGTACTGCTCGGGGGTGAAGCGCTTCGGCCGCCGCTGATCCCCGAGCATGTGGCCCTCGGAGATGCATACGCGCGCCTCGTGCGCCTTGAAATCATCCGGCTCGAGAAACTGCACCGGGTGCGTCGCCACGACCGGCAACCCCAGGCGCGTGGCAAGCGCCACCGAGCGCGAGACGAGCGCCTCGCCGTTCGGAAAGCCGGCGCGATGCAGCTCGATGTAGTAGCGCCCCGGGAAAAGCTGCGCCCACTCGCGCGCCAGCCGCTCGGCGGCTTCCACGTGGTCGGCGAGCAGCGCCTGGCCCAGCTCGCCGAAGCCGCCTCCGGAGAGCGCGATCAGACCCTCGGTGCCCGCTTCCGCGAGCCAGTTCCTCGCGATCTCGCCGCGGCCGCGGTGCTGGTTGTGCAGCCAGGCGCGTGACAGGAGGTCGCAAAGGCGCAGATACCCCGCGCGCGAGGCGCATAGAAGAAGCACTCGGGTCGGCTTGTCGCGGTCGGTGCCGTTCTGCAGCCAGCAGTCCGCGCCGATGACCGGCTTCACGCCCGCCGCGCGCGCCGCGCGGTAGAACTTGACCATGCCGAAGAGATTCGCCGCGTCGGTCAGCGCGAGCGCCGGCATTCCGCCCGCGGCGGCGCGCTCGATGGCCTGGTCCAACCGGACGATGCCGTCGCTCACCGAGTATTCGCTGTGCAGCCTGAGGTGAACGAAGCGCGGTGCCGGCATGTCGAAAAAATTTTACCGGAAGCGCCTCATGAAAGCCTTAGTGCTTGTTTTTTCGACGCTCGTCGCGTTCGCCGCGGTCGCGCAGGACCGGCGCAGCGAGCTCGACAAGGCCTACGAGGAAGCCCGCGCCGCTTATCTGGCGCTGAAGGACGCGGAAGCGCGCCGCGAGCAAAGCATCGAGCCGCAGGCCGGCGAGCGTCAAGGCACCGCGTCGGGCGGCACGCGGCCGACCGAGCAGTATGCCGGCCGCCAGCAGCTGCTCGAGCAGGAAGTCGAGATGGCGCGCCGCCGCTACGATGCGGCGCTCAAGCGCTGGAATGACCTGAAGTAAAAGGCCTTACCATGCGCGGGCCATGAACCCCGCGCTAGGCGCGCTGCTGGCCGGCGCCACCTTCATCGCGCTCTCGCCCATCTTCGTACGGCTGTCCGAAGCCGGACCGACGGCCACGGCGTTCTGGCGCGTGGCGCTCGCCGTACCCGCGTTGTGGGCCCTCTACTGGATGAAGCCGATGGCCCGGGCGCGCCGCTACTCCGGCAAGTGGCCGCTGCTCGCTGCAGCGGGGCTCGCCTTCGCCGGCGACCTCGGCTTCTGGCACACCTCGATCAAGCTTACCTCGGTCGCCAACTCCACCCTGCTTGCCAACCTCGCGTCGATCTTCGTGACGCTCGCCGCGTGGGTGTTTCTGCGCCAGCGGCCTACACGGGTGTTCCTGACCGGCCTGGGGGCCGCGCTCGCCGGGGTGACGCTGCTCGTACACTCGAGCCTGGAATTCTCGTCCACCGGGCTGGCCGGAGATGCGCTCGGCGTGGTCACCGCGATGTTCTACGCCGGCTACATCCTGGCGGTGAAGGGGCTGCGCGACCGTGGTGAGACCACGCTCCATTTGATGGCGGTCACAAGCACGGTGACGGCGGTGGTTCTTTTTCCGGTCGCGCTCGCGACCGGAGAGCGCATGTTGCCCTCGAGCGCTTCGGGATGGTGGATCCTGCTCGGGCTCGCGCTCATCTCGCACGCCGCAGGACAGGGGCTCATCGCCTACGCGCTGGCGCATCTTCCGGCGGCGTTCTCGTCGGTGAGCCTTCTTTTCCAGCCGGTAATGGCGGCGCTTTTCGCCTGGGTGCTGCTCGCCGAGCCGCTCGCCGCCCTGCAGGTGACCGGCGGTCTCGTTGTGCTGCTCGGCATCTACCTCGCGCGGCGCGGGTCTAGACTATGATCGCCTGCGGCTCACCGGCGAACTGCTCGACGCTGCCGATCTCGTAGACCGTCTCGCCCGACGCGCGCAGCTCCGCTGCGGCGCGCTGCGCATCGCCGGCCGCAATGACGATCACCATGCCGATGCCGCAGTTGAAGACGCGGAACATCTCGTCCTCGTCCACGTTGCCCGCCTGCTGCAGCCACTGGAAAACGGGCGGCCGCGGCCATGCATCCCTGCGGATTTTGGCGACGGCGTTGCGCGGCAGCGCGCGCGGCACATTGCCGGTGATACCGCCTCCGGTGATGTGCGCGAGCGCCTTTACCGGCACGGTTTCCAGGAGCTTGAGCACCGGCTTCACGTAAATGCGGGTCGGCTCGAGCAAGTCGAACGGCGCCGCGCCGCGCTCGAGGATCTTGCGGATCAGCGAATAGCCGTTGGAATGCGGCCCGCTCGAGGCGAGGCCGAGGATCGCGTCCCCGGGCGCAACCGAGCGGCCGTCGATGATGCGGTCTCGCTCCACCACGCCGACGCAGAAACCCGCAAGGTCGTACTCGCCCTGCGGGTACATTCCCGGCATCTCCGCGGTTTCGCCGCCGATGAGGGCGCAGCCGGCGAGCTCGCAGCCGCGGGCGACGCCCTTCACCACGTCGGCGGCGACGCGCCGCTCGAGCTTGCCGCAGGCAAAATAGTCGAGGAAGAAAAGCGGCTCGGCGCCCTGCACCAGCACATCGTTCACGCTCATCGCGACGAGATCGATGCCCACCGTGTCGTGGCGGCCGAGCGCGAAGGCGAGCTTGAGCTTCGTGCCCACGCCGTCGGTGCTGGAAACGAGCACCGGATGGCGGTACTTCTTCGGAATCTCGCACAGCGCGCCGAATCCGCCGATGCCGGCGAGGACCTCGGGCCGCAGCGTGCGCCGGGCGAAGGGCTTGATCGCCTCGACCAGCGCGTCGCCCTCGTCGATATCGACGCCGGCATCGCGGTAGGAGAGCGGTTTCGACATGCTAGAGTTCAAAATTCTACATGCTTCAGCCGCTTCGACCGATGCGCCAGCTGCCCCTCGAGATCTCGACGGCCGCCGAACCGAGCCTGGACAACTACGTTGCCGGCGCCAACGCCGAAGCGCTCGAGCGCGTCCGCGCGCTCGCCGCAGGCCGCCTGTCCGAGGCGATCGTCTATCTCTGGGGCGAGCCGGGAAGCGGACGCACGCACCTGCTGCGCGGCGCGGCCGAGCTCAACGCCGCGCTGGTGATCGCCGACGATGTGGAGGCGCTCGACGCCGATGCCCAGCAGGCGCTCTTCAACGCGATCAACGCGGCGCGCGAAGGCAACGCCCCCGTGCTTGCCGCCGGCAATGCACCGCCGGCCGCTCTCTCGCTGCGGGAGGATCTGCGCACGCGGCTGGGCTGGGGCCTCGTCTACCAGCTGCGCCCGCTCACCGACGCCGACAAGGCGACGCACCTGCGCAATGAAGCGGTGCGCCGCGGGCTACGGCTGAGCGACGAAGTCGTCGGCTACCTCCTGAGTCACCTGCCACGCGATGTCGCCAGCCTGAACGCGGTGCTCGACCTGCTCGACCGGCACTCCCTCGCGACCCAGCGCGCGGTGACCTTGCCGCTGGTTCGCGACGCGCTGTCGACAAAAAACGACGGCTAAAAGCAACAGGCCGCCGCCTAGCCCGCTTGGCGTGCGCTTCTGCCTCGACAAAGCGCGACCCCGGCAGTAGATTGCAGTCTCATACCCGGAGGTTGCGCAATGCTATCCCGGACCATTAGCCGCCTCGTTCTCTCGGTCGCACTGGCTCTCGCCGCCTCGGCGTTTGCCCAGTCGGGGCTGCGCCTGCCCGAGCGCGGCGAACCAGGGCTCGATCCGGCCTTTGCCCGCGGCTGGCTTGCACCGGACTTCGATCGCTTCGGCTTCGCGCACTACCACTGGAAAGAGGCGATCGGCTTCGCGCCGAGCCAGCGCATGAACTGGTCGTACTCCTTCGGCGAGCGCGGCAGCCTCGGCATGTCGCTCGGCGCGCGCGACTTCGAATACGACCAGCGGCACTTGTCGCTTTTCGGCCGCTACTGGTTCGCGCCCGATTGGGCGTTGAGCGCCGAGGCCACGTCGCGCGAATCCACCGGCCTGCTGCGCCTCAACGATTGGCGCATCGGGGTGCAGCGCCGCTTCTGAAGCTTCCAGCAGGGCTCGGTTAAACTGAGGCGCTTCATGCGCCTCGCCCTGTTCGACCTCGACAACACGCTCCTGACGGGCGACAGCGACTACGAATGGGGCCAGTTCCTCGTCGACCGCGGGGTGCTGGAGCGCGACGCCTACGAAGCTCAGAACCGCGCGTACTTCGAGCAGTACGTCGCTGGAACGCTCGATATCCACGAATACCTCGGCTTCGCCCTGCGGCCCCTTGCCGAGCACGCGCCGGAGGACCTCGCCCGCTGGCAGGGCGAGTTCATGCGCGAGCGCATTCTGCCCATGGTGACGGCCGCTTCGCGGGCGCTGGTGCGCCGGCACCTGGACCGCGGCGACCTTTGCGCGATCATCACCGCCACCAATAGCTTCGTGACGGCGCCGATCGCGCGCGAGTTCGGCGTGTCGCACCTGATCGCCACGGAGCCGGAGTCGCGCGGCGGCCGATTCACCGGCCGCGTGGCCGGGACACCGTGCTTCCGCGAAGGCAAGGTGCGCCGCCTCGACGAGTGGCTTTCCGCGCAACGGCACAGTCTCCCCGAGTTTGCGGAAAGCGCGTTCTACAGCGACTCGCACAACGACCTGCCCCTGCTTGAACGCGTGACCCGCCCGGTCGCCGTGGATCCGGACGAGCAGCTGCAAGCCGAGGCGCGCCGGCGGCGTTGGGAAGTGATTTCGCTGCGCGGGTAGAATCCGCGCCTTCATGATCAAGAGGTTCATACGGCGCGTGTTCGGACTGCCGTCCGAGGCCATGGTGCGGGTGCCGCGCGAAAAGCACGGCCTTTCGCGAGACGCCATCAGCCCGGCTGCCGCCAAGGTATGCGCGGCGCTGCGCGAGGCCGGCCACTCCGGCTACGTGGTCGGCGGCGCGGTTCGGGACCTGCTCCTGGGCATTACCCCGAAGGACTTCGACATCGCGACCGACGCGCGCCCGGAGCAGGTGAAGCCGCTCTTCCGGCGCGCGCTCATCATCGGCCGGCGCTTTCGCCTGGTGCACGTCATGCTCGGGTCCGAGACGCTGGAGGTCTCGACCTTCCGTGCCGCCGATATCGAGACGGCCGAGAAGGACGAGCATGGAAGGGTGCTGCGCGACAACGTTTTCGGCTCCCAGGAAGAGGATGCGCGCCGGCGAGACTTCACCGTCAACGCGCTCTATTTCGATCCGGTCAGCGAAGAGGTGGTCGATTTCCACGGCGGGCTCGCCGACCTGAAGAAGCGCACGCTGCGCGTGATCGGCGACCCGGTCACCCGCTACCGCGAGGATCCGGTGCGCATGCTGCGCGGCGTGCGGCTCGCCGCCAAGCTGGGCCTGACGCTCGATGCCGCCACGCGCGCGCCCATCCGGGAGCTCGCGCCCCTCATGGAGCGCGTGCCGCCCGCGCGCCTGTTCGACGAGATGCTGAAGCTCCTGCTCTCGGGGCACGCCAGCGCCTGCCTGCGCCAGCTGCGCGACGTCGGCCTGCACCAGGGCCTGCTGCCGCTGCTCGACGTGATCCTCGAGCAGCCGCTCGGGGAGCGGTTCGTGACGCTCGCGCTCGCGCAAACCGACGAGCGGGTGCTCGCGGAGCGCCCGGTGTCGCCGGCGTTTCTCTTCGCCGCGCTGCTCTGGCACGAGGTCCTCGCCGCCTGGAAGGCGCGCCAGGCGCGCGGCGAGCGCGCCCTCCCGGCGCTGGAGACGGCGATGGACGAGGTGCTGGACACGCAATGCGCGAAGCTCGCGATCACGCGCAAGCTCACGGCTACGATGCGCGAGGTGTGGGCGATGCAGCCGCGCTTCGAGCAGCGCTCCGGCACCCGGGCCTACCGTCTGCTCGAGGCGCCGCGGTTTCGCATGGCGTACGACTTCCTCGCCTTGCGCGCCGCCAGCGGCGAAGTGCCGGCCGACCTGGAGGCGTGGTGGCGCGCGTTCCAGAGCGCGGACCCCGAGTCGCGCAAGGCGATGCTTCTGCCCGAGACCGGCCCGCGCAAGCGCCGGCGCCGGCGCCGCAAGAAGCGTCCCGCGGCTGCGCAGGCGCCCGAGGCCGCGTGACCGTGGCCTACGTTGGGCTCGGCGCCAACCTGGGCGATCCGGCCCGGCAACTGGAGCAGGCGCTTCGCGAGCTCGATGACCTCCCGGACACGCGCCTGCGGGCGCGCTCGTCGCTCTACCGCTCCGCGCCCGTCGGCTACGCCGGCCAGCCTGATTTCGTGAATGCGGTGGCCGAGCTCGAGACGGCGCTGCCGGCGATCGAGCTGTTGTCCGGGCTGCAGGCGATCGAGGCCCGCCATGGGCGCAGCCGCAGCTTCGCCAATGCGCCGCGCACGCTGGATCTCGACCTGCTGCTGTTTGGCGACGAACGCATCGCGGCACCGGGCCTCACGGTGCCGCATCCGCGCATGCACCAGCGCGCATTCGTCCTGGCGCCGCTTGTCGAGATCGCGCCCGAGGCGACGATCCCGGGCCACGGCAGGGCAAGCGCGCTCCTCGAGCGCTGCGCGTCGCAGGCGGTCGAAAGGATCGGCCGGCCGCATGGATAAATTCCGCCACCTCGTCGTCGAAGGGCCGATCGGCGCGGGCAAGACGAGCCTCGCCAAGCGGCTGGGGGCGCGGCTTTCGGCCGACCTGCTGCTCGAGCAGCCGCAGGAGAACCCCTTCCTCTCGCGCTTCTACCAGGACATGGCCCGCTACGCGCTGCCGACGCAGCTCTTTTTCCTGTTCCAGCGCGCGCGCATGATAGAGCCGCTGAAGCAGCCCGACATGTTCGCGCGCCCGACGGTCTCCGATTTCCTGCTCGACAAGGACCTGCTGTTTGCGCGCGTCACGCTCTCGGGCGACGAGTTCGCGCTCTACCAGAAAATCTACGATGCCCTGCGCCCGCAGGCGCCGGCTCCCGACCTGGTGATCTACCTCCAGGCGCAGCCGGCGGTGCTGGTCGAGCGCGTCAGGCGGCGCGCGGCCGGGTTCGAGCGCGGCATCAGCGACGAGTACCTCGCGCTGCTCGCGGAGAGCTATGCGCGTTTTTTCTACCACTACGCCGGGGCGCCCTTGCTCATCGTGAACTCTGAAAACCTGAACTTCGTGGAGCGCGACGCGGACTTCGAGCTGCTGGTCTCGCGCGTGCGCGGGATGAAGAGCCGGCGCGAGTTCTTCAGCCTCGGATGAAAACCCTGCGTGGCATTGCCGAGCTGCGCGCCGCGGCGCAAGCCGCCGGCCCGCTCGCTTTCGTGCCCACCATGGGCAACCTGCATGAAGGTCACCTGTCGCTCGTGCGCCTGGCGCGCAGCCGCGGCGGCGCGGTGGCGGCCAGCATCTTCGTCAACCGCCTGCAGTTCCAGCCGAGCGAGGACTTCGATCGCTATCCGCGCACCTTCGAGCATGATTGCGCGCTGCTCGAGAAGGAAGGCGTCGAGCTGCTGTTCGCGCCCGACGAGTCGGTGTTGTATCCGGAGCCGCAGAGCTTCGTCGTCAACCCGGGTCCGTTCGGCGAGCAGCTCGAAGGCAGGTTCAGGCCGGGCTTTTTCCAGGGCGTCGCCACGGTCGTTCTCAAGCTCTTCAACGTGATGCAGCCGGCCGCGGCGGTGTTCGGCAAGAAGGACTACCAGCAGCTCATGGTGGTGCGCAGCATGGTGCAGCAGCTCAATCTTCCGGTCGAGATCATCGCCGGGGAAACGGTGCGCGAAGCCGACGGGCTCGCCATGAGCTCGCGCAACAGCTACCTGTCCGCGGCGCAGCGCGCCGAGGCGCCGCGGCTTTTCCGCACCCTAGCGGGCGTATCTTCCGGCGCGCTCGATTGCGACAAAGCGATAAAGGAGCTCACGGCTGCCGGCTGGCAACCCGATTACGTCGAGGTGCGAAGGCGCTCCGATCTGGCGAAGCCCGGACCCGGCGATAAGGTGCTCGTCGTGCTCGCCGCCGCGCGGCTCGGCGCGACGCGGCTGATCGACAATCTCGAGTTCTAGAACGTCAAGACGGATAGGGCTCGAAGGTCATCGACTCGACCGGGCAGCCGATCGTCTTCGCGAGTGTATCCATCGCCTCGTCGGTCAGCTGAACCGGCTGGAAATCGGCGTCGCCGCCCTTGGATGAGATGAAGGCGTGAGCGGCCGCCTCGGTGTTCCACGTCACCACCGGGTCCGGGCTGACCCCGGGCACCTGCCGGCAGATCGGAAAGCCGTCGGTCTTGTAGACGATCGCGTACATGGAGCCCCCTCGTGGGGAATTTACCCGATGTGGCAGTGCGGCAACAAGGCAAAGAGTGCCGCGATAGCCGTTGCCGCCTCAGGGACTCCCCGATTGCCACATTTATCACACCTCGTTCTAATTGCCGCGGGAGGCACCGGGGCCGCCGCTCCCGAACCCAAGCCCCGGGCCGTGATTAGCCCCCGACCCGGGGGGCGATCTTTGGGGAAGGAGAAGGACGATGAGCAACCTCCGCGACGCGATGGGCCTATGCATTCCGTATGGCAAAGCGAATTCGCAGTATCAGACCGAATTCGAGCCCGCCACCGGAACGCTGTGGGGCTATTTCAATCCGAAAGACGGCACGCCGTGCTACAGCCTGGGCCTTCTGAACGACATCCTCGAGCATGACAAGGCAATGGTGGCCAATCGCTGCCAGCTCGAAATCGAAGGCATGACGTATCCGGTGCACTACTACGTGACTGCATCGCGCATCCCGGGCGTGTTCAACGTCGGCGGCGACCTCGCTTTGTTCGCCATGCTGATCAAGACGCGCGACCGCAGCGCGCTCGCGCACTATGCGAAGCTCTGCATCGACAACGTCTACCCGCGCACCCAGGCGTTCTTCAGCCCCACGCTGACGAAGATCGCGCTGGTGCAGGGCGACGCGCTCGGCGGCGGCTTCGAGTGCGCGCTCGCCTCGGACGTGATCGTGGCGGAGGAAAGCGCGCAGATGGGAATGCCCGAAATCCTGTTCAACCTGTTCCCCGGCATGGGCGCGTGCAGCCTGCTTGCCCGCCGCATCGGCATCCGCGCCGCGGAGGAACTGATTTTGTCCGGTAAGGTGCTGCCGGCGACCGAGATGCACAAGCTCGGCATCGTGGACGTGCTCGCGACCGACGGCCAGGGCGAAACCGCGGTGCGCAACTGGATCGCGAGGAACGCCAAGCGGCGCAACGGCGTGCAGGCCGTATTCCGTGCGCGCCAGTTCATTCATCCAATCACGCGCGAGGAGCTCGACGGCATCGTCGACCTTTGGGTCGACGCGGCCATGCGCCTCGGCGAGCGCGACCTCAGGATGATGAACCGGCTGGTGCGCGCACAGGTGCGCCGCATGGAGTCCTGGCATTCCGGCGTAGCCGAGGTTGCCTTGCCCGTAAGCGAGCCACTGGTCGCCTGAGCCTTCCCTCAGGAGAGGTTCTCGCCGAGTCGCGCGAGCAGGCGCGGCCACAGCGCCGTGCCAGCCTTGCGGCCGAAGAAGCCGAAATGGCCGACGCGCGCGATGCCGGCGTCGGCGGGAGTGAAGACCAGGTGCTCCAGCGGGAACAGGCGGGGGTAGTAGGACAGAAGGCGTCTCGTGCCGGCGGCAGTGGCGAAAGCATCATCGCTGATCGAGACCAGCAGCGCCGGCCGTTGCACGGCGGCGCAACGGTCGAGAAGCATTTGCACACGCTCGTAACCGGGCTCTGTCCCGGTGGGCCGCAGCTCCGGGGAGCGGCGCCCGGCCCACTGCATCGCTACCTTCGCCGGCAGGTCCTCGCCCAGCCCTAGCCGGCGCGCCTGGAAATAGCCCAGCATGGCGGTCAGCGCCGGCATCAAGCCGTGCCATGCCGCCGTCATCGGAATCCGGTATCTCGAGAGGTAGTCGCCGCAGTAGCCGGTGTGGCCGCCGATCAGCACAAGCCGCGCCTGCTGCGCCGAGTTCTGCGCCCCGCCGACGATGAGCGCGCCGATCGAATGCGCTATGCCAAGCATCTCGAGCCCGGGATAGCGCTCGCGCAGCCACGCGATCGCTCCGGCGCAGTCGTATTCGGCCCAATCCTCGATCCCGGCACGGAAGCCACGCAGGCGCTCGGGGCGCGAGCGCCCGATTCCGCGGTAATCGTAGGTCAGCACTGGCATGCCCGCCTCAGCCAGAAAGCGCGCGAAGCGCCTGTAGCGCGCCGCCGGTATTCCGGCGCCGCAGTGAAGCACCGCCACGCGCCGCGGCGGCTGCCCGATATGCGGAACGTAAAGCGCCGCCCGGAGCTCGTAGCCGTCGAGCGCGCGCAGGCGCACCTGCGTTACTTCGCTTGAAATCGCAACCTGTGGGGCGTTCACCTACCGAGGATAAGCTAGCCGACCGACTTGCGCCTTTCCTGCAGATAGCCCTCGAGCTGCGCACGGGCGGCGGCGAGCTCTTCGCTCAACGTGCGCTGCAGCGCCGGCGCCTGCAGGCGCAGCTCGGCGTCGGACAGAGCGCCCAGCTTCGTGCACAGGCGGGTCAGGCGGTCGGTGCCCATGCTCGCCGAGGAGCCCTTCATCGCGTGCACCAGCGACCGGAACTCGTGGTAGTCGCGGCCCGCCAGCACCTGCTCGATGCGCTCGAGAATCGCGCTGTTGTCGCTGACGAACACGCGGACCAGCTTCTCGACGAAAGCGAGCGACGAGCCAAGCTCCTCGAGGTGGCCAAGCGTCTCGGCGTTCACCACCGCGGGAACAGCGGGCGCCGGCGCACGGTGCAGCAGCGCGGGAGGCTCGGCCTTGCGTCCGGCCTCCGCCTTGGTGCCGGCGAGCGACTGGATCTCGTCCAGCAGCCGCAATGCCTCGATCGGCTTGGGCAGGTAGGCGTCCGCGCCGGCCTCGAGCGCTTCGCGCTTGGCCTCCGGGGTGACGTCGGCCGACAGCATGATGACCGGCAGGCGCTCGCGTCCGCGGGTCATGAGGCGCAGCGCCTGCAGAGCCTCCATTCCGCCCATCCCGGGCATGTTGCGATCGAGGAGCACGAGGTCGTGCGCATCGCGCTCTACCGCATCGAGCGCCTGCTCGCCGTCGTTCACCAGCGTGACAGCGTGGCCGCTGCGCTCGAGGATCCTGCCGACCACCTCGCGGTTGGTCGGGTTGTCGTCGGCGACCAGTATGCGCAGCTTCGCGTTGTGCGCGCTGCGGCGCGCGTAGTCCTGCAGCCGCACGACGCCTTCGCGCACTTCCTCGCCCGCGGATACGGAATGCAGCACGTTGAAGAGCCGCCGCTTGTCGAAAGGCAGCTCGAGCACCGAGGCGAAACCCGAGGAAAGCACCTCGAAGCGCCGCACGTCGGCATCGCGGGGCACCGCGAGCACAGAGGGCGGCGCCGGATCGGGCACCGCGCGGCGGAAGCGCTGGGCGAGGTTCAGATCCTCGCCGGAGGCATACAGCAGGGCGCTGTGATACGGCTTGGCGAGGCTGATTTCGGCCACGAGGCGGGCCGCGCCGTCCTCAACGCTCGCCACCGTGACCGGCGTGGCACCCCAGCCGGTCAGCGCCTCCTCGAGGCCCGCGCGCTGCGCCGCCGGGAAGCCGACGAGCAGGATCCGGGCGCCGGCGATTTCCCCGACGCCGGCGTCCGCGCGCTCGGGCTGCTTCTCGAGGTCGATTTCGACCCAGAACGTGCTGCCCAGGCCGATTGCGCTCTCCACGCCGATGCGCCCCCCCATCAGGCCGACGAGCTGCTTGGCGATGGTCGTGCCCAGGCCGGTGCCGCCGAAGCGCCGCGTGGTGGAATCGTCGGCCTGCGTAAAGCTATCGAAAATGCGCGCTTGCGCCTCGGGCGAGATGCCGATTCCGGTGTCGCGTATCGAGAACTTGAGCCGCACCATCGCGTCGGTCTCGGCCTGCACCGACACGTGCACCGTGACGCTGCCCTTCTCGGTGAACTTCACCGCGTTGCCGGCGAGGTTGATGAGCACTTGGCGCAGGTGATGCGGGTCGCCGCGCACCGCAGGCGGCACCTCCGGCATGATCGATACGACGAACTCCACCGCCTTGGCGGCCGCCTGCGCGGCCACGATGCGGCAGGTACTGTTGACGAGCGCGTGCAGGTCGAACTCGGTCTTCTCCAGCGTGACCTTGCCCGCCTCGATCTTGGAGAAGTCGAGCACGTCCTCCACCAGGCCGAGCATCACGCGCGAGGAGCTGCGCAACGTCTGCAGCATGTCCGCCTGCTCGCGGCTGAGCGGCGTGTCGCGCAGCAGGTCTGCCATGCCGATGATGGCGTTCAGCGGTGTGCGCAGCTCGTGGCTCACCATGGAAATGAAGCGGCGCTTCGCCCGGTTGGCGGCCTCGGCGCGCGCCACCGCGTCGAACATGCGCCGCACCAGGCTAAGCACGTACATGTCGACGGCGAACATGCCGAGCAGCAGCCCGATCCCGAGGGACGGGTGCTCGCGCCAGAAATCGTTTACGTAGATGGCGATGCCGAAGCCCATTACGCTCATCGCGAGCTCGGAGATCAGGTAGCGCGGGCCGAAGCGGAAACCGCTCCCCAGCGTCACCCAGATGTAGAGCAGAAACAGCGGCGCCGCGGATTCGCCGAACACCGCCATGTACCAGGTGATCGCCCCTACGTCGGCGAACTGCGCGAACACGCGGCGCGTCGGCGAGATGTCCGTCGAATAAGCGATGCGCAGGAAAATCGTGAGCGCGAGGACCAGGTGAATGCCCATGACATACAAGGGCAGCACGTCGTCCTTGGTGAGTGCATCGGGCAGGAGATACAGGAAGACGAGCGAGCTGATGACCAGCCGCAGGATGCCCTGCTCGTGCTCGGTGTCCGGACGCGCGGCGAGCCGCGCGCGCAGCCGCCCGAGCGCGCTCGCCGCCGCCGGCTTGGCTTGCGCCTCGGACATCAGCCTTTACCCGCCACGGCGGCCGGGTCGCGCCACTCGTTCTGGATCTCGAGGATTTCCTTGTGCAGCGCGCTGAAGGCTTCGATCAGCCGCGGATCGAAATGCCGGCCGCGCTGCGAGGCGAGGTAGTCGAACGCCTTTTCGCTCGGCCAGGCGGGCTTGTAGGGCCGTATGGAGGTGAGCGCGTCGTAGACGTCCGCCACCGCGACGATGCGCGCGCACAGCGGAATATGGTCGCCCACCAGGCCGTTGGGATAGCCCGAGCCGTCGTACTTCTCGTGGTGGCCGAGCGCGATGAGCGCGCCCATGCGCACGTACTTGGACGCGCTGCCCTTGAGGATCTCGTGCCCGATCACGGGATGGCGGCGCATGACCTGCCACTCGCCGTCGTCGAGCTTCGCGGGCTTGAGCAGGATCCCGTCCGGGATGCCGATCTTGCCGATGTCGTGCAGCGGCGCGGCGAGCTCGATGGTCTCGGCCTCGTCGCGCTCCAGGCCGATGGCGCTGGCGATCAGGCGCGAGTAGCGCGACATGCGGATCAGGTGGTAGCCCGTCTCCTCGTCGCGGAATTCGCCCGCGCGCGCCAGGCGCAGCAGCGTCTCCTTCTCGCGCTCGCGCACCTCGCGCGTCGCGTCCTCGACCATGTGCTCGAGAAGCCGCCGGCGGTCCTCGAGCGCGAGCTGCTGGCGGCGCAGCGTGAGCAGGTTGCGGCAGCGCGCCAGGCATTCGCGCGCGTCCACGGGCTTGGTGAGAAAGTCGGTGATGCCGGCGTCCAGGGCGGCGTAGCGCACCTTGCGGTCGTCGTGGACCGTGACCATGACGATCGGCACATGCTCGTAGCCGGGAAGCGCGCGCAGGCGCTTCACGAACTCGATGCCGTCCATGTCGGGCATCATGTAATCGACGAGCACCAGGTCGGAGACATGGCGCGTGGCCCACACGACCGCGTCGACGGGGCGCGCGAAGCCCTCGACCGCGACGCGCTCGTCGAGGCTGCGCACCACCTGCTCGAGGATGGCGCGCCCGGTCGACTGATCGTCGACCACCATCACCGTGTTGCGCGCCGAAGGCAGGACCCTAACCTGCGCCTTGGCCATCATCCCCCCTCCCCGGATAAAAGGGCAAATATGCAGGGAAAAGCGTACGCCCCGGCCCTGTCACTGTCTAGCAAATACCGGGGGTTCCCAACGCAGACTGCAATCCGTGACCTATTTTTTCACCGACTGTGACATGGTGCCGGAAGAGAGACTCGAACTCTCATGGTGTTGCCACCGGCGGATTTTGAGTCCGCTGCGTCTACCGGTTCCGCCATTCCGGCCCAGGGGTAAAAATTATAATTCGCGCGCATGCTCGTCTCCGAGTTCGATTATGAGCTGCCCGCCGGCCTCATCGCCCAGCACCCCGCAGCGCAGCGCTCCGCCAGCCGGCTGCTGCACCTGCAGGCCGACGGCGCAATCGCGGACCTGGCGTTCGCCGATTTCCCGAAGCTGGTGGACGCGCGCGACGCGCTCGTCCTGAACGATACCCGGGTCATCAAGGCGCGCCTGGCGGGCCGCAAGCGCAGCGGCGGCCGCATCGAGCTCTTCGTCGAGCGCATTCTCGGCCAGCGGGAGGCACTCGCACTGATCCGCGCGAGCCATGCGCCGGCGCCGGGCGCCGAGCTGGAGGTGGGAGGCGGTGTCGCCGTGAAGGTCGAAGGGCGCGCCGAAGACCTCTACCGCGTGCGCTTTTCGGAGGACATCGACTCGGTGCTCGAGCGCTTCGGCGAGGTGCCGCTGCCGCCCTATATCACCCACAAGCCGCAAGCCGACGACGCGGCGCGCTACCAGACGGTTTACGCCGCCGTTCCCGGGGCGGTCGCCGCGCCGACCGCGGGGCTGCACTTCGACGAGGCGACGCTGCGGGCGATCGAGGCGCGCGGCGCCCGCCTCGCGAGCATCACCCTTCACGTGGGGGCGGGCACGTTTCAGCCCGTGCGCACCGACGAGGTGGAGCAGCATCGGATGCACAAGGAACGCTACCGCATTTCGCGGCAAGCCATGGACGCATTGAAAGGAAGACGGGTCCTCGCCGTCGGCAGCACCTCGCTGCGCGCGCTGGAAAGCGCGGCGCGCACCGGCGAGCTCGAAGGCGACACGGATCTCTTCATCACCCCGGGCTTCGAATTCAAGGTCGCCAGGCGGCTGCTCACCAATTTCCACCTGCCGCGCTCGACGCTTCTCATGCTGGTGTGCGCCTTCGCCGGCAAGGAGCGCATCTTCGAGGCCTATCATCACGCCATCCACAGCGGCTACCGGTTCTTCTCCTATGGCGACGCGATGCTGATCGAGACATGAGCTTCACGCTCACGCATCGCGACGGCGCGGCGCGGCGCGGCGAGCTCGCGCTCGCGCATGGGCGCGTCGACACGCCCGCCTTCATGCCGGTGGGCACCTACGGCTCGGTGAAGGCCATGTCGCCCGAAGAGCTCGTCGGCCTCGGCGCCCAGATCGTGCTCGGCAATACCTTCCATCTGTTGCTGCGGCCGGGGCTCGAGGTCATCGGCAAGCACGGCGGCCTGCACGGCTTCATGGGATGGAGCCGCCCCATCCTCACCGACTCGGGCGGCTTCCAGGTCTTCAGCCTCGGCGCCCTGCGCAAGATCTCCGAGGAAGGCGTGGCGTTCGCCTCTCCGGTGAACGGCGACCGCATGTTCCTGACGCCCGAGGAGTCGATGCGTATCCAGGCGGCGCTCGACTCCGACATCGCGATGGTGTTCGACGAGTGCACCGCCTACCCCTCGAGCGAGAGCGAAGCCGCCGATTCGATGCGGCTTTCCATGCGCTGGGCGCGCCGCTCAAAACAGTCTTTTGATTCTTCCAATAGATTGTTCGGGATCGTGCAGGGCGGCATGTACGAGCGGCTGCGCGACGAATCCCTCGAGGAGCTGAAAAGCATCGGCTTCGACGGCTACGCCATCGGCGGGCTGTCCGTAGGAGAACCCAAGGAAGACCGCGAGCGCATCGTCGCCCATATCGTGCCCCGCATGCCCGAGGACCGGCCGCGCTACCTCATGGGCATGGGGACCCCCGAGGACATCATCGGCGCGGTCGGCGCCGGCATCGACATGTTCGATTGCGTGCTGCCGACGCGAAACGCCCGCAACGGGTGGCTTTTCACGCGCTTCGGTGACGTCAAAATCCGCAACGCGCGCTACCGCGACGACACCGCGCCGCTCGACGAGCAGTGCGGCTGCTACGCCTGCCGGCACTTCACGCGGGCGTACCTCTATCACCTGCAGAAGGTGAATGAAATCCTCGGCGCGCGGCTCAACACGCTGCACAACCTCCACTATTACCAGGAGCTGATGCGCGAGTTGCGCGCCGCGATCGAGGCCCGCAGCTTCGGCGAGACCGCGCGGCGGCTGCTCGCCGACCGCAAGCGGTTATAATTCCTCGTTTTTTTCATTCCCCGGAGTCTGTAGTGATCATCTCATCTGCCTACGCCCAGGCCGCCGGTGGCGGCGACGCCGGGTTCATCGGCTTCCTGCCGATCATCCTGATGTTCGTGCTGCTGTACTTCCTGATGATCCGGCCGCAGATGAAGCGCGCGAAGGAAACCAAGGCGATGATCGAAGCCTTGCAGAAGGGCGACGAGGTCATCACCGCGGGCGGCGTGCTCGGCCGGATCACGCGCATCAGCGACGCCTACATCAGCCTCGAAATCGCCCCCAACACCGAGATCAACGTGCAGAAGGCCGCGGTCCAGGTGCTGCTTCCCAAGGGCACCCTCAAGTCGCTCCAGTAAGTGAATCGCTTCCCCCTCTGGAAGTACGTGCTGATCGGCGTGGTGATCGCCGCGGCATTCCTCTACACCATGCCGAACTTCTTCGGCGAGTCGCCCGCGGTGCAGGTGTCGAGCGGGCGCACCACCGTGCAGATCGACACCGCGCTCATGCGCCAGGTCGAGGATGTGCTGCGCAAAGCCTCCATCCCCTACACCGGCGCGCAGCTCGACGCGACCGGGGTGCGGGTGCGCTTCACGGATACGGACACGCAGCTCAAGGCGAAGGACACCGTCGACCGCTCGCTCAACCCCGACCCGGCGAACCCGACGTACGTGGTGGCGCTGAATCTGCTGCCCGCCTCGCCGAACTGGCTCACCGCGATTCGCGCGCTGCCGATGTATCTCGGCCTCGATCTGCGCGGCGGCGTGCACTTCCTGCTGCAGATCGACATGCAGGCGGCAATCGTCAAGCGCATGGAGAACCTCGCCGCGGACGTGCGCAACCAGCTGCGCGAAAAAGGCATCCGCCACGGCGGCGTGGCGCGCGAAGGGCAGACCGTAAGGGTGCGCTTCCGCGACGCGGCGACGCGCGAGGCGGCGCGCGGAACGCTGATCTCCAACCTTCCCGACCTCACCTTCACCGAGCGCGACGACGGCCAGGCGCTGCTCCTCGTCGGCACGCTCAGCCCGGAGGTGCAGAAGCGGGTGCAGGAATCCGCGGTGCAGCAGAACATCGGCACGCTGCACAAGCGGGTGAACGAGCTTGGCGTCGCCGAGCCGGTGATCCAGCAGCAGGGCGCGGACCGCATCGTGGTCCAGCTCCCCGGCGTGCAGGACATCGCGCGCGCCAAGGAGATCCTGGGACGGACCGCCACGCTGGAGGTGCGCATGGTCGACGAGGCGGCCTACCAGAGCGGCTCGACCTTCGGCCTCGACGTTTTCCCCGAGCGCCGCAGGGACGGCACGGTCGGCCAGGTGCCGGTCAAGAAAGAGGTGATCGTCACCGGCGACCAGTTCGTCGGCGCGCAGGCCACCTTCGACCAGGACAACCGGCCCGCGGTGGCGGTCGAGCTCGACCAGGCCGGCGGGCGCGCGATGCGCGTGACCACGCGCGAGAACCTGAAGCGCCTGATGGCCATCATCCTGTTCGAAAAGGGCAAGGGCGAGGCGATCTCGGTCGCCACCATCCAGGGCGAGTTCGGCAGCCGCTTCCAGATCACCGGCGCCTTCAGCCCTTCCGAGACCAACAACCTCGCGCTGCTCATCCGCGCCGGCGCGCTCGCCGCGCCGATGGAGATCATCGAGGAGCGCACCATCGGGCCGAGCCTGGGGCGCGACAACATCGAAAAGGGCTACAACGCCACGCTGTGGGGCTTCATCGCCATCGTGGCGTTCATGTCGGTGTACTACTCGCTGTTCGGCGTCATCTCCTCGGTGTCGCTCGCCGTGAACCTGCTGCTGCTGGTGGCGCTGCTGTCGCTGCTGCAGGCGACGCTGACGCTGCCCGGCATCGCCGCCATCGCGCTGACGCTGGGCATGGCGATCGACGCCAACGTGCTGATCAACGAACGGATCCGCGAGGAGCTGCGCGGCGGCGCCAGCCCGCAGGCGGCGATCCACGCGGGCTACGAGCGCGCCTGGGGCACGATCCTCGACTCCAACATCACGACGCTCATCGCCGGCCTCGCGCTGCTCATATTCGGCTCCGGGCCGGTGCGCGGCTTCGCCGTGGTGCACGTGCTCGGCATCCTCACCTCGATGTTCTCCGCCGTCACCGTATCGCGCGGCATCGTCAACCTCGCCTACGGCCACCGCCGCCGCGTGCAGAAGCTCGCGATCGGCAACACCGCCTGGAAATAGCGCATGGAATTCTTCAAGATCCGGCGGGTAATCCCCTTCATGCGGTATGCGCTGGTGTTCAACATCATCTCGCTCGCCACCTTCCTCGCCGCGGTGTTTTTCCTCGCCACCAGCGGGCTCAACTTCTCGATCGAGTTCACCGGCGGCACGCTGATGGAGGTCGGCTACCAGCAGGCCGCCGACGTGCAGAAGATCCGCGAGAAGCTCGAGGGCGCGGGGTTCAAGGCCGAGGTGCAGAACTTCGGCTCCTCGCGCGACGTGCTGATCCGCATGCCGATCGAGAAGGCGCAGTCGACCGCGGCGCTGTCGCAGAAAGTGCAGGAGCTGCTGCGCGCCGACGACAAGAGCGCCGACGTGCGCCGCGTGGAGTTCGTCGGGCCGCAGGTCGGCCGCGAGCTCGCCGAGTACGGCGCGCTTGCGCTGCTCGTCACGGCGGTCGGGATCGTGATCTACCTCGCCCTGCGCTTCGAGTGGAAGTTCGGGCTCGCAGCGATCGTCGCCAACCTGCACGACGTGATCATCATCCTGGGCTTCTTCGCCTTCTTCCAGTGGGAGTTCTCGCTGCCGGTGCTCGCCGCGGTGCTCGCCATCCTCGGCTACTCGGTCAACGAGTCGGTGGTGGTGTTCGACCGGGTGCGGGAGAACTTCCGCAAGCTGCGCAAGGCCGAGACGGCGCACGTGATCGACAGCGCGATCACCGGCACGATCTCGCGCACCATCATCACGCACGGCAGCACCCAGGTGATGGCGACCACCATGCTCATCTTCGGCGGCGCCGCGCTGCACTACTTCGCGCTCGCCCTCACCATCGGCATCCTCTTCGGCATTTATTCGTCGGTGCTGGTCGCCGCGCCGCTCCTCATGTGGATGAAGGTGACGCGCGCGCAGTTCGTCAAGCCCCCGCGCAAGGACCGCCGCGACGAGCACGAAGGCGCCGTCGTCTAGAAAAAGTAGAAAAAGGGGTCAAGAAAAAGGGGTCAGAGCAATTTTCCTGTAACAAAGGCGACGCACAGCGGCGCTCGAAGTTGTTACAGGAAAATTGCTCTGACCCCTTTTTCTTCTATTTCAGGATCTGGATCAGGTTGGAGTAGTCGTCGGTCCAGGTGCGCCACCCCGCCCGGTCTTCTGCGGGCTGCGCGCCGCGCTCGACGATCGCCGGCCTCTTCAGCGCCGCGGGATCGCGCGACACCAGCACCCAGTCGCTCTTCGAGCGCTCGCTGTCGTCCTCGTCGTCCGGGTCGTCGTTCACCAGCACCGCGTCCGCGCCCCGCTCCCTGGCGAGTCGCGCCACGACCGGGATCAGATCGAGGAAGCGGTTGGAGACGTGGAACGCCACGATGCCGTCGGGCTTTACATGCTTCAGGTACACCGCGAGCGCCTCCTTGGTGATGAGGTGCACCGGGATGGCGTCGCTCGAGAACGCGTCCACCGCCAGCACGTCGAAGCCCTGCGGCGCCTCGCGCTCGAGCGTCAGGCGCGCATCTCCGAGGGCGATCTCGATCTTCGCTTTGCTGTCGGCGAGATACGTGAAATCGCGCCGCGCAATCTCGACCACGCGCGGATCGATCTCGTAGTAGCGGTAAAGGTCGCCCGGCCTGCCGTACGCGGCGACCGTGCCCGTGCCCAGGCCGATCACGCCGATGCGTAAGGGCGCGGCGCCGCGCGACTTGATGGCGGCGCCGATTCCGGACTGTTCGGTGTAATAGGTCGTCAGCTGCGTGCGCCGCTCGTCGTGCAGGTACTGCTCGCCGTGCATGATCGCGCCGTGCACCAGGCGGCGCAGATGCCCGGCTTCTCCCGGCGAGCCATATTCCTTCACCCGCAGCACGCCGTAGAAGCCGCGCTCGGACACGAGCACGTCGTTGTAGTGGCGCAGGCCGTCGTAGGTCGCGCTGCCCGCGACGCCGAGCAGCACCGCGAGGCTCGCGATGCGCGGCACGAGCCCCAGCCCTGCGAAGCGCAGCGCCGCGAGGAGCGCGAGCACCACCATGCCGATGCCGAGCTCGTAGTAGGCGTCGAACGCGAGCGGCGCGACGACGGCGACGAGCAGCCCGCCGAGCGCGCCCCCGGCCGACACGATGAGGTAGTAGGCGGTCAGGTACCGCGGCGCCGGGCGCATGCGGTAAAGCTCGCCGTGACAGAACAGGCATCCCAGGAAGAGCCCTGGCAGGAACATGCCGAGCTGCAGCGGCAGGTCGAAATGGAAGTCCGAGTCGACCAGCAGCCACGCCATGCCGATCAGCCAGACGAGCACGAACGGCCAGAGCAGCTCGGGGCGGTACCAGCCCCGGCCCTCGAAGGTCAGGATGAAGCTCGCCAGGTACAGGGTGAGCGGCGCGAGCCACAGCAGGGGCACCGACGCGACGTTCTGCGTGAGGTGATTGGTCACGGCAAGCAGCAGCACCGAGCCGGTCGTCGACAGCGCGAGCCATAAGATGACCTGCTGCTTTGCCACCGGTGCAGCCATTTTCGCTTCTTCGGCAACCAGAACGCCGCGCGGCGTGCGCCACGCCACCCCCGCGCAGAGCAGCGCGAAGGCAGCGAAGCCCCACGACCACAGGCTCACCTGCTGCCGCCCGGCGAGGAACGGCTCGATCAGGAACGGATAGCCGACCAGCGCGACGAGCGAAGCGAGGTTCGAGATGGCGAACAGCCGATACGGATCCTCGCCCGGACGCGCGCGCGCGAACCAGGCCTGCAGCAGAGGACTGGTGGACGCGACCAGGAAGTACGGCAGGCCGACCGATGCCGCAAGCAGGATGAGGATGCGGCTGATCGGCTCTTCGTCTCCCAGGGGTTTCCAGGCCTCGGAGGGCGCGATCGGCAGCATGGCGACCGCGGCGGCGAGCAACACCGTATGCAGAACCGCCTCGGTTCTCGTGCCGGCGAACTTCCTGATCAGGAAATGCGAATACGCGTAGCCGGCGAGGAGCAGCGCCTGGAAGAACAGCATGCAGGTGGTCCACACCGCCGCGCTGCCGCCGAACCAGGGCAGGATCAGCCGCGCGATGAGCGGCTGTACCAAAAAAAGCAAAAAAGAGGACAGGAAGATGGTTGCTGCGTGGACCATTCCGACTTCCTAGACGCGGCGCGCGAGCTCGGCGGCGAGGCCCGTGTACCGGGCGGGGGTGAGCGCGAGAAGCCGCTTTTTCGCCTCGTCGGGAATCGGCAGCGCCTTGACGAAAGCGGCAAGCTGCGCGCGGTCGAGCCGCTTGCCGCGGCTGATCGCCTTGAGCTTCTCGTACGCCTCGGGCACGCCGTGACGGCGCATCACCTGCTGCACCGCCTCGGAGAGCACTTCCCAGTTCGCGTCGAGGTCGGCGGCGAGGCGCTCGCGGTCGACCTCGAGCTTGGCGAGGCCGCGCTGGCACGAGGCGTACGCGAGCAGGCTGTGCCCGAGCGCCGCGCCCACGTTGCGCAGCGCCGTCGAATCCGAGAGGTCGCGCTGCCAGCGCGACACCGGCAGCTTCTCCGCGAGATGGCGCAGCAGCGCGTTGGCCACGCCCACGTTGCCCTCGGAGTTCTCGAAGTCGATGGGGTTCACCTTGTGCGGCATCGTCGAGGAGCCGACCTCGCCCGCCTTCAGCTTCTGCCGGAAGTAGCCGAGCGAGATATAGCCCCAGAGGTCGCGGTCGAGAGCGAGCAGGACGCTGTTCGCCCGCGCGTAGGCGTCGAGCAGCTCGGCGATCCAGTCGTGCGGCTCGATCTGCGTGGTGTAGGGGTTGAACTCGAGCCCCAGGCGCTCGACGTAGCGGCGGCAGAAGCGTTCCCAGGCGACCCCCGGGTACGCGACCGCGTGGGCGTTGTAGTTCCCCACGGCGCCGTTGATCTTGCCCAGCGCCCGCAACGCGGCGATGCGCTCGCGCGTGCGCTCCAGGCGATGGGCGAAGTTCGCCATCTCCTTGCCGAGCGTGCTGGGCGTGGCCGCCTGGCCATGCGTGCGCGAGAGCATCGGCAGCGCGGCGTGGCGGCGCGCCAGCGCCTTGAGCGCCGCCACCATCTCGTCCAGGCGCGGCAGCATGACCTCGTCGCGCGACTCGCGCAGCATGAGCGCGTAGGCGAGATTGTTGATGTCTTCCGAGGTGCAGGCGAAGTGCACGAACTCCAGCGAGCGCTGCGCCTGCGGATTCTTCGCCAGCTTGGCCTTCAGCCAGTACTCGATCGCCTTGACGTCGTGGTTGGTCTCGGCCTCGATTTGCTTGATGCGCTCGGCGTCGCGCCCGGAGAACGCCTCGACGAGCTTTGCGAACTCGGCGGTGGTCTTGCGCGAAAAGGGCTTCAGCTCGCGGATCCCGCGCTCGGCGGCGAGCGCCTCGAGCCAGGCGAGCTCGATGCGCACGCGGTAGCGGATCAGCGCCTGCTCGCTGAAGTAGCGGCGCAGCGGATCGGCGGTCCTGGAATATCGCCCGTCGAGCGGCGAGAGCGCGGCGAGCGGAGAAGGCATCGGCTCTATTATAAGGGCATGCCGATTTCGCTTTCCCGGGTGAGCGCCGAGGCGCGCGCGTGCACGTTATGCGCCGAGCACCTGCCGTTCGAGCCCCGGCCGGTGTTCCTGGTCGGGCGCGGCGCGCGGCTGCTCATCGTCGGACAGGCGCCGGGCCGCCGCGTCCACGAGACCGGCATTCCCTGGAACGATCCGTCCGGCGACGTGCTGCGCGAGTGGCTCGCGCTCGGGCGCGAGGAGTTCTACGACACCTCGCGCATCGCCATCGTGCCGACGGGGCTCTGCTATCCCGGCACGGTCGATGGCGTGGACCTGCCGCCGTGCCGCAAATGCGCCCCGGAGTGGCAGCCGCGCTTTCGCGCCGCGCTCCCCGGAATCCGGCTCATGCTGCTCGCCGGCGCCTACGCGCAGGCCTTCTACCTGAAAGAAAGAAGAAAGCGCACCCTCGGCGAAACGGTGCGCGCGTTCCGGGAATACCTGCCCGAGTTCTTTGTGCTGCCGCACCCGAGCTGGCGCAACAAGCTGTGGCTGAAAAAGAATCCATGGTTCGCAAACGAGGTGCTTCCCGCGCTCAGGCGCAGGGTGCGCGCCTGCATACGGCAGGTATAATTCGCGCCCGCCATGAAGCTGCTCGCCTCGCCTATCAGTCCGTACACGCGCAAAGTGCGCGTCGTGCTGGCCGAGAAGAGAATCGAGTGCGAGATGGAGATGGTGGACGTCCAGCCGATCGACAACCCGGTCAACCCGCACAACCCGCTCGGCAAGATCCCGACGCTCGTGCTCGACGACGGCACGGCGCTCTACGACTCGCGCGTGATCGTCGAGTTCCTCGACAACGTCTCGCCCATCAGCCGCCTCATTCCCGAGGACAACCGCGACCGGGTGCAGGTGCGCCGCTGGGAGGCGCTCGCCGACGGCGTGGTGGACGCCGGCATCCTGGTGCGCTACGAGACGCTGCGCGACAAGAAAGAGCAGAGCAAGGCCTGGCAGGACAAGCAGCTCGCGCGCATGCAGCGCGGCATGGCCCAGCTCGCCGCCGAGCTCAACGGCCGCAACTGGTGCCACGGCGACCGCTATTCGCTCGCCGACATCGCGCTCGGCTGCTGCGCCGGCTGGCTCGATTTCAGGAAGCCGGGCGGCGTCGACTGGCTTGCCGAGTACCCCGCCCTCGCCCGCCACCAGCAGAAGCTCATGGAGCGGCCGGCCTTCGCCGACACCGTCCCGCAGCTTCCTAAGAAGTAATCACGCCGCCGCCCAGGCAGACGTCGCGGTCGTAGAGCACGACCGATTGGCCGGGCGTGACGGCCCACTGGGGGGCCGCGAAGTCGACCTTGATCTCGCTGTCGAGCAGCTTTAGAAGGCAAGGAGCGTCGGCCTGGCGGTAGCGCGTCTTGGCGGAATACGACTTACCCGGCGGGGAATGGCCGGACACCCAGCTCGCGTCCTCGGCTGCGAGCGTCTTCTTCAGCAATAGCGGGTGGTCGTGGCCCTGCACGACGATGAGCTCGTTCGCTTGGAGGCGCTTTTCGGCCACGTACCACGGCTCGCCGGCGCCGCCGCTCGTTCCCCCCACGCCGATGCCCTTGCGCTGGCCGATGGTGTAGAAGGCGAGCCCGATGTGCTGTCCGATGGTTCTTCCGTCGGGCGTCTTGATGGGCCCCGGCTCGCGCGGCAGGTAGCGGTTGAGGAACTCGCGGAACGGCCGCTCGCCGATGAAGCAGATGCCGGTCGAGTCCTTCTTGGCATGGTTCGGCAGCCCCGCTTCGAGAGCGATGCGCCGCACTTCCGACTTCTGGAGGTGCCCGACGGGGAACATCACGCGGGAGAGCTGTTCCTGGTTCAGCCGGTGCAGGAAATAGCTCTGGTCTTTGCCCGCGTCTTTGCCCCTGAGTAATTCATAAGTTTCGTTTTTTTCCACGCGAGCGTAGTGCCCGGTCGCGATCTTCGCGGCGCCGAGGCGCATGGCGTGGTCGAGGAAGGCCTTGAACTTGATTTCGGCGTTGCACAGCACGTCGGGATTGGGGGTGCGCCCGGCCGAGTATTCGCGCAGGAACTCGGCGAAGACGCGGTCCTTGTACTGCGCGGAGAAGTTCACCGCCTCGAGCTCGATGCCGATGACGTCGGCGGCGGCCGCGGCGTCGACGAGGTCCTGGCGCGTCGAGCAGTACTCGTCGTCGTCCTCGTCCTCCCAGTTCTTCATGAACAGGGCGACCACGTCGTGACCCTCGCGCTTGAGAAGCAGCGCGGCGACCGAGGAGTCGACCCCGCCCGACATGCCGACGACGACTTTCATGCGAATTCCGCGGACAGGATGTCGAGCGCGAACCTGCGCCCGGCGACGAAGTCCTGCACGCACTTCTGCACCAGCGGCGAGCGATGGTCCGCTTTGCGCGCCGCGAGCTCGGCGGGCGTGAGCCAGTGCAGCCGGACGATTTCCTTGTCGAGCGCCCGCTCTGCGGTGCCTTCGATGTGCCCGGTGAAGCAGAAGCGCAGGAACGTCACGTCCTTCGCCGCGTAGTGCCAGCGGTAGATGCCGACGAGCGCGGTCGGCTCGAAGCGGTGCGCGGTTTCCTCCATCACCTCCCGGCGGCACGCGGCGATCAGCGATTCGCCCGGGTCGAGATGCCCCGCCGGCTGGTTGAGCACCAGCCGATCGTCGATGCGCTCTTCCACGAAAAGGAAGCGGCCGTCGCGCTCCATCACCGCCGCGACCGTCGCCGACGGCTTCCAAATGGTCATGAACTGCGGCTCATGCGGCCTTCTTGGTGTTCTTCCGGATGAAGTCCGCCATGCGCGCCACGCCCTTCTCGATCGCCTCCTTGGACGCGGCATAGGAAAAGCGCACGTGCTGCCCCTCGCCGGGCACGCGCGTGCCGAAGTGGATGTCGGCGAGCAACGCCACCCCGGCCTCGTTGAGCAGGCGCTTGCGGAACTCCTCGGAGTCGGCCGCGCCGATCATGCGGCAGGCCTCGGTGACGTTCGGCCACACGTAGAACGCCCCGCCCGGCACCCGGCACTTCACGCCCGGGACTTCGTTCAGAAGCTGCACGATAAAATTTCTTCGGTCCAGAAAACTTTCTTTCATCGCCTCGGCCGCGGCCTGCGGGCCGTTGATGGCCTCGACTGCGGCCCACTGGCTCACTTGCGAGGCGCAGGAATCGGTGTTCGTGATCCAGCGGGTGAACACCGGCGCGAGCGCCGGGTTGGAGGTGAAGCCGATGCGCCAGCCGGTCATCGCCCAGGTCTTCGAGGCGCCGTCCGAGATGATGGTGCGCTCGTACATGCCGGGCACCTGCGCGATGGAGAAGAACTCCCCGCCGAACACCAGCCGCGAATAGATCTCGTCCGCGTAGACCCAGACCCGCGGATGCTTTGCCAGGATTCTTGCGATTTCCTCTAATTCGGTTTTCGAAAGACAGCCGCCGGTGGGGTTGTGCGGGTAGTTGAGGATCAGTAGCTTGGTCTTCGGGGTGATCAGCTTTTCGAGCTCGGCGGGGTCGAAGGCGAAGTTGCGGTCCTCGTGCAGATGGATCGGCACCGGCCGGGCGCCGTGCGCGAGGATCTGCGACTCGTAGATCGGAAACCCCGGGTTCGGATAGATCACCTCGTCGCCCGCGCCGTAGTCGGTGGTCGAGAGGATGGCGTAGGCGATGAAGGGCTTCGCGCCCGCGCCCACCACGACGTCCTGCGGCCGGATCGGCAGCCCGCCGCGCATCGCGCCGAGGTAGCGCGCCGCCGCCTCGCGCAGCTCGTCGATGCCCGCCGAGGGGGTATAGCCGTGCTTGCCGCCGCGGATCGCGCGGATCGCCGCCTCCTGGACGTGCTCGGGCGCCGGGAAATCCGGCTGGCCGATGCAGAAGCTGATGATGTCGCACCCCTGGCGGGCGAGCGCGTTCACTTCGGCAAGGACCACGAAGGCGTTTTCGGTGCCGAGGCTGTCGGCGCGTTTACTGATCTTGGGCATGAATGGGGTCAGATCAACTTTTTCGAGCCAACGATTGTATCGGAGTACCATCGCCGCAGAAAAAGTTGATCTGACCCCATTTATGCTCGTCAACTGCGTCGCCTACGAGGACGGCCGAAGGCTCGCCGACCTCGACCTGCACGACATCCACATCTATCTCGCGCGTCCGGGCTGCTTCGTGTGGGTTGCGCTGAAGGACCCGACCGAGGCCGAGCTCGAGGCGATGACCGGGCAGTTCGGCCTGCACGCTCTGGCGGTGGAGGACGCGCGCCACGGCCACCAGCGCCCCAAGATCGAGGAGTACGGCGACTCGCTTTTCGTGGTGCTGCACGTGGTGGAGCCCGCCGGCGAGGAGCTGCGCGTGGGCGAGATGGCGATCTTCGTCGGCCGCAACTACGTGCTCTCCGTGCGCCACCACTCCGAGCGCGGCTTCGCCGACGTGCGTGCCCGCGCCGAGCGCGAGCCCGAGCTCCTGAGAAACGGCGCGGGATACGTCCTGTACGCGCTGATGGACGCGGTGGTCGACCGCTATTTCCCCATGATCGATGCCGTGGAAATGGAGCTCGAGCGCGTGGAGGAGCAGCTTTTCTCGGGACGCGCGCCGCGCGAGAACATCGAGGCGCTCTACTACGTGAAGCAGAAGCTCACCACGCTCAAGCACGCCGCGGCGCCGCTCCTCGAGCACGCCGGCAAGCTCTTCGGCGGGCGCGTGCCGCACGTCTGCGCCGGCCTGGGCGAGTATTTCCGCGACGTCTACGACCACCTGGTGCGCATCAACCAGTCGCTCGACGCCGCGCGCGAGACGGTCAACACCGGGATCCAGGTGGCGCTCGCCATGGTGAACATGGGGCACGGCGAAGTGACCAAGCGGCTCGCCGCCTACGCCGCGCTGGTGGCGGTGCCGACCATGATCGCCGGCGTCTACGGCATGAACTTCGAGCACATCCCGGAGCTCTCGTGGAGCTTCGGCTATCCCTTCGCCATCGCGATGATGGCGCTCATCGACGGGGTCCTGTTCTTCCGCTTCCGCAAGGCGGGCTGGCTCTAGGAGACCGTCTTCAGCACCTCGGCGACGGTGCCGAACATCTGGTCGAGGTGCTTCTTCTCCGCGATGAGCGGCGGGCAGAACGCGAGCGCGTCGCCGACCGGCCGCACGAACACCCCCCGCTCCCAGCATTTCTCGAAGGCCTCGTAGGCGCGCGCGCCGGGCGCGTCCGGCCGCGGCTCGAGCTCGACCGCGCCGATGAAGCCGAGGTTGCGGCAGTCCACGACGTGGGGCAGGCCCTTGAGCGCGTGCACGGCGTCCTCGAAGTACGCCGCCAGCGGGATGTCGAAGAGCTTTTCCGCGGCGTAGACCTCGAGCGCCGCGAGGCCGGCGGCGCAGGCGAGCGGATGGCCCGAATAGGTGTAGCCGTGGAAAAACTCCAGCCCGGCGCTGCGCGCGCTCATGAAAGTCTCGAAGATCGATTTGCGCACCAGCACCCCGCCGAGCGGCACCGCGCCCGAGGTGATGCCCTTGGCGAAGGTGATGAGGTCGGGCTCGACGCCGAAGTGCTGCGCGGCGAAGGGCGCGCCGAGCCGTCCCCAGCCGGTGATCACCTCGTCGAATACGAGCAGGATGCCGTGGCGGCTGCAGATCTCGCGCAGGCGCGCCAGGTAGCCCTGCGGCGGCACCAGCACGCCGCCCGAGGCCGCGACCGGATCGACCACCACCGCGGCGATGTTCGAGGCGTCGTGCAGGGGAATGAGGCGCTCCTCGAGCTCGTCGGCGAGCTCGGCGCCGCTCCCGGCGCAGCCGCGCACGAAGCGGCGCGCGGCGTCGTGCGTATGCCGCAGGTGGTCGACGCCCGGCAGGAGGATGCCGCTATAGGCCTTGCGGTTCGCGGGCACGCCGCCGAGCGAAGTGCCGCCGATGTTCACGCCGTGGTAGGAGCGCTCGCGCCCGATGAAGCGCGTGCGCGTGCCCTCGCCGCGCAGCCGGTGATAGGCCACCGCCATCTTCATCGCCGTGTCGATCGCTTCCGAGCCGGAATTGGTGAAAAACCCCTGCTCCATGCCCGGCGGCGCAAGCGCCGCGATGCGCTCGGCGAGCACGAAGGGCAGCGGATGCCCGAGCCCGAAGGACGAGGCGAAGTCGAGCTCGCCCGCCTGCCTGCGGATCGCCTCCACGATGCGCGGGTGCCCGTGGCCCGCATTCACGCACCACAGCGTCGCCAGCCCGTCGAGCACCTGCTGTCCCTCGGCGGTGGTGTAGTACATGCCCTTTGCCGAGGCGACGAGGCGCGGCTGCCCCTTGAAGCGCCGGTTGTCGGTGAACGGCATCCAGTAGTGGTCGAGCTTCATATCCTCATAAGACCAGTTCGGCGCGCAGCAGATCCCAGGGTACCGCGACACTGTTATCGATTTTTGTGATCAGGCCAAGCGCCATGAGCTGTGTTACATCGGTGTGAACGTTCTTGTAGTCCCGCCCGAGGCGCTTCGCGAGCTGGTAGATCGAGATGGGCCCCGCCTCGCGCAGCGCTTTCAACAGCTCGAAGCGCGCCGGCGACAGGGTCCTCAGCAGAAGCGGCAGGCTCTCCAGCGTGAGCAGATGCAGCGTCTTCGGCGCGCGCCCTTCGGCGGCGCGGTTCCAGGCCGCTTCGAAGCGGTCGAGCGCGTCGCCGGCCGGGCCGACGCGGATCTCAAGGACCCTTGGCATGCATCACGTCCTGCTCGAAGTCGTAGCGCAGCTGCTCGACCGAGCGGAACTCGTACGGAAAGCTGCGCCCGCGCACGCGGCGGCGATGGTTCGCGTATTCGACGAGATCGCCGTAGCGCAGCCGGTAGCTGAAGTCGGGCCGCAGCTCGATTTCGAGGATGGCGGCGTCTTGCAGCACCACCGTCTCATAAAACATATGGCTTATGATACCATAACGCGGGTGCGGTAGAATCGTGCCGTGAAGGACTTCTTCAACCTGTACCGCCACGGCTTCGCGCGCGTCGCGGTCGCGACGCCGCTGGTGCGGGTGGGCGATCCGCGCGCGAACCTCGAAGGCACGGTGGCGCTGATGCAGGAAGCGGCGCGAGAGAAGGCGCTGCTCGCGGTATTTCCCGAGCTCGGGCTCACCGCGTACACCTGCGAGGACCTGTTCCACCAGCAGGCGCTGCTCGCCGCAGCGGAGGACGCGCTCGCGCAGCTTCTCGCGCGCACGCGCAACCTGCCGCTCGCCGCGCTCGTCGGCCTGCCGGTGGCGGTGAACGGGCTGCTCTACAACTGCGCCGCGCTCGTGTGCCGCGGGCGGCTGGTGGGCATCGTTCCCAAGACCTACCTGCCGAACTACCGCGAGTTCTACGAGGCGCGCCAGTTCACGCCGGGCGACGCCGCGCAATGCACCGCCCTCCGCTACGCGGGGCAGGAGACGAGCTTCGGCACCGGCCAGCTTTTCCGGCTGGCCGAGCTGCCCGAGCTCGTGTTGCACGTCGAGATCTGCGAGGACCTGTGGGTGCCGGCGCCGCCGTCGTCGTTCGCGGCGCTCGCCGGCGCGACCCTGATCGCCAACCTCTCGGCTTCCAACATCGTCGTCGGCAAGGAAGGCTACCGCCACCAGCTGGTGTCCAACCAGTCGGCGCGCTGCCTCGCGGCGTACCTGTACAGCGCCGCGGGCCTGGGCGAATCCACCACCGATCTCGCCTGGGACGGCCACGCGGTGATCTACGAGAACGGAACGCTCATTGCCGAGTCGCAGCGCTTCGCCGACGCGCCGCAGCTCGCGATCGCCGACGTCGACCTCGGGCGCCTGCTCGCCGACCGCATGCGGCAGAACACCTTCGGCGCCGCCGCGCTGCGCCACCGCGCCGACGTGCGCGCGTTCCGCAGCACCGAATTCTCGCTCCCCATTCCCAAAGGAAAAGTAACGTTAAACCGGACCATAGATCCGCGGCCCTACGTCCCGGGCGACCCGGCGACGCGCGACGCGCGCTGCGAGGAGGTCTACCGCATCCAGGTGCAGGGGCTTGCGACGCGCATGCGCGCGACCGGCGGCAAGAAGCTGGTGATCGGCGTCTCGGGCGGCCTCGATTCGACGCAGGCGCTGCTGGTGTGTGCGCGCGCGGCGGACGAGCTGAAGCTGCCGCGGAAGAACATCCTCGCCTACACCATGCCGGGGTTCGCGACTTCGAGCCGCACGCGCAACCAGGCCTGGCAGCTCATGCGCGCGATCGGGGCCAGCGCCGAGGAGATCGACATCCGCCCCTCGTGCATGCAGATGCTGAAGGACATCGGCCATCCGTACGCCAAGGGCAGGAAGCTCTACGACATCGCCTTCGAGAACGTGCAGGCCGGCGAGCGCACCAGCCATCTCTTCCGGCTTGCGAACCGGCACGGCGGCATGGTGGTCGGCACCGGCGACCTCTCGGAGCTGGCGCTCGGCTGGGCGACCTACGGCGTGGGCGACCACATGTCGCACTACAACGTGAATGCGAGCGTGCCGAAGACGCTGATCCAGTTCCTCATCGGCTGGGTGGCGGAATCGGGCGAGTTCAACGCCGACGTGAAGCGCGCGTTGCGCCGGGTGCTCGACACCGAGATCAGCCCAGAGCTGGTTCCCGGCAAGCAGAGCTCCGAGAGCACCGTGGGGCCCTACGAGCTGCAGGACTTCAACCTCTACTACACGCTGCGCTTCGGCTACGCGCCGAGCAAGGTGGCGTTCCTCGCCTGGCACGCCTGGCGCGGCAAGTACCGCCTCGCGGAGATCCGCAAATGGCTCGGCGTGTTCCTCAAGCGCTTCTTCGAGACCAGCCAGTTCAAGAGGAGCGCGGTGCCCAACTCGCCGAAGGTCGGCTCGGGCGGCTCGCTCTCGCCGCGCGGCGACTGGCGGGCGCCCTCCGACGGCAACGCGGCCGCCTGGATCGCCGACCTCGCCCGCGTGCCGGCTAAGGAGTGATCCGGAAGCTCGCGGCGCGCATGCCCTGCGCGCGCGGCGCCGCGCTGCCGCCCGTCCGCTCGAGCAGCTCCTTCCACAGGTCGTTGGTGTCGGGCCGGAAGAAGAGCGCGGCGTCGGGCTCCGCGGTGTACCAGTAGCCCGCCTCGATTTCCTTGGCGAGCTCGCCCGGCCTCCAGCCGACGAAGCCGGCGAAGTAGCGCGCGTCGTTCGGCGTTTGCTCGATGATGCGGTCGACCACGCTGGCGTTGCTGACGACGAACACCTCGCCGAGCAGATGCAGCGCCTTTTCGCCCGGGTCGCCGCGCACCACGGCAAAGATCGCTTCGCTCATTTCCGGCCCGCCGAAATACACCGGGTCGGCCACCTTTGCCGAGGGCTGGTGGCCCGGGAAAAGCGCGTTGAGCTTGAACCTGCTCGCCCTGTTGAGGATGAAGCCCAGGTGCGTGCCGGCCAGCGGCACGGCGATGACCGTGGTCTCGCGGTACAGGCCTTGGAGCGCCGGCGCCGCGACGAGCAGCACCGGCTTGCCGAGATCCTGCGCGCGTGCCAGGCCCCCGCTGAGCAGCAATGCACCCGCAAGTGCCAGGAAAAACAATGTGCGAATGTTCATGTGCCCTCCCTAGTGAAGCACCCGTGCAAAGGTGCGGTCGCGCAGCAGCTCGAGCGCCTCGGGACGCTCATCGATGAATTGGAGCAGCGCTTCGGCCACGTCGCCCCGCAGGCGCTCGGAGGCGCCATCGCCGAAGAGGGGATCGACGCCCATGTGCGCAAGCACCAGCCGGCCCTCGAAGTCCTGCACGGTGAAGCCGTACAGCTCGGGGTAGCGCCGGAAGAGCGCGCTCACCGTGGCTTGGAGCTCGGCGTGGAACTTTTCCATGGCTTCCACGGTAGGCGCGCGCGCGCCGCGCGCCCATCGGAGGCGCCTGATTCGGGCTACCGGAAAACGCCTATTTGCGTGTAGGAAAAACGGAAAGCGCCGCTGCGGCCTGCTTTTGCACCTGGAATCCCTCGCAGCTGAACCCGCCCTCGCCACAGCCGTACTCCTTGCCGGCCTCGAGGGCGCGCTTGTAATACGCAGCCGATGCGTCGCTCAAGCCGAGGCCGCGCGCCGCCTCGCCGAGCATGAAATACGCAAGATCGCTCAGGTAGCCGACCTGCATCACCGACACGGCGAGGTCGCGCCAGGCGCCCTTCTCGTGCAGCGCCTTCCACTCGCCCTTCTTGCGCGCGTAGCTGAAGCCGCACTGCAGGCGGCAGTCGAACACCGCGCTGCCGCTCCTGAAGCGCTCGAACGGCTCCGAAAGGAAGGTCATCGTCTCGGTGGCATGCCGCGCGGCGTACTCCTCGCGCGTGATCTCGCCGGGCTTGGTCACCACGCGCTCGTTCGCGGCCTCCCTGGCGTTGAGGAATCCCGGCGCTTCCAGCACGGCGCCGGATTTCGCCGCCAGGTAGAGCGGCTGCACGCGCTCGCCCAGCTCCTTCAGGCGCGCGGCGCGGTTTTCCGGCGAGGGGTGCGTCGAGAGGAATTCGGGCGGGCGGCCGTCGCCGAGCTTGGACATCTTTTCCCACAGCGTGACCGCGGCTTTCGGATCGTAGCCGGCGCGCGCCGCGAGCTCGATGCCGATCTGGTCGGCCTCGGACTCGCTCTCGCGGCTGTTCGGCAGCGCGATCGCGAGCACCGCGGCCTGCTGCATGAGCGCGGCCGCCTGGTCGCGCGCGCCGAGGGCGATGGCCGCGATCTGCGTGCCGATACCCGTGCCGTAGGCGATCGACATGCGCTCCTGCGTATGGTTGGCGAGCGCGTGGCCGATCTCGTGGCCCAGCACGTTGGCGATCTCGTCGTCGGTCGCCTTGAGCGTCTCCCACATGCCGCTATAGATGGCCATCTTGCCGCCGGCCATCGCGAACGCGTTGACCTGCTTCGGCTCGTTGATCACCTGCACTTCCCAGTTCCAGTTCGCGGTGTCCGGCCGGAAGCGCACCGCCTGCGCGATCAGCTTGTCGGTGATCTCGCGCACTTTCCTGACGCGCTCGCCTTCGGCCTCGATTTTCTTCTTCTTGCCGAGCTCCCCCATCATCGAGTTGTAGGCGGCGGCCGATTGGCCGATCGCCATGCGCTCCGGAATGACCATGAACTGGCCGCGCCCGGTGATCGGGTTCGCCGCGCAGCCCGCCAGGACGGCAAAAACCGCCAATTGCAGCAAGGACTTGAGAGGCCTGCGGATCACGCCGCGATTTTACGGCGGCATGCGCCGAACGGCTGTAACGGAATGTTTCTGCAGCGCCACATGATTTTTCGCCGGGCTTGAAGTACGCTGGCGCGAGCTATGGGCAAGGCGCTGAAGGAAGAGTCCAGCTTCCGCAATCCCCCTCTCTGGATCCACGTCTCGCAGGCAGGCAAGTGGCTGCTCTCCCCACGGGAGGCGAGAAAACGCGCGGTCATCCGGCTGCTCGACCGCATCCAGGTGAAGAAGAAGCCCGGCTTCTAGGCGGCTTTCTTTTCGCCGCCCTTCGGCAGCTCGCCGATCGCCGTCCGCACCGCTTCCTCGACGCGCTCGAGGAACACGAACTCGAGCTTCTCGCGCGCCTCCGCCGGCACGTCCTCGAGGTCCTTTTCGTTCCTCTTCGGCAGCATCACCGTCTTGATGCCGGCGCGCAGCGCGGCGAGCGTTTTTTCCTTCACGCCGCCGATCGGCAGCACCAGCCCGCGCAGCGAGATCTCGCCCGTCATCGCGACATCCGAGCGCACCGGCTTGCCGGTGAGCAGCGAGACGAGCGCGAGGAACATCGCCACGCCGGCGCTCGGACCGTCCTTGGGCGTTGCGCCCGCCGGGACGTGGATGTGAACGTCGTTCTTTTCAAAAGCATCGCCCAGAAAATTTCTGGCGAGCGTCAAAGCAGCCTGCGCCGATTCCTTCATCACGTCGCCGAGCTGGCCGGTGAGGATCAGCTTGCCGCTGCCGGGCACCTTCGAGGCCTCGATGAAGAGGATGTCGCCGCCCACCGAAGTCCAGGCAAGGCCGGTCGCCACGCCGGGGACCGCGGTCCTTTCGGCGACCTCGCTCTCGAAGCGCCGCGCGCCGAGGATGGGGTGCAGGTCTTTTTCGGTGATGACGATTTTTTGCGCGATGCCTTCCGCGATCCGCATGGCGGCCGAGCGGAACACCGCGCCGATCTCGCGCTCGAGGTTGCGCACGCCCGCCTCGCGGGTGTACTCGCGGATGATCGACCTTAGCGCTTCGTCGGTGATGGAGACTTTTTCCAGGCTCAAACCATTTGCCTCGAGCTGCCGCTTCACCAGGTAGCGCTTGGCGATCTCCAGCTTCTCCTCCTCGGTGTAGCCGGGGAGCTGGATGATCTCCATGCGGTCGCGCAGCGGCCCGAGAATGGTGTCGAGCATGTTCGCCGTGGTGATGAACATCACCTTGGACAGGTCGAAGTCCACGGCGAGGTAGTTGTCGCGGAATTTCGAGTTCTGCTCGGGGTCGAGCACCTCGAGCAGCGCCGAGGAAGGGTCGCCGTGGAAGCCGCCCTGGCCGAGCTTGTCGATCTCGTCGAACATCAGCACCGTGTTCTTCGACTCGGCGCGGCGGATCGCCTGGATCACGTTGCCCGGCAGCGCGCCGATGTAGGTGCGCCGGTGGCCGCGGATCTCGGCCTCGTCGTGCACGCCGCCGAGCGCGATGCGCTGGAATTTGCGCCCCGTGGCGCGCGCGATCGACTGGCCGAGCGAGGTCTTGCCGACCCCGGGCGGGCCGACGAAGCAGAGGATCGGGCTCTTGCCGGCGGGGTTGAGCTTGCGCACCGCAAGGTGCTCGAGGATGCGGCGCTTGATCTTGTCCAGGCCGAAGTGGTCCTCGTCCAGCACCCGCCTCGCTTCCGCGATGTCGATCTCTTTCCTATCGGCGTCTTTCCAGGGAAGCTCGGAAAGCCATTCCAGATAGGTGCGCAGCATCGAGCCTTCGGCGCTGCCCTCGCCCATGCGCTCCAGGCGCTTGAGCTCCTTGAGCGCGTGCTTGTGCGTCTCCGCGGGCATGCCGGCCCCGTCGATCGCCTTCTTCAGCTCCTCGATCTCGGCCGCCGTGTCCTCGCCCTCGCCCAGCTCCTTCTGGATCTGGCGCATCTGCTCGCGCAGCACATGCTCTCTCTGCCTCTCGTCGAACTGCTTCTTGGTTTTCTCGCCGATCTCCTTCGAGATGCGCAGCACGCCGACGCGCTCGGAGAGGAGCTCGAGCACCTTGTCGAGGCGCCGCCGGATGTCGAAGGTCTCGAGGAGGTCCTGCTTGTCCTCGTTCTTCACGTCGAGGAGATTCGCCACCATGTCGGCGAGCAGCCCGGGCGAGGTGACCTGCTGGATCACCACCGCGAGCTCTTCGGGCGCATACGGCAGCAGCTGGATCGCCTCGACCGCCTGCTCCTTGAGCTGCAGGAAGCGCGCCTCGATCTCGGGATTGGTGTGCTCGTCGGGCTGCACCGTCTGCACGCGCGCCACGAGGAACGGCCAGCCTTCGAGGAACTCGAGCACGCGGAAGCGCGAGGCGCCCTGCACCACGAGGTGGTGCGCGCCTTCCGCGCCGGTGATGTAGCGCACCACCTGGCCCGCGGTGCCGACCCAGTAGAGATCGTCCGGGACGACGTCGTTCTTCTGCGCCTCCTTCTGCAGCAGAAAGCCGACCTTGCGCTCGCTGCGCACCGCTTCCTGGGCGGCGGCGACCGACGCGGCGCGGCCGACGGTGATCGGCGAAATCACGCCCGGGAACAGCACCGTGTTCCGCATCGGAATCAGGATGAGCGCGTCCTCGGGCAGCGGCTTGAGGGGCTTCGGCGCCGGCGCCCCCGGCGCCGCGGCCGGCTGGCGTGCTTCCTGCTCGTTCGAAAGAACCTTCTGGTTCATGCGCCTTCCTTCTTGCGGAACGTCAAAGTGAGCAAGCCGTCGACGAGCTGCTTGCCGACGAGGTCCATCGGTATGTAGGGGTCTTCGAGCGGCAGCATGATGCGCCGCTCGAAGCGGCCGTACGGGATCTCGATGCGGTGGATGTGCGCCTCGATCTCGCGGCAGGGAAAGGGGCGCAGCGCCGACACCACGACCCCGCCGGGCTCGATCACCACCGTGATGGAGTCGGCGGCCACGCCGGGCAGCGCGATGTGCACCTGCAGGCTGTCGGCCGACTCGACGACGTCGGCCGGCGGCTCCCAGGTCGGCGTCGCCTCGGATCCGGCGACGCGGAAGAATTGACGATGCAGGCGGTCGGCCTGCTCCAGGAGCGAGAGCGCCTCGCCCCACATCCAGGTTGAAAGATCGCGCGATCTCATCGGGACTTAGATGGCGCCGAGAAGCGCCCGGTTCAAGCCCGCCGCAAGAAACGCGCCCGAATCAGGCGCTTACAAGCGATTAAAGGGGTCAGAGCAATTTTCCTGTAACAAGAATGGCGCGCCTGAGCGGCGCCCGAAATTGTTACTGGAAAATTGCTCTGACCCCTTTTTTAGCGCTTCTTGTAGACGGGGCGGCGGCGCTGCGGATTGAACGCCGGGGCGCGCTCGTCCTTGTGACGGTAGTTGATGCGACCGCGGCTCACGTCGTAGGGCGAGATCTCCAGGCGCACGCGGTCCCCGGCCAGGATGCGGATGCGGTTCTGGCGCACGCGGCCACCGGCGTAGGCGAGCACGCTGGCGCCGTTTTCCAGCTCCACGCGGAACTGGGTGTTCGGCAGCACTTCCTGGACGGTGCCGTCCATTTCCAGCATTTCTTCCTTGGCCATGACAAAACCTCGCGCGCTCACGGAGCGCCGTTGAACTTCCGGTGGAATCGCAACTACGGAGGAGCGACTGCAGTGCGGATTATACTCGCTCTACCTGCTTCAGGAGCCACGCGCGGAACGCGGCGACCGCGGGCCGATCGGCGATGACTTCGGCGCACACCAGGTAATAGGCCGAAGGCGGCTTGGTCTCGATCTTGAACGGCGCGACCAGCCGCCCCGAGGCGATGTCGAGATCCACGAGCGGGCGCAGCGCAAGCGCGACGCCGAGCTTCTGCGACGCCGCCTCGAGCGAGAGGATGTTGGTGGAGAAGCGCGGGCCGCGGCTCGCGTCGACGCGATCGGCGACACCCGCGGCTTCCAGCCAGCGCTGCCACGCATTGCCGCCGGTGACGATCTCCATCGCGTCGTCGTGCAACAGCATGTGCTTGGCGAGGTCGGCCGGCTCGCGCAGCGGCGGGTCGCCGTTGACGAGCTCCGGGGCGGCGACCACCGTCATGCCCACGGCGAACAGGTGGTCGGCCCGGAAGCCCGGGTAATGGCCGTTGCCGAGGTGGATCTCGACCCCGGAGGTCTCGCTCCTCAAGTCGAGATTGCTCACCAGCGTCGGCGAGTCGAGCGCGCCGGCATCGACCATCTTGCTCGAGGCGAACACGCGCAGCTCCACCTTCGGATTGCGCTTGGAGAAGTCGGCGAGCCGCGGCATCAGCCAGCGCGCGGTGAACACCGGCGGCGCGGTGATGAGCAGATCGGCCTTGCCGCCGCGCTCCCGCAGCAGCTCCATCGCCGAGGCGAGCGAATCGAAGCCCTCGCGCAGCCGCGGCAGGCAGGCGCGCGCCGCTTCGGTGAGCTGCACGCCGCGGCCCGCGCGGCGGAAAAGCTCCACGCCCAGGTATTCCTCCAGGCTCTTGATCTGGTGGCTGACCGCCGCCTGCGTGATGGACAGCTCGTTCGCCGCCTCCTTGAACGACAGGTGGCGCGCTGCCGCCTCAAAGACGCGCAGCGCGTTCAGCGAAGGCAGGCGATAAATCACGCGAAATAGCCATCAACCATGAGTTTTTCTTATGAAACACGTGAGTATTGATCGTTTGTCCCGGGCGGCCGGCGGCCTTATCTTGCATGCATGGAAAAGGACAACGTCATGGATAAGTCGCTCTACCGCACGCCGACGGCTGCGGAATTGTACGCGCTCGAAAGGCGCGCACGCGAGGAGCGCGCCCGCTACGTCGCCGCAAGCATAGCCTCGTTGGCAGTCGCGCTGAAATCGGTTATTGAACGCGCCCTTACGGCGCTTGGTGCAAAGGTGGTTCGTCATGCGTAGTCAACTCGTCACCCCGTTCTGGAAAAACGCGCTGGAGTCGCTCCCGGCGGAAATGCGTGCCCGCTACGTACATGAAATCGAGGCTGCGGAACGCTGGGAACTTCGGATCGCCGCGTTCATCGAAGCTGGGTCGCGCGCCAAATCGGCGCTCGCGAGAATGTTTCAAACGCCGCGTTCCGCGCACTAAAGCGCGTAACGCAACGCTTGCCTCGTCGGCCGAGCAAATCCGAAGCCTCCTCCTCCTCCTCTGGCTAGGGCCCGCTCGGTCGGCGAGCATTAAAAAAGAAAACCGGGGCTAGACCCCGGTTTTTTTTCGTCCTTAGAATGCCCTGCGAGCTCAAGGTCGACAACGAGATCAATCCCGGCCTGGGCCTGCGCTACCGCGTGCCGCACAGCGAACGCCTGCAGTGGTTCCTTGACGTCGGCGCCTACCGCGATTCAGGGCGCAACACGGCGCTCGTCGCCGGTGCAGGCGGCTTGTGGCACGCCACGGACCGGCTGCGTCTTGGCGCGGCGCTCGCGCTCTTCGACAGCGATACCTACAACCGCGGAAAAACGGCGCTTGCGCCGGTGCCGGTAGCGGCCTACGAGCTCGACAGGGTGATGCTCAACTTCGTTTACCTGCCGAAGGTGCGGGAGGTCAACGAGGTCGCTACGCTGGGCTTCTGGGCGACCTGGTGGCTGCGTTGAGCGCGGCTTAGCCGACGCTTAATTGCCGGCGAGAATCGGCTTCGCCCCCGGCTGGGGCTGATGCATCGGCTCGAAGGGCACGCCGTACTTGGAGAAGAAGCGCTCGACGGCGGGCAGCCAGAGGCGCGCGCCGGTGTCGGCGCTGAAGATATAGTGGCCGTCTTTGCCGAAAGCCGGCTGCAACACGTATTCCGCACGCGCGCCGCCGGCGGCGAAGCGCTCGTACCATAGCCTGGAGGTCGCGGCATTGAAGAACAGGTCGTTCTCGGCGTAATGGAACAGCACCGGCACCTTGACCTGCTTGCCGAGCTCGTCGAACACCTTGGCGAGCGGCTCGACCGCGCACGGCACGCCGGGGTTGCGCCCCGGG
>Ga0156283_1043_pt4 | contig 59391 bp, 57 predicted proteins | sample RifCSPlowO2_12_FD_107932 | JGI IMG/M metagenome (GOLD analysis project Ga0156283, IMG submission 107932) | Betaproteobacteria bacterium RIFCSPLOWO2_12_FULL_65_14 | reverse complement strand
CGTGAAACCTGCCGCGTAAGCGGGACTACGAGCTCCACTGACCAGGGAGGCTCAGCGCAAATCCATCCCCCAGGCCCAAAGGGCAACGCGGTGCCGCCACGGCTGGAGAGCCCTCGTGAACGTTATTGATCCGGTGATGCCGGCACCTCAGAGCCTAGAGCGAGGCAGCTCCGTGACGCACAACAGTCTTGAGGCTACCCAACGCCCGCATATCAGCTTGATCGACCGTCGTCACTTTGGCTACGCCGCGTTGCCCATCGGGCTTTATGTAAAGCAAAAACGCTGCAAATCGGGATGCAGGCGATGTCGTTCGCCCATTGACAGCGTTAAGCCATATCAACGTTCACGCCCACCGGCGCGCGCTTCGGATTCGTGATGTTGGCGCGATGCCGGCCGCGCGTCCGTGTGGGGCGTGGGGTTAGACAGCGCTTTACTCACTGCCTGGGTCCGGTATCGAAAGACCGCGACAGATCTTTCGTGCTAGGTTGTTGGAGATTTCGACATGCCGAGGAACCGCTTCGACTTGACCCGTTCGTGGATTGGTCCACAGCGAATGGGCGCGTCCCTCTCGCTTAAGGTAGCAACCATGCCTGCGCAAATGCGCCAGGAGCGCTGCTACGCTTCACTCAACAACGACCGTCTCTCGAAGCGCGTCGGGTGGTACTGCACGGAGACCGTCAGTCCGACGGTCCTCAAGAATTAACGCGATTGCCTCGGAAAGACTTTCCTTCGCTTCTTCTTTTGTGTGACCTTGACCGTTCGCCCCCGGGACCTCTGGGCAATAAGCGATGAACCACTCGCCGTCGCGTTCGATTACTGCGGTGAACTCGTTATGCATGTTCGAATTCCTCTCGGCCGCAAGAATACTCTGGGACCCTTGGCGCTGTCTAACGAGTCTGTAGAAAAACCATCTTGGAGAAGCGTAGCACTGGCCCCGAGAATTTTGGGTGGTCGGTTAATGCAGTTACGTCCGGTGAGGCGCAGGGCGGCTTGCGCTTGCGGTTTAGTGCCTCACTTCGCTGCTTCTAGCGCTTCGTTTTGTCGAACCGCCGTATCGCTGCGCGTCCGGTGATCTCCCGAGCAAGGCGTCGGTCAACGCACTCGTCGAGCAGTAACCTCACGCGCCGGAAGCCGCCATCCGAGTTTTCGCCTCCTCAAGAAAGGCAATCACCTGTTCCCGCGTAACGGTCGGGAATCCCTTGAGAAAGTCATCAATCGACTCGCCACCTTCAAGATAGTCAATCAGCGTCTGGATGGGGACTCGGGTACCTGCGAATACCGGCGTTCCACCTAGTATGTCTGGCGATCGGCTAACGATAGCTTTGCCCATAGGACAGTAGATTACGCTCGTTGGACGCGCTACACCAAAGTCGAAATCTAACGTCCGCAGCCACCGGCGCGCGCCGCACGGCCTTTGCAGCGCACGACGCTTGCGCGCGCGTCCGTGTGGGCTGCGCTGTTAGGCTGCAACCTGCTCGTAGGAGAACTGAGGAATGCCGGCACGCTGGGATGCATGCTCGACAGTGATGGCGCAGACGTTGCCTTGGGCGTCGAGGTCGAGGGTGGTGTTCTCGTCGAGATCGCGCGTTTCGGCAACCGGCGCGTCCTTGAACTCGATGAGCAACGTGTCTGTGTCTTTGAAATAACGGATTCTCATGGCTCGAACCTGCGATCGAAGAACGCATTGTGGACCGTTTCGCCGTCGGCGAGAAGGACTACCCGCAGGTAACGGTTTTCCGCCTCGGGAATCTGCACCCACCTACGGATGCGGCCGTCCGCTTGGACGGTCTCTTTGGTCGGCGTCCGAATAGCTCGCTCGATCCACTCGTCTCGAATAGCCGCTCTATCGGGACGAGACCGCAGAGCCTGGAAATAAAGGGTGGTCTTCAACGCGGCGGCGTCTGGAGTTGCAGCCTCAACGTCCGCGTTAACGCGCGCGCCGCTTGCGGCGCGTCGCTGTTGAACGCGTTGTTAGGCGCGACGGGCGCGAACTCAACCACTTCTTGAATGAGGGTTGACTCTCTCCGGACGCCCGACCAGCCAAAAGCCCCTCTACGCTTATATCTTCGTCAATCGATTCCCAGTGAATTCCTCTCCCCTTGGCGATTAACCGCCAACCTTGGCGTTCATCCGGCGCTGCATGAAGCAGGCGCGGGTACCACGCGATCGGGACTGAGATCGTCCGGCCGTCGGAAAGGTCAACGTGCAATGTGTCCTCCGTAACCCTCACCGACTGCGCGAGAGGGATCTCGATTTCAATGGCCGAAGTACTCATTCCAAGCCTCCAATAACTGGGTCCGATGGTCTGTCACGATGCCGGAGATCTTGTTGATCTCCACACGAGAGAAGCCACCACTGCTTTGCAACCTGACGGGGTCTAGCCAAAATTTAGCGACATTATCGTCGCGTTCGACGTGAATATGGGGAGGCTCATCCAGATCGCTTGCATAGAAGAAGAATCGATAGGGGCCGACACGCAAAACGGTGGGCATTCAAGCTATCCAGGCAAAGTGTCGCGCCTAACGAATAGGATCGTATCCGTCGTGCGAGAGCATGGCGGATACGATCAGTTGGACTGAACCGCTGGATTCAACGCACGAGCGGTTACGCTTGGGGAGTGAATGCGGGCTTGAGTCGGGCGAGGTGCGCGGCGCTGGCTGCATGAGCGATGCGGGCGAGGTCCCGGTGCGCGAATTGCGATGAGCGCAATATGTCAGAGGGGCCGGAGCGGGTCAACGAACAGGCTCGAGGCGAGCGAGGGCCAGGAGCGCGTGGGCGAAACGGCTTGGGTTGGACGCACTGATAACCGTGGGACTGCGCGCGGTCACGGCGGCGGATGCGTTTGCGGGGCGAGCGTGGCGACGAGGCGAAGCGTACCGTGCTGGCAATGCGGGCAGCGCTCGATGTCGAGTCCGGCCAGCAGATGCGTGGCAAAGGCATGGCGCAGCGAATGGATGCCGCCCTCCTTGGTGATGCCGGCGCGCGACTTGGCGGCGTGATAGATCCTATGCACGGTGTGCTCGCCGATCGGCCGCGCCGGGTCCCTGCTCGTAAAGAGCCATTCCTTGGGACGATAAAGCCGCCAGTAGCGCCGAAGCTCCGCGAGCAGCCGCGGCGAGAGCAGCGTGTAGCGGTCCTTCGCGCCTTTGCCCTGCTCGACGCGGATCGTCATGCGCGCCGAATCGATGTCGGCGAGCTTGAGGTGGCAGATCTCGTTCAGCCTCAAGCCCGCCCCATAGGCCGTCATCAGGATTGCACGATGCTTGAGATTCACCGTCTTCTCGATGAGCGCCGCCACCTCCTCGCGCGAGAGAATCTGCGGCAGCTTCTGGGGCTGGCGTGCTCGTGGAATTGCAAACTGCGCTTCGGGACCACCGCACCCAGGTACGCCTCGCGCGTGCGTACCGACATGCCTCGAACAACCAGATCACCGTCCATCTGCTTGCGTAACGCGCCCATCGCCGTCTCCCGTCGAAAATCGCGGGAACATCCCCGCAACTCGACGCTGACACGGACGCGCGATCACGCCCTCACGCGCTGCAACTCACCTGCATTTGATTCTCCTCACCGGACGGCGAGGCTCAGACCACCACCGCGAAGCGGTTTAGTTCAACGTGTATTGGTTGATTTTTTAGTTGACAGGTCGGTTTGCAAGGCGACTCCTTTGTGGCGAACGCTGTCATCCATTGGCTGGTTGTTACGTTACGCCCCAGAGAGGCCGGAGGCAATTCCGGCCACGGTGAGGTGCTTCCATGGACGCCAACGACGCTAACTCCGCTGCGCCTCAAGCGCCGCGACTACTCGATCGTGTGCGCGACTGCTATTAAGAGGCGGCACTACAGCGATCGGACGGAGGACACCTACGTCCATTGGATCAAGCGATTTATCTATTTTTCTGGCAGGCGCCATCCGGAGTTGCTCGGCGGGGAGGAGGTGACGGCGTTTCTCAATCACCTCGCGCGCGAGCGGAACGTCGCGGCGGCGACCCAGAACCAGGCGCTCGCGACGCTGCTCTTCCTGTACAAGGAGGTGATCGGCAAGCCGCTGCCGTGGCTGGAAGGCCTGGAGCGCGCCAAGCAGCCGGTACGCGTGCCCACGGTGCTCACGCGGGACGAGGTGCAGCGCCTGCTCGGCAACCTGCGCGGCAGCAAGTGGCTGATGGCGAGCCTGCTCTACGGCGCGGGGCTGCGGCTGCGCGAGTGCCTGAAGCTGCGCGTGAAGGACGTCGACTTCGGCTACCGCCAGATCGTGGTGCGCAACGGCAAGGGCGCCGAGGATCGCGTGACCATGCTGCCCGCATCGCTCGTCGAGCCCATGAAGCGGCACCTCGAGCGCGTGCGCAGGCTGCACGAGCGTGATCTTGCCTGCGGCCGCGGCGGCGTCCAGCTTCCCGAGGCGCTCGCGCACAAGTACCCGCGGGCGCCGTACCAATGGGGATGGAGCTTCGTGTTCCCGTCGTACCGCCTGTCGGTGGACCCGGCGAGCGGCGTCGTTCGCCGGCATCACCTGTACGAAAACTTCCTCATCCGCGGCGTGAAGGAGGCGGCGCGCCGCGCCGGGATCGCCAAGCACGTGAGCTGCCACACACGCGCCACTCGTTCGCCACCCATCTCCTTGAAGGCGGCTACGACATCCGCACCGTGCAGGAGCTGCTCGGCCATGCGGACGTGTCCACCACCATGATCTACACCCACGTCCTGAACAAGGGCGGGCGCGGGGTGGCGAGCCCGCTCGACCGGCTCGCGCAATGAAAAAGGGCGCTCGCGCGCCCTTTCTTTGAAAACCCCCTTTCAGGGGCAGGCCATTAGACGATGTCGAGGTGCTCGATGCCCTTGGTGATGTCCTTGTCCTTGGCCTCGTGGCCGTGCAGCTTGATGTTGAGGCGGACCTCGTTGGTCGAGTCCGCGAAGCGTAGGGCATCCTCGTAGCTGATGCGGCCCGCCTCGTAGAGGTCGAACAGCGCCTGGTCGAAGGTCTGCATGCCCAGCTCGCGCGACTTCTTCATGATTTCCTTGATCTCGTGGATCTCGCCCTTGAAGATGAGGTCCGAGATCAGCGGCGAGTTGAGCAGGATTTCCACCGCGGCGGTGCGGCCCTTGCCCTCCTTCGCCGGGATCAGGCGCTGCGAGATCACGGCCTTCAGGTTGAGCGAGAGGTCCATGAGGAGCTGCTGGCGGCGCTCCTCGGGGAAGAAGTTGATGATGCGGTCCATCGCCTGGTTGGAGTTGTTGGCGTGCAGCGTGCCGAGCGCCAGGTGGCCGGTCTCCGAGAACGCGATGGCGTGCTCCATCACCTCGCGGTCGCGGATCTCGCCGATCAGGATCACGTCGGGCGCCTGGCGCAGCGTGTTCTTCAGCGCCGCCTCCCAGGAATCGGTGTCCACGCCGACCTCACGCTGCGTGATCATGCAGTTCTTGTGCGGGTGCACGAACTCCACCGGGTCCTCGATGGTGATGATGTGTCCGTGGGAGTTCTCGTTGCGGTAGCCGATCATCGCCGCGAGCGAGGTCGACTTGCCCGAGCCGGTGCCGCCGACGAAGAGCACCAGCCCCCGCTTGGTCATCGAGATGTCCTTCAGCACCGGAGGCAGCTTCAGGTCCTCGAAGCTCGGGATCGTCGTGGTGATCACGCGCAGCACCGCGCCCACGTTGCCCTGCTGCACGAAGCAGTTGACCCGGAAGCGGCCGATTCCCGCCGGGCTGATGGCAAAGTTGCACTCCTTGGTCGCCTCGAATTCCGCGGCCTGCCGGTCGTTCATGATGGCGCGCACGAGGAGCGAGGTGTGCTGCGGCGTCAGCGCCTGCTGCGACACCGGCGTCATCTTGCTGTCGATCTTCATCGCGGGCGGGAAGCCGGAGGTGATGAAAAGGTCGGAGCCCTTTCGCGTGACCAGGGCCCGCAGCAGGTCGTAGATGAATTTGGTTGCCTGTTCGCGTTCCATAGGCGTTTACCCTGCAAAATTGTCTTTATTGGCGGCCTTGCTGCGCGCCTCGGCCATGGAGATGACGTTGCGCTGCACCATTTCCTGCAGGTTCTGGTCGAGGGTCTGCATGCCGATCTGGCGCCCGGTCTGGATGGCGGAGTACATCTGAGCGATCTTGTTCTCGCGGATCAGGTTGCGGATCGCCGGCGTGCCGATCATGATCTCGTGCGCCGCGACGCGCCCCGAGCCGTCCTTGGTCTTGAGCAGCGTCTGCGAGATCACCGCGCGGATCGATTCGGAAAGCATCGAGCGCACCATTTCCTTTTCCGCCGCGGGAAACACGTCCACGATGCGGTCGATGGTCTTGGCCGCCGAGGAGGTGTGCAGCGTGCCGAACACCAGGTGGCCGGTCTCGGCGCCCGACAGCGCGAGCCGGATGGTCTCCAGGTCGCGCATCTCCCCCACCAGGATGACGTCGGGGTCCTCGCGCAACGCGCTTCTCAGGGCATTGGAGAACGACAGCGTGTGCGGCCCGACCTCGCGCTGGTTGATCAGGCACTTCTTCGACTCGTGCACGAACTCGATCGGGTCTTCGATGGTGAGGATGTGGCCGTGCTCGTTGTCGTTGATGTGGTTCACCATGGCCGCGAGCGTGGTGGACTTGCCCGACCCGGTCGGCCCGGTGACGAGCACGATGCCGCGCGGCTGGTCGGAGATTTCGGCGAAGATCTTGGGGCACTTCAGGTCCTCGAGCGACATGATCTTCGACGGGATCGTCCGCATGACCGCCGCGGCGCCGCGGTTCTGGACGAAGGCGTTGACGCGGAAGCGCGCGAGGTTCGGCACCGCGAACGAGAAGTCGCACTCGAGGTTTTCCTCGTAGAACTTGCGCTGCCCGTCGTTCATGATGTCGTAGATCATGGAGTGCACTTCCTTGTGCTCCATCGCGGGCACGTTGATGCGGCGCACGTCGCCGTGCACGCGGATCATCGGCGGCAGGCCTGAAGAAAGGTGCAGGTCCGACGCCTTGTTCTTGACCACGAAGGCGAGCAGCTCGGTGAGATCCATTACAATGCCTCCCAGGGTACTGCGCAGCGTTTTTCTTCGCTGGTTCAGGGCATTATGGCAACAATTGCCGACAACCTGCAAGCCGTGAGAGCCCGCATCGCGCGCGCCGCGCAGGCCGCGGGACGCGACCCTGCGACAGTGACTTTGTTGGCAGTGTCGAAGACGCATTCGATCGCGCGCATCGAGGAGGCGCAGGCCGCCGGCCAGCGGGCGTTCGGCGAAAACTACGTGCAGGATGCGCTGCCGAAGATCGACGCTTTGCCCGGGCTGGAATGGCACCTGATCGGCCCTCTGCAGAGCAACAAGACGCGCGTCGCGGCGGAACGCTTCGATTGGGTGCAGACCGTGGACCGCAAAAAAATTGCAGACCGTCTGTCCGAGCATAGGCCCGTCCATCGGCCCGCGCTGAACGTGCTGATCCAGGTGAACATCTCCGCGGAGCCGACCAAGAGCGGGGCCGCCCCCGGGGCAATTCTTGATCTGGCAAAGGCAATTAGCGCTCTGCCGCGGTTGCGCCTGCGGGGACTGATGGCGATCCCGCGGCCCGGGGCGGTTTCCGAATTCTCCAAGCTGAAGCAGCTGTTCGACGAGCTGAAAGGCGCTTTTGCGATGGACACGCTGTCGATGGGCATGTCGGAGGACTTCGAGGCGGCCATCGCCCAGGGCTCGACCCTGGTGCGCGTCGGCACCGCGATCTTCGGTTTGAGAAACCTGGAGAAACCGGCGGCATGAAGATCGCGTTTCTCGGCGGCGGCAACATGGCGAGCGCGCTCATCGGCGGCCTGCTCGCGCGCGGCTACGAGCGGGGCTCGATTTCCGTGATCGAGGTGAGCCCCGCGGCGCGCGAGCGGCTGGCGGCGCAGCACGGCGTGCGCGCGAGCACGGCGCCGGACGCCGGCACGCTCGAGGCGCAGACGCTGGTGCTCGCGGTCAAGCCGCAGGACATGAAAGCGGCGCTTGCCTCTCTCTCGGGCAGCGCGCGCGGCAAGCTCGTGATCAGCATCGCCGCCGGGGTGCGGCTCGAGGCGCTTTCGCGCTGGCTGGACGGGCACCGCAGGCTCGTACGCTGCATGCCGAACACGCCGGCGCTCATCGGCGCCGGCATCACTGCGCTCTACGCGCTCCCCGAAGTCAATGCCGAAGAAAGATCAAATGCACAGGCCATCCTCGGCGCCGTGGGCGAGACGGTCTGGGTGGACGACGAGCGCCTGCTCGATCCGGTGACCGCGGTGTCGGGCAGCGGCCCGGCGTACGTGTTCTGGTTCATCGAGCAGCTCGCCGCCTCGGCGGAAAGGCTGGGCTTGCCGAGAGACGTCTCGCTGAAGCTCGCGCTCCACACGGTGCTTGGCGCGGCGAAACTTGCAATACAGAGCAATGATTCTCCGGAAGTCTTGAAAAAACAGGTGACCTCCAAGGGCGGTACGACCGAGGCGGCATTGAAGGTGTTCGACGAGGAAAAGCTCGCCGAGCGCTTCGCCCGCGCGCTGCAGGCGGCGAGCCGGCGCGGTGCCGAGCTCGGCGACGAGCTCGGAAAGGACTGACGTGCTTGGCCAGATCGCGAGCTTTCTCGTCGACACGGTGGTGACTTTCTTCGTGTTCCTGCTGTTGCTGCGCTTTCATTTCCAGTGGCTGCGGGTGCCGTTCCGCAATCCGTTCGGCGAGTTCGTGCTCGGCACGACGAGCTGGATGGTGGTGCCGGCGCGGCGCGTGGTTCCCGGCCTGCGCGGGCTCGACCTCGCCACCCTGCTGCTCGCCTGGGTCGCGCAGGCGCTCGGCGACTGGCTGCAGTACTCGATCCGCGGGGCGGATCCGGCGCTCGTGGCGCTGCTCGCCGGGGCTGCGCTGGACCTGCTGCGCTACAGCCTCTACATACTCATGGGCGCGGCGATCATCCAGGTGGTGTTTTCGTGGATGAACCCGTATACGCCGGTCGCTCCGGTGCTCGACGCCATGACGCGGCCCTTCCTGCGGCCCTTGCGCCGCTTCGTGCCGCCGATCGGCAACATCGACCTGACGCCGCTGGTGCTGGTCGTCGTGCTGCAGGTGATCCTGATCGTGATCGGCAACCTGCGCCCGGGGATCGCGGCGCCTTGATCCTCGACCTGCACGTGCAGCCGGGCGCCTCTCGCAGCGAGTTCGCCGGCCGGCACGGCGAGCGGATCAAGGTGCGCCTCGCGGCGCGCGCCGTCGACGGAAAAGCGAACGAGGCGCTCATCGAGTTCCTCGCCGAGCATTACCGCGTGCCCAAGAGCAGGATCCGCATCGCTTCCGGGCTGAAATCGCGCCAGAAGCGCGTGATCATCGACGCCTAGGGAAGCGCATTTCCTCGGGGTAGGGGAACACGTCTTCCTGGATGCCGGCGCGCACCTGCGCCTGCTTGTCGCTCCAGAACGCGGGGTCGAGAAGATCGCGGTGGTACTCGAGGAAGATCTCGCGCGCGTGCGGGTCGGCGACCAGGAAGCGGTCGAACTGCTCGGGGAACACGTCGGTCGGGCCGATCGACCAGTACGGCTCCGCGGCGACCTCGTCCTCGTAGCACGTCGGCGGCGGGATGCGCCGGAACGTCATGTCGGTCATCGGCTGGATCTCGTCGTAGTCGTAGAACACGACCCGCTCGTGGCGCGTGACGCCGAAGTTCTTGAGCAGCATGTCGCCCGGGAAGATGCCGGCGCCGGCGAGTTCCTTGATCGCGTCGCCGTACTCGCGCAGCGCGGCGCGCAGCCGCGGCTCGTCGCCGTCGCGGCGCAGCTCCTCGACATGGATGTTGAGCGGCTGCATGCGCCGCTCGATGTAGCAATGGCCGATGACCAGCGCGTCGCCGTCGAACTCGACGATCGAGGCGCACTCGCGCTTGAGCTCTTCCACGAGCGCGGGATCGAAGCGCGCGAGCGGCAGGGCGACGAGCGAATATTCCAGGGTGTCGGCCATGCGGCCGACGCGGTCGTGCAGCTTCACCATCAGGTACTTGTCCATCACCGCCTGGCGCTCGATGTCCTTGGGCGGGGCGAAGCGGTCGCGGATCAGCTTGAAGACGTAGGGGAAGGAGGGCAGCGTGAACACGAGCATCACCATACCCTTGATCCCCGGCGCTACCACGAACTGGTCGCTCGAATGCCGCAAGTGGTAGTGCAGGTCGCGGTAGAAAAGGGTCTTGCCCTGCTTGGCGAGCCCCACCGACATGTACATCTCGGCGCGCGCCTTCCTCGGCATCAGCAGCCGCAGGAACGACACGGTCGCCGCCGGCACCTCCATGTCGACGAAGAAGTAGGCGCGCGCGAACGAGAACAGCACCAGGAGCTGGCTCTCGCCCACCAGCAGCGCGTCGAGGTAGAGCTCGCCGCGCTCGTTCTGCACGATCGGCACGGCGAAGGGCAGCTCGCGATGCGCGTTGATCACGCGGCCGACGACGTAGGCGCCCTTGTTGCGGAAGAAGAGCGACCCGTGCACCTGGATCTGCAGGCTCGGCCGGGCGCGCAGAGGGCGCGGGAAGTGGCTGCGCAGCGCGCGCACGACGTTGCGCAGGTCGCGTTGCAGATCCTCCCACGGGTTCGACAGCTCGAAGCTCGCGGCGATCTGCTTCAGCGTCCTGCGCAGCCCGTCCTTCAGCGGGTAATAGCAGCGGTAAATCGGCGCCTCGCCCTCCAGATGCTCGGTGGCGACCGCCGGGCGCCAGAAGATGAACTCGTTGTGGTAATGGCGCCGGTGCAGCACCTGGCAGGCGACCGAGTTGTAGAAGGTCTCGGCGCATTCGGGCTGCTTATGCTCGTGGATCAGGCCGATGTAGGCGAGCTTGATTGCAGGCCACAGCGTCTCGTCGCGCTGCGCCTCCGGAAAGCGCTCCAGCAGCGCGTCGACCGCCTCCTGCACGCGCCGGTCGTACATCTGGATGCGCTCGCTCGCGAGCGCGCGCATGTCGGCCCACGCCGCGCGCTCGAACAGCCGCTTGGCCTCGGCTGCCGCCGTGCGGAACAGCGTGTAATGGCGGTCGAAGCCCTCCAGAACGGTGCGAGCGACCTCCTGCGGCAGGCTCGAGCGCCGCTCGTGGATGGCGTGGACAGCGGCTACGCGGCGGCTAGCTTCGATGGTCTTTTCTCGTCGAAGAACTGCTCGTCTTCCGTGGACCCGTGCAGCGCGGTCGTCGAGGACTTGCCGCCGGTGACCACCTGGGTGATCTCGTCGAAGTAGCTGGTGCCCACCTCGCGCTGATGCTTCACCGCGGTGAAGCCTTTTTCGGCGGCGGCGAACTCCTTCTGCTGCAGCTCGACGAAGGCGCTCATGTTGTTGCGGGCGTAGCCGTAGGCGAGCTCGAACATCGAGTAGTTGAGCGCGTGGAAGCCGGCGAGCGTGATGAACTGGAACTTGTAGCCCATGGCGCCGAGCTCGCGCTGGAACCTGGCGATCGTCGCATCGTCGAGGTTGCGCTTCCAGTTGAACGACGGCGAGCAGTTGTAAGCCAGCATCTTGCCCGGATGCTGCTTGCGAATCGCCTCTGCGAAGGCCTTTGCGAAAGCGAGATCGGGCGTGCCGGTCTCGCACCACACCATGTCGGCGTATTCGGCGTACGCGAGGCCGCGCGAAATCGCCTGCTCGATGCCGCTTCTTACGCGGTAGAAGCCTTCCGCGGTGCGCTCGCCGGTAAGGAACGGCTTGTCGTTCTCGTCGATGTCGGAGGTGACCAGGCCGGCGGCCTCGGCATCGGTGCGGGCGAGGAGCAGCGTCGGCACGCCCGCCACGTCGGCGGCGACCCGCGCGGCGATCAGCTTCTGCACCGCCTCCTGCGTCGGCACCAGCACCTTGCCGCCCATGTGGCCGCATTTCTTGACCGAGGCGAGCTGGTCCTCGTAGTGCACGCCGGCCGCGCCGGCCTCGATCATGGCGCGCATCAGCTCATAGGCGTTCAGCACGCCGCCGAAGCCGGCCTCGGCGTCCGCGACGATGGGCGCGAAATAGTCGACCTCGTCGCCGCCCTCCATCCACTGGATCTGATCGGCGCGCGCCAGGGCGTTGTTGATGCGCTTCACCACCGTCGGCACCGAGGACACGGCATAGAGCGACTGGTCGGGATACATCTGCAGCGAGTCGTTGGCATCCGCGGCCACCTGCCAGCCGGACAGGTAGATCGCCGGCACGCCGGCCTTCACCTGCTGCACGGCCTGGTTCCCGGTGAGGGCGCCCAGCGAGTTGACGAAGGGCCGCTCGTTCATCATCTGCCAAAGCTTCTCGGCGCCGCGCTTCGCGAGCGTGTGCTCGACGCGCAGGCTGCCGCGCAGCCGCACCACCTCTTCGGCGCTGTAGCCGCGCTTGACGCCCCTCCACCTCGGGTTATCGGCCCAGTCCTGCTCCAGACTCTGAACTTGCTGCTTGCGGGGATGCACGCTTCCTCCGGTAAGTGATGGTTGACTGGAGTTTGCGGGCTTCGTTGGCGCACAGCAACAAGCCGTATGGCCTATGCGAAGGGTAGTAAAACAAGCGTTTACATGAAGTTAGGCCACCCGTGTTTCACCATGCGGGAGGTGTTTTCAAATTGTGTTGCTTTGCAGCAGGCGCGCGGCTTCAGGTCTGAACGAGCTGGCGGTGCCGTTGGACGCTCATCAGGATGCCGGCACCGATGAACAGCGTGAGCAGCGCCGTGCCGCCATAGGACAGGAACGGCAGCGGCACCCCCACCACCGGCAAGATGCCCGACACCATGCCCATGTTCACGAACGCATAGGTGAAAAACATGAGCGTTACCGAGGCGGCGAGCAGGCGCGCGAAGATCGTCGGCGCATTCGCCGCGATCATGAGCCCGCGCGCGACGAGCAGGGCGTAAAGGGTCAGCAGCACGCCGTTGCCGATCAGCCCGAACTCCTCCGAGTAGACGGCGAAGATGAAGTCGGTGTGGCGCTCGGGAATGAACTCGAGGTGCGCCTGGGTGCCGTTCAGCCAGCCCTTGCCCGAAATGCCGCCCGAGCCGACGGCAATCGTCGACTGGATGATGTGGTAGCCCGAGCCGAGCGGGTCCTGCGTCGGGTCGAGCAGCGTGAGCACGCGCCTGCGCTGGTAGTCGTGCAGGAAACCCCAGGCGAGCGGCATCGCCGCCGCGCCGAGCGCCACCAGCGCGCCGATCACTTTCCAGCCAATGCCGGCGAAGAAGATGACGAAAAAGCCGCTCGCGCCCACCAGCGCGGCCGTGCCGAGGTCGGGCTGGCGCAGGATCAGCGCCGTCGGCACCGCGAGCAGGAAGCCGGCCACGGCGAAGTGCCCCAGCCGAAGAGACGATTCGTTGCGGTGGAAGTACCACGCGAGCATCAGCGGCAGGGCGAGCTTCATCATCTCCGAAGGCTGAAAGCGCGTGACGCCGACATGCAGCCAGCGCCGCGCTCCGTTCACCACGTCGCCCGCGAGCGCCACGGCGATGAGCAGCGCAAGCCCGATCACGTAGGCCGGCAGCGCGAAGCGCATCATCGTCTGCGGCGGCACCTGCGCCACGATCCACATCGCCGTGAGCGCAACCGCGAGGCTGGCGAGCTGGTTGATCAGGCGCGCGGGGTTGTCGTAGCTCGCGGAAAAGAGCGCCGCCAGCCCGAGCATCGACAGCGACAGGATGATCATGAGCAGCGTCGAATCGATGCCCTCGAAGAGGCGCCAGGCGATGCGGCGCAGAGGGACGCGCGCGAGCTCCATCAGTCGCTTTCCCTCTCTTCCTCGACTTCGTCCTCGGGCGTCGGCAGCGACATGCCTTCGGGCAGCTTGCCGAGCAGGTAGTAGTCGAGCATGGTGCGCGCGATCGGCGCCGCGGTGCGCGCGCCGAACCCGCCGTTCTCGACGAGCACCGCGAGCGCGATCTTGGGGCTTTCCACCGGGGCGAAGACGATGAACCAGGAATGGTCGCGGTGGCGCTCGGAGACCTTAGACTCGTCGTACTTCTCGTTCTGCTTGATGGCGATGACCTGCGCGGTGCCGGTCTTGCCGCCGCTGGTGTACTGCGCGCCGGCGAAAGCGCGCGCGCCGGTGCCTTCCTTGTTCACGCCGGCCATCGCGCGCTTCACGAATTCGACGTTCTCGGGCTTGGCCGGCAGGCGACGCACGATCTCGGGCTCGAAGTGGCGCCGCTCGCCGGTGCGCGGGTTGTCGACATAGGCGACCAGCCGCGGCCGGTAGACCGTGCAGCCGTTGGCGATCGACGACACCGCCTGCGCGAGCTGGATCGGCGTGTACGAGTTGTATCCCTGACCGATGCCGATGGAGATCGTTTCCCCGGGATACCACTTCTGCTGCTCGGGGCGGCGAAAGCGCTTCATCTTCCATTCCGGCGAGGGCAGAACGCCGGTCACCTCGCCCTGCAGGTCGATGCCGGTGCGCGCGCCGAAGCCGAAGTGCTTCATGTAGCCCGCGATGGCGTCGATGCCCATGTCGTTGGCGAGCATGTAGTAGTAGGTATCCGAGGACACGACGATCGACTTGAACAGATCCACCACGCCGTGCCCGCCGGGCTTGGAGTCGCGGAAGCGCCGGTCGCCGAAGACGAAGTAACCCGGGTCGTTGATGGTGCTGCGCGGCGTGCGCTTGCCCAGCTCGAGCGCCGCGAGGGCCATGAAGGGCTTGAAGGTCGAGCCCGGCGGATACACGCCGGCAATCGCGCGGTTGTAGAGCGGGCGGTCGAGCGACGTATTGAGCTCGGACCAATAGTGCGGGTCGATGCCGTCGACGAACTGATTGGGGTCGAAGCCGGGCTTGGAGACGAACGCAAGCACCGCGCCGGTCGACGGCTCGAGCGCCACCGCCGCGACGCGGCGCTCGCCGAAGGCGTTCTCGGCGACCTGCTGCAGGCGCAGATCGAGCGTGAGCCCGATGTTGTTGCCCGGACGCGAGGGGGTGCGCGAGAGCGTGCGGATGCCGCGCCCGGCGGCGTCGATCTCCACCTGCTCGAAGCCGGTGGTGCCGTGCAGCTCGTGCTGGTAGCTCGCCTCGATGCCGCTCTTGCCGATGAAGTCGGTGCCGCGGTAGTTCGCGTCGACGCCCTCCTCTTCGAGCCGCGCCTGGTCCTCCTGGTTGATCCTGCCCATGTAGCCGATCACGTGCGAGGCGACGTCGTCGAACGGGTACTGGCGGAACAGCCGCGCCTTGATTTCCACCGCGCCGCCGAAGCGGTAGCGGTTGGCGGCGAACTTCGCCACTTCCTCGTCGTTGAGGCGTGTCCGGATCGGCAGGCTTTCGGCATTGCGGGATTCCGCAAGCAGCTTGCGGAACTTCGCCCTGTCGCGCGGCTGGATCTCGATGAGCTCGGCCACTTCATCGATGGTGCGCTCTATGCTTGCCACCCTGCGCGGGAAGATCTCGAGCGTATAGCCGGAATAGTTGCGCGTCAGCACGACGCCGTTGCGGTCGACGATCAGGCCGCGATTGGGCGCAAGCGGCACGATCGAAATGCGGTTGTCTTCGGCCTTCGAGGCGTAGTGCTCGTGCTGCACGACCTGCAGGAAGAAGAAGCGCGCCGCGAGCAGCCCGAACGCGGCGAGCACCACTACGCCGGCGATGGCGATGCGCAGCTGAAACTGGTGCAGCTCGCGCTCGTAGTTCCTGAGTTCCGCAGTGCGCATGTCGGGCGCCTAGATGGTCTGCTCGCGCTCGAGGCGGCGCTGGGGCAGGAGCAGGAGCCAGGTCACCATCGGCCACAGCACGGCGGCGGCGAGCGGGCTCACGTAGAGCGCCCAGCCGGGGAAAGAATCTCCGGCGGCGAGGCGCACCAGCAGCACGAGCGTCTGTGCGACGACCAGCACCACCGCCACATGCGCCGCCTGGAGTATCGGCCCGAACCAAAGGATGCGGCGCGACAGCCAGATCGACAGGAAGGCGAGCAGCGAGTAAGCGAGCGCGTGCTGTCCGAGCAGCACGCCGTTGCCGGCATCGACCACCAGCCCGAGCGCCCAGGCGACGCCCAGCCCGACGAGGTGGGGCTGGCGCACGCACCAGAAAGCGAGCACCAGCGCGACGAAGTCAGGCACGAAGCGCAGGTCCGGCCACGGCAGGAAATTGAGGAACAGGGCGAGGGCGAACGACGCGACGATCGTCCTCACCCGCGCCGGCCGCAGCAGCTGTTCCGATCTACCGGCCATCGCCATCCTTGCCCTTGGACCGCGGATGACGCGACTTGTCCTTGCGCCGGTCCTTGCCCGGGACGGTTTCCTCCGGGCGCGCCGGCCGCGCGCTCTCGTCCGAAAGGACCAGGACGAAGCGCCCGCGGTCGACCCCCGCCGCCGGCCTGGACACCACGCGCACGAAGCTCAGCTCCGCGTCGCGCTCGATGCGCACCACCGTGGCGACCGGCAGGCCGGGCGGATAGGTGCCATCGATCCCCGAGGTGACCAGGCGGTCGCCGTTCTGGATTTCTGCGTCGGCGGCCATGAAGCGCAGCTCCACCATGCCCGACGGTCCGCTGCCGAAAGCCACCGCCCGCAGGCCGCTTCGCACCACCTGGACCGGAATCGCCTGGTCGCGGTCGGTGAGCAGCGTGACCTCGGAGATAAGCGGATGCACGCGCGTCACCTGACCGACCACGCCGGCTTCGTCGGCCACCGGGCTGCCCGGCTTGATGCCGTGCTGGCTGCCGCGGTCGATGAATACCTTGTGCGAGTAGGGGTCGCGCCCCGCGTACAGGAGTTCCGCGGGGAGGGTCTTCACCGGGATGCGCTCGGCGGCGCCGATCAGGCGCCGCAACTGCGCCGCTTCCGCCTCGGCGGCCTGGTAGCGCTGCGCATCCTGCGACAGCGCGAGCGCCTTCGCCCGCAGCGCCGCGTTGTCCTCCACGAGCTGCGCCTGCGTGGACAAGTAGGCGCCGACTGCGCCCAGAAAATCGATCGGCGCGGTGGCCGCGCGCTGCAGCGGATACGCCACGATGGCGAGCGCGTTGCGCAGGCCTTCGGCGTAGCGGAAGCGGGCGTCAATCACGAGGAGGGCGAGGGAGAGCGAAGCGAAGAAAAACAGCCGAACGAGCGGCGCCGGGCCCCGCTTGAAGAAAGGCGGGGGGCTGTGTTCCATCCGGCGTTAATCGTTGGTGAAGATCGGGCCGAAATGCTCCATCTTCTCGAGCGCCTTGCCCGAGCCGCGCACCACGCAGGTGAGCGGATCGTCGGCCACGATGACCGGCAGCCCGGTCTCCTCCATGAGGAGCCGGTCGAGGTCGCGCAGCAGCGCCCCGCCGCCGGTGAGGACCATGCCCTTCTCGGCGATGTCGGCGCCGAGCTCGGGCGGCGTCTGCTCGAGCGCGGACTTCACTGCCGAGACGATCGAGTTGAGCGGCTCGGTCAGCGCCTCGAGAATCTCGTTCGACGAGATGGTAAAGCTCCGTGGGATACCCTCGGCGAGGTTGCGGCCCTTCACTTCCATCTCGCGCACCTCGCTGCCGGGGAACGCGGAGCCGATTTCCTTCTTGATGTTCTCCGCCGTGGCCTCGCCGATCAGCATGCCGTAGTTGCGGCGGATGTAGTTGATGATCGCCTCGTCGAACTTGTCGCCGCCGACGCGCACCGAGCCGGAGTAGACCATGCCGCCGAGCGAGATCACGCCCACTTCCGTTGTGCCGCCGCCGACGTCCACCACCATCGAGCCGGTGGCGTCGGCCACCGGCATGTCGGCGCCGATCGCCGCCGCCATCGGCTCCTCGATGAGATAGACCTGGCCGGCGCCCGCGCCGATCGCGCTCTCGCGGATCGCGCGCCGCTCGACCTGGGTCGAGCCGCACGGCACGCAGATGATGATGCGCGGCGACGGCGAGAAGAGCTTGTTGTCGTGCACTTTCTTGATGAACTGCTTGAGCATCTGCTCCGTGACCGTGAAGTCGGCGATCACGCCGTCCTTCATCGGCCGGATGGCGACGATGTTGCCCGGCGTCTTGCCGAGCATCTGCTTGGCTTCCTTGCCGACCGCCTGGATGGTCTTCTTGCCGTTCGGCCCCGCCTCCTGGCGAATCGCCACCACGGAGGGCTCGTCGAGCACGATGCCCTTGCCCCGGACGTAGATCAGGGTATTGGCGGTCCCAAGGTCGATCGCGAGATCGTTCGAGAAGTAGCTGCGCAGGAATCCGAACATGGGCAAGCGGAGGCTTTCTCCAGTCTTTTTTGTGCGCCGCAAGGCCGGCGCAGGTGGCCGATATAATACGCCAACGACGCCCTTGGATTAAGGGAAAAGTCCCAAAATTACAGGCGTAAACCGTAGTCGAGCGCTGCATCCCGATGTCGCTTTCCGACGACCAGATCCGCCGCATCGCGCGGCTTGCCCGCATCGCCGTTCGGCCCGAAGAATCGGCCGCGGTGGCCGAGCGCCTGAATCGCGTCCTGGGCCTGATCGACGAGATGAGGGCCGTCGACACCTCGGGCATCGAGCCCATGTCGCATGCGCTCGACGTGGTTCAGCGGCTGCGCCCGGATGAGGTGTCCGAGGGCGACCGGCGCGAGGCCTACCAGTCGGTCGCCCCGTCCGTCGAGGAAGGCCTCTATCTCGTGCCGAAAGTGATCGAGTAGCGTGCTGAACGCTACCCTGACCGAGCTTTCGGCCGCCCTCGGCGCGAAGCGGGTCTCCGCCGTAGAGCTCACCCGCGCCTTCCTCGAGCGCATCGGCAAGTTGAACGGCGCGCTCAATGCCTTCATCACGGTGGACGAGGCGCACAGCCTGGAGAGCGCGAGGCGCGCCGACGAGCGCAGGGCGAGAGGCGGGGCGGGGCCGCTCACCGGTATCCCGATCGCCCACAAGGACATCTTCTGCACGCGCGCGCTGCGCACGGCCTGCGGCTCCAGGATGCTCGAGCGCTACGCAAGCCCGTACGACGCGCACGTGGTCGAGCAGTTCGAGCGCGCGGGGGCGGTGCTGCTCGGCAAGTGCAACATGGACGAATTCGCCATGGGCTCGTCCAACGAGACCTCGTATTTCGGGCCGGTGCGCAATCCCTGGAGCAAGCGCCTGGTGCCCGGCGGGTCGTCGGGCGGCTCGGCGGCGGCCGTGGCCGCGCGCATGGCGCCGGCAGCGACGGGCACCGACACGGGCGGCTCGATCCGCCAGCCGGCCGCGCTGACCGGGGTGTCGGGCCTGAAGCCCACCTACGGCGTGGTGTCGCGCTACGGCATGGTGGCCTTCGCTTCCTCGCTCGACCAGGCCGGACCGATGGCGAAAAGCGCCGCCGACATGGCGCTCATGATGAACGTCATGGCCGGCTTCGACGCGCGCGACTCCACGAGTCTCGACCGGCCCCGCGAGGATTACACGCGCGAGCTGAGCCGCGACCTTGCCGGTTTGCGCATGGGACTGCCGAAGGAATATTTCGGCGAAGGCATAGAGTCCGGAGTTCTCAAAGCAGTAAACGAAGCGGTGCGCTGGTTCGCCGCCCAAGGCGCGAAGATCGTCGAGATCGAGCTGCCGAACGCGAAGCTGGGCGTGCCGGTGTACTACGTGATCGCGCCGGCCGAGGCGTCGTCCAACTTGTCGCGCTTCGACGGCGTGCGCTACGGCCACCGCGCGCAGGGCTACACCGACCTCGCCGACATGTATTCGCGCACGCGCGCCGAGGGCTTCGGCGCAGAGGTGAAGCGCCGCATCCTGGTCGGCACCTACGTGCTCTCGCACGGCTATTACGACGCCTACTACCTGCAGGCGCAGAAGGTCCGCCGCCTGATCGCGCGCGATTTTGCCGCCGCCTTCGAGCGCTGCGACGTCGTTCTCGGACCGACTTCGCCGACGACCGCCTTCGCGCTCGGCGCGAAGACCGACGACCCAGTCAAGATGTACCTCAACGACATCTTCACCATTCCGGCGCCGCTCGCCGGCTTGCCCGCGCTGTCGGTGCCCTGCGGCTTCGACGAAGCCGGGCTGCCGGTCGGGCTGCAGCTCATGGGCAATTACTTCTCGGAGGCGGCGCTGCTCGGCGTGGCTCAGCGCTACCAGCAGGCGACCGATTGGCACCTGCGCCTGCCCACGGAAACGCCGCTGTGAGATCGCTCTGGGTTGCCGCGCTGTGCCTTCCGCTGGCCGCGTTCGCCGAAGAAAGGGCCGAGACCCGGGAGCTCGTGGGGCAAATCGGCAGCCGCAGCGCGCTGCTCGTCGTGCACGCCGCGGAGCGCGCGGAAGGCGGCTGGCAGCTCTCGGGCGAGTACATCGTCTTTCCGACGCTCATGCGCCGCTACCTGCAGGGAGAGCGCGGCCCGGAGCTCGGCGTCACGACGCTCAAGGAGGGCGCCACCCCGATCCTCTTCGGCCGCGATTCCGTCGGCGAACTGCGCGGCGTGTGGCGCGGCGGCATTTTCAGGGGAACGCGCTACGGCCCCGGCGGGCAGGAGCGCGAGCGCTTCGAGTTCAGCGAGGAGTTTCCGTCGATGGAGGCCTACAGCGCGAAGGTGCGTTGCGAACCCCTCGACTACGACATCGAGGAAGGCAAGGTGAAGCGCTTCGAATGGCGCTCGCCGGGCTGCACGCTTTCCGCACTGGAGCAAGCGCCAATGAAAGGCGGTTTGCGCCTTGTATCGGGCGAGTGCGCGGTGACGCTGCGCGAAGTGGGCGACACGGTGAAGGTTGCCGCCGACGGATGCAGCGCGCGGTGCGGCGCCGGGAGCCAGCTCGAGCCGCTCATCGTCGATCGGCGCGGCAGCTGCCGTGTGCTGCGAGCAGAGGGACGCTAGCCATGGCGTGGGAAATCATCGTCGGCATAGAGACCCATGCGCAGCTCGCCACGCGCAGCAAGATGTTCTCGGGCGCCTCCACCGCCTTCGGCGCGCCGCCGAACCGCAACGCTTCGGCGGTCGACATCGCGCTGCCCGGCGTGCTGCCGGTCCCCAACCGCGCGGCGATCGAGCACGCGATCCGCTTCGGCGTCGCCGTGAAGGGCGAGATCAACCGCCGCTCGATCTTCGCGCGCAAGAACTACTTTTATCCCGACCTGCCGAAGGGCTACCAGATCAGCCAGTACGAGCTGCCCATCGTGCAGGGCGGCGAGATCCGGTTTTTCGTCGGGGAAACGGAAAAGACCGTTCGCCTGACGCGGGCCCATCTCGAAGAGGATGCCGGGAAGTCGCTGCACGAGGACTTTCACGGCATGACCGGCATCGACTTGAACCGCGCCGGCACGCCGCTGCTCGAGATCGTGTCCGAGCCCGAGCTGCGCGGCGCGAAAGAGGCGCTCGCCTACGCGCGTGCGTTGCACGCGCTCGTCGTGTGGATCGGGATTTGCGACGGCAACATGCAGGAAGGGTCGTTCCGCTGCGACGCCAATGTCTCGGTGAAGCGGGCGGACGACCCGCGGCTCGGCACGCGCTGCGAGCTCAAGAACCTGAACTCGTTCCGCTTCATGGAGCGCGCGATCGAGTTCGAGGCGCGGCGCCAGATCGAGCTGCTGGAGGAGGGCGGCACGGTCGAGCAGGAGACCCGGCTCTACGACCCGGAGCGCGACGAGACGCGCTCGATGCGCAGCAAGGAAGAAGCGCACGATTACCGCTACTTCCCCGATCCGGACCTGCTGCCGCTGGTGGTCGAGGAAAAGCTCATCGAAAAGCTGCGCGGCGAGCTGCCCGAGCTGCCCGAGGCGCGGCGCGAGCGCTTCCGATCGGAGTACGCCCTCTCGGCATACGACGCGCAGCTTCTTACCGGTAGCCGGGCGCTCGCGACCTACTTCGAAGCGGTCGCCAAGAAAACGGATGCGAAGCTCGCTGCGAACTGGATAGCTGGCGAATTGTCGAGTTACTTGAACGAACGAAACATATCGATTGAATCGTCGCCGATATCTTCCGACGTTCTCGCCTGGATGATAGACCGCATCAAGGACGGCACCATCTCCGGAAAGATCGCAAAAGAAAAAGTGTTCCCAGATCTCTGGGAAGGAAAGAACGTGGGTGTTGGCAAAGCAACGATTCCGGCGCTTGATGCATACATCGAAGCGCAGGGTTTTAAGCAAATCACCGATGCGGGCGAGATCGAGAGGCTGGTCGACGAGGTGCTCGCGGCGAACGCGAGACAGGTTCAGGACTACCGCGCGGGGAAGGAAAAGGCGTTCAACTCGCTGGTCGGGCAGGTCATGAAGGCGACCAAGGGCAAGGCGAACCCGGCGCAGGTCAACGAGGTCCTGAAGCGCAAGCTATCGGCGTGAGCTGTTCCCGCGCGTGAGCTCGAGGTAGCGCTTCTTGTCCGCGTCGTATTTCGCGTTGATGCCCTCGGCGTCCCGCTTCTTCGTCTCGAGGAGCTCGTGCTGTATCTTCAGCTCCATCTCGGCGTTGCTCATGTCTTCGGCGAGCTTGGCCGGCGGCTGGTTCTTGCCCTTGTAGAAGTCGCGCTCCTTGTCGTAGCCGGCCTGGCGCTTGCGGATCGCGGCGATGCGCGACGCCACTTCCTGCACCGCCTTGGTGTTGTCGGCGAGCGCGCGCTCGCGCGCCACCTCGATGTCGCGCTCGCTCGAGTAGGTCGCGAGCAGCGCCCGGTTGCGGCGCGCGATTTCCCTTGCGGCTGCGTCCTCGTCGCGCTTCTTCGCCGCCTCGGCTTCCTTCGCCAGCCGCTCCTTCTCGCTGCCTTCCGGGTCGATGCGCTTGATGACCATGCCCTGCCGGTTGAGCTGCTCGATCGGCTGGCCGAGGCATTCCTGGGGGATGGTGGAGCCGTAGTACTTCCTGCCGTCCTTGCCGACGCAGCGGAAGGACTGCGCTTGCGCGACGAGCGGTGCCGCGATCAGCAGCGCGGTTGCGGTAATGAGGATTTTGCGTGCCATGGCCATTCCCCCCCAAAGGGCGGCGACAGAGGCATTCTAAGATAAAATTCCTGCATGCTGTTCGCGGACAAGCCCTTCATCGCCGAGATGACGGCGAAGATGATGCTCGAGGTGAAGGCGGTGCACTTCTCCGACGGCAAGCCGTTCGTGTTCACTTCCGGCTGGGCGAGCCCGGTCTACATCGACTGCCGCAAGCTGATCTCCTATCCGAGGGTGCGCTCCACGCTCATCGACTTCGCCACGGCGACGATCGTGCGCGATGTGGGCTTCGAGCAGTTCGACACCGTCGCCGGCGGCGAGACCGCCGGCATCCCGTACGCGGCGTGGATCGCCGATCGCCTGTCGCTGCCGATGCAGTACGTGCGCAAGAAGCCCAAGGGCTTCGGCCGCGGCGCGCAGATCGAGGGACACATCGAGGAGGGCGCGCGCACGCTGCTGGTCGAGGACCTGACCACCGATGGGCGCAGCAAGATCAACTTCTGCAGGGCGCTGCGCGACGCAGGCGCGATCGTCGATCACGTCTTCGTGACCTTCTACTACGACATCTTTCCGGAATCGAAGCGCATCCTCAACGAGATCAACGTGCGCCTGCACCATCTCGCGACCTGGTGGGACGTCCTGCGTGTCGTGAAGCAGGGCGGCTACTTCGAGCCGCGCGTGATCGACGAAGTCGAGAGCTTCCTGCACGGGCCGGCGAAGTGGTCGGCCGAGCACGGAGGCGTTTCCGCGTTCCCCGAAAATTAACCCCAAGGGAGCTTCCATGCTTAGAAACGTCATCGCCGCCTGCGCCGCCTTCGCGCTCGCCATCGGCGCAGCGCAGGCGCAACCGAAGGCCAAGTACAGCGCCAAGATCGGGCACCTCGAGGCGCCGACGCAGCCGCGCCACCAGGGGCTGGTCAAGGTCGCCGAGCTGGTCAAGAGCCGCACCAAGGGCGAGGTCGAGTTCCAGCTGTTCCCGTCCTCGCAGCTCGGCAACGCGCGCCAGATGATCGAGGGCACGCAGCTCGGCACCAGCGAGGGCACGGTGATGCCGGCGGCCTTTCTCGGCGGCTTCAACCCGGCGATCTCGATTCTCGACATCCCGTACATCTTCCCGTCCGACCGCGCCGCGGCGCAGAAGCTGCGCGCCGGCCCGTTCGGAAAGGCGCTGCTCGATTCGTTCGCCTCGCGCGGCTTCGTCGCCGTCGCGCTGTGGCCGAACGGCCGCAAGTCGCTCACCTCGAACAAGCCGCTCGACTCGCTCGAGGCGATGAAGGGCCAGAAGTTCCGTGTCATGGATTCGAAGATCCTGATCGAGCAGTTCGCGGCGGTGAACGCCTCCGCGGTGGCGATCCAGTTCGGGGAGCTCTACACGGCGCTGCAGACCGGCGTCGTCGACGGCCAGGAAAATCCGCTCGACACCATCTCCACCATGAAATTCCACGAGGTGCAGAAGAACCTGGTGGTGACCGAGCACGGCGCGATGGAGGACGTGGTGCTGTTCAACCCGGGCTGGTGGCAGAAGCTGCCGGCGGCGCACCGCGCGACGATCGTGAAGGCCTTCGAGGAGGTGCGGCCGGAATTCGAGAAGAACAAGGACGCGGCGCAGGAAAAGGCGCTGGAGATCATCCGCGCCTCGGGCAAGACCAACGTGCGCGTCGCCGACGAGAAGGAGCGCGCCGGGCTGCGCGGCGCGATGTACCCGCGCTCGCGCGCGGCCTACCTCGAGCGCGCCGGAGCGGAGGGCCAGAAGCTGATCGCGCTCTATGAGCAGGAGCGCAAGAAGCTTCGTTGAGCTGCTGCGGCGGATCGAGCGCGGCCTGATCGCCGCGCTGATGATCCTGATGGCGCTCGCGTACGCCTTCAACGTCGCGGTACGCGAGCTGGCGGCAACCCAGGCCTCGCGCTTCGCCTGGATCGAGGAGCTGTGCCTGTTTTCCCTCGCCTGGGTGGTGTTCCTCGGCCTGGGCCTCGCGCTCGAGCGCGGCCGCCACATCGCGATGACCAGCCTGCTCGAGCGCTTTGCGCCGCGGCTGAGGCGCGCGGTCAAGCTGGCCGTCGACCTCGCCGGCACGCTGTTCAGCCTCTACATCGCGAAGCTCGCCCTCGACATCACGCTGTTCGTGGTGCGCAGCGGCCAGTCGAGCCCGACGCTCGACGTCTCCATGGGCTGGCTGTACGCCGCGATGCCGGTGGGCTTCGTGCTGCTCGCGCTGCGCTACGTGCTCGAGCTGCCTGCCGCCCAAGGCCGGCTCGCAGCGCGCGCCGCGGCTCTCGAGCACTAAGGGACGCGCGTGCTCGTCGCACTCCTTTGCGTGCTCGCTTTCGCGATGCTCGCGCTCGGCTTCGAGATGCTGCTGGTGATGGGCCTGCCCGCCGTGCTCGCCAAGGCGGCGTTCCAGCCCGGCATGCCGGACGTGATTATTCCGCAGAAGATCATGAGCGGGGTCAACGTCGGCACGCTGCTCGCCATTCCGTTCTTCATCTTCGCCGCCGAGCTGATGGCGCACGGCGTGATCGCGCGGCGGCTCACGACCATGGTGCGCGCGCTGGTCGGCCACACGCCCGGCGGCATCGGCCATACGACGGTGGCCTCGTGCATGGCCTTCGGCGCCGTGTGCGGCTCGGCGCCCGCCACCGTCGCGGCGCTCGGGCGCCTTTGCCATCCCGAGCTGCAGCGCGCCGGCTACTCGGAGAAGTTCAGCCTGGGGCTGATCGCCTCCTCGTCGGAATGCGCGCTGCTGATTCCGCCCTCCATCACGATGATCATCTACGGCTGGATCACCGGCACCTCGATCGCCGCGCTGTTCGCCGGCGGGCTGGTCGTGGGCATCGTGCTCGGCATCGCCTTCATGGCGCTCGTGCAGTGGGAGACGTGGCGCGTGGCGGCGCGCCGCGGCGACAAGCCCAAGCGCGGCGAGCGCCTTGCGGCCGTCGGCGCCGGGGCCTGGGCGCTCGGCCTGCCGCTCGTCATCCTCGGCGGCATCTACTCCGGATTCTTCACCGCCACCGAAGCCGCTGCGGTCGCCGTGGTGTACGCCATGGTCGTCGAGATGGTCGTCTACCGGGCGATCGGGATGCGGGATCTTTTCCGCATCGCCGAATCGAGCGCGGTCACGGTGTCGGCCATTTTCGTGCTGCTCGCCATGGGGGCGCTGCTCTCGCATTTCGTCGTGCTCGCGGACCTGCCGCGCATCGTGCTCGATTTCGTGCGCGAGCTGAACATGAACTGGGTGGCGTTCCTGCTGTTCGTGAACGTGCTGCTCCTCGTCGCCGGCATGTTCATCGACCCGAATTCCATCCTGCTGCTCTTCGTCCCCACGCTCTATCCGGTCGCCACTGCCCTCGGCATCGACCCGGTGCATTTCGGCCTGCTCGTCACGCTCAACATCTCCATCGGCATGATCACGCCGCCCTTCGGCCTGGACCTTTTCGTCGCCGCGAGCACCCTCAACCGCCCGGTGGAGACGGTGATCGGCGGCATCTGGCGCTTCGTGCTGGTGAACCTTGCGGTGCTCGCGCTCATCACCTACGTGCCGGCCATCTCCACCGCGCTGCCGAAGCTGCTGCTGTGAAGGTCGCGACGCTCGCCTGCCGCATCGTCGAGCACCAGTGGGTGAACGCGCGCTACAAGTACCTGCGCCTTTCCTGCCCGGCGCCGCTCGCGCGCCACACGCTGGCCGGGCAGTTCTTCCAGCTGGCGTGCCCGGTGAGCGACGCGCTGGCGCCTTTCCTGCGCCGGCCGATGAGCGTCTATGGCATCGGCCCGGAGGAGGATCGCATCGAGTTCCTGTACCACGTCAAAGGGGTCGGGACGCGCGCGCTCGAGCGCCTGCGCGTAGGCGAGACGCTCACGGTGACCGGGCCGCTCGGCACCGGCTTCCGCTTTTCGGCCGGCTGGAAGCGCGTGCTGCTCGTCGCGCGCGGCGTGGGCCTTGCGACCATGGCGCCGCTCGTCCCGCTGGCGGCGCGCGCCGGCGTGGGCATCACCGCGCTGCTCTCGGCGCGCTCGCCCGGCGATCTCATGGCGCAGGAGTTCCTGCGCGGCGCGCCGGCGAGCGTGCACGCCGTTTTCGACTCGGACGGCAGCTCCGCGGTAGAGCGCGTCGAGCCGCTGGTGCGGAATCTTCTCGAGTCCGAACGGCCCGAAATGGTGTACACCTGCGGCTCCAATCGCTTGCTTGCCTTGCTGCAGAGGCTGGGCGCGCAGGGCGAAGTCGCGCTCGAGCAGCAGATGGCCTGCGCGATGGGGGTGTGCCTTTCCTGCGTGCGCCTGTTCAACGAGGACGGCGAAAAGGTATTCCGCCGCGTGTGCTGCGATGGGCCGGTGTTCCCGCTCGGCGCCGTGGCGGGGGAGGTGCAGTTTGGTTGATACACGGGTGAGGATCGGCTCGCTGCTCCTGAAAAATCCGGTGATGCCGGCGTCGGGGTGCTTTGCCCATGAATATGCGCAGGCCATGGATCTCGGTAGGCTGGGGGCGCTGGTCACGAAAAGCGTCACGCCCAAGCGCAGGATCGGCAATCCGGTGCCGCGCGTCGCGGAAACGGATGCCGGCATGCTCAATTCCATCGGCATCCCGTCGAGCGGGCTGCTGTACTACGTGGACAAGATCCTTCCGCGCTACGCCGGCGTGGCGGCGCCGGTCGTGGCAAGCGTATCGGCCGATACCGCGGAGGAATTTGCCGCGGCCTGCGAAGCGCTTTCGGTGCCCGGCGTCTCCGCGATCGAGGCGAACATCTCCTGCCCCAACATCGAGGCCGACGGTCGCGCCTTCGCCATGTCGCCCAAGGACACGCAGCGCGCGATCGCCGAGATCAAGCGCCACGCGCGCGTGCCGATCTGGGCGAAGCTCACGCCCAATGTCGCCGACATCGCCGAGATCGCCCGCGCCGCCGAGGACGCCGGCGCCGATGCGCTGGTCGTGGCCAATACGCTGCTCGGCATGGCGATCGACACCGAGACGCGCAAGCCCAAGCTCGGCAACGTGATGGGCGGCCTCTCGGGCCCCGCGATCCGCCCGATCGTGGTGCGCATGGTGTTCCAGTGCGCGCGCGCGGTTCGGATCCCCGTCATCGGCTGCGGCGGCATCATGAGCGCGGAGCACGCGGTCGAGCATCTGCTTGCCGGCGCCACGGCGGTGCAGGTCGGCACCGCTTCCTTCCTCGACCCCGCGGCGATGATCGGTATCATCGACGGGCTCGCGGCCTATTGCGAGCGGCACGGCGTCGCGCGCATCGCGGACCTCACTGGCGCGGTACGCATCGATCCCGGCCTCACCGACCGCTGGCTTCGGCTGGCGCAGCAAAGCGGCTAGCCATGGGCCCCGACAACCCGATGCGCCCGGTGTTCGACAAAGCGGATCGCGAGTACGCCGCCGAGCTCTTCGAGGCGGTGCGCAAGATCTCCGCCGCGCGCGTCGGCGTCACGCGCCCGTCCTTCAGCGAGGTGGAGACCGCAGCGCTGGAGGTGATCGCCGGGGCGGCCGCGAATTGCGGCCTCCTGGCGCGCCGCGACGCCGCGGCCAATCTGGTCGTCGAGATGCCGGGCCAGAGCGCGGACAGGCCGGCGTACTGGATGGGCTCGCATCTGGACTCGGTGCCCGAGGGCGGCAACTACGACGGGCTGGCCGGCGTGGTGGCGGGGCTGCTCTGCCTCGCCAAGGCCAAGCGCCTGGGCGGCGTGCCGCGGCGCCCGCTCGCGGTGCTCGGCTTGCGCGGCGAAGAAAGCGCCTGGTTCGGCAAGCCCTACCTCGGTTCGTATGCGCTTTTCGGCAAGCTCGCGCCGCGCGACCTCGAGCGCAAGCACCGCGACACGGGCCGTCCGCTGGGCGAATACATGGAGAAGGCCGGCGCCGACGTGCGCCGCATCGCCGCGGGCGAGCCGCTGGTCGATGCGCAATCGATTGCCGGATGGCTGGAGCTGCATATCGAGCAGGGGCCGATCATGGTGGCGCGCGAAGCGCCGGTGGGCGTGGTCACCGGCATCCGCGGGAATCTGCGGCACCTCGCCGCGGTGTGCCGCGGCGCCGCCGGCCACTCGGGCGCGGTGCCGCGCTGGCTGCGCAAGGATGCGGTCTTCGCGCTCGCCGAGCTGCTGATGCGGCTCGACGAGAACTGGCAGGCGCTCAACTCGCGCGGCGTGGATCTCGTGGTGACGAGCGGCATCGTCGGCACCGATCCGCGCCAGCATTCGATCTCGCGCATCCCCGGAGAAGTGCGCTTCAGCCTCGAGATCCGCAGCCAGTCGCTCGAGACGCTGGAGGCGTTCTATCAGCTGGTGCTCGTGGAGTGCGCCGGCATCGAAAAGGCGCGCGGCGTGAAGTTCGAGTTCGGCGAGCGCGTGCTCTCCGAGCCGGGGCTGATCGACCGCGAGTGGGCGGCGCGCCTGCGCCGCATCTGCGGCGCGCTGCAATACCCGTATATCGACATTCCGAGCGGCGCGGGGCACGACGCCGCGATTTTCGCCAACCACGGCATTCCCGCGGGCATGATCTTCGTGCGCAACGACAACGGCTCGCACAACCCCGATGAGAAAATGGACCTTGACGACTTCATGATGGGCACCGAGGTGCTGTACCAGGCGGTGACCGCAGAACCGGAGGGCCCGCGATGAGCCTGCCCGGCGTTGCGTCCATGACCGCGCGCATGATCCTCGAGGCCGGCGCCGTGAAGTACAGCGCCGAGCGGCCCTTCTTCCTCTCCTCGGGATGGGCGAGCCCGGTCTACATCGACGTGCAGCGCCTCATCTCCTATCCGCGCATCCGCGCCGCGCTGATGGACTTGGCGTCCGAAACGGTGCTCGCGAACATCGGCTACGAGCAGTTCGATACCGTCGCCGGCGTCGAGTCCTCCGGCATCGCCTACGGCGCCTGGATCGCCGAGCGCCTGGCGCTGCCGCTGCAGTACGTGCACCGCAGGCCGCGCGGCTTCGGGCGCGAGGCGCAAATCGAGGGCACGCTGCGCCCCGGCGCGCGCGTGCTGCTGGTCGACGACATCAGCACCGACGGGCGCAGCAAGGCCGAGCTCTGCCGCGCGCTGCGGGCGATGGACGCGCGCGTCGATCACGTGCTCGTCATGTTCTTCTACGACGTGTTCCCGGAAACGCGCGCGCTGCTCGCCGGGCTGCCGGTGCGGCTGCACTACCTCGCCACGTGGAGCGACATCCTCGCGGAGGCCGGGCGCTCCGGCTACCTGCCCGGCGAAGAGGTGGAGGAGGTGCGGCGCTTCATCCAGGACCCGGGGCACTGGTCGCTCGCGCACGGCGGCATCGGCGTGTTCCCGCGCGCGTAGTGCTGATCCGCGACGCGCTCGTGCTGCCCGGCGCCGGCGATTGGCGGGCGCGCCGCGCCGATATCCTGATCAGGGATGGACGCATCGCCGCCGTCGGCGATGGCCTGCAGGATTCCGAAGTCATCGAAGGAAAGTGGCTGCTCGCGGTTCCGGGTTTCGTCAACGCGCATTACCACTCGCCGCTTTCCATCCTGCGGGGCACCGCGGATGGCCTGAGCCATCCGGCCTTCATGTGGCAGAACCAGGCGGACACCGCGCAGCGCAGCGCGCACGAGGTCTATGTGAGCGCGCTCCTCGGCGGCGTGGAGATGCTCGCCACCGGCACCACCGCCGCCATCGATCATTTTCCGGAGCAGGGATTCACGCTCGAGCATGTCGATGCCGTCGCGCGCGCCTACCGCGAGCTCGGCATGCGCGCGGCGATCGCGCTGCGCGTGTTCGACGAGGCTTACGACGATATCGCGCCGCCGGGCGGTCTGCCGGTGGGATTTCCCAACCCTCTGACGCCCGCGCCGCTCGCCGATTCGATGGCGCTGGTCGAAGAAGCGGTGAAGAGTCACGACGGCGGGCTGCTGCGCGTCTTTCCGGCGCCGTCCAACCCCAGCCGCTGCAGCGACGCGCTGCTCGTCGCCTGCGAGGAGCTCGCGCGCCGCCGCAACCTCGGCGTGCACACGCATCTGCTCGAGACCGAGGTGCAGACGCGGATCGCGCAGGCGCGCTACGGCACCACCATGGTGAAGCACATGGAGCGGCTCGGGCTGCTCTCGCCGCGCCTTTCTTGCGCGCATACCATCTGGATCGACGAGGACGACATTGCGCTCCTCGCCGAGCGCGGCGTCACCGTGGTGCACAATCCGGAAAGCAATCTGAAAGTCGGCGCCGGCTTCATGCCGCTGCCCGCGATGCGGCGCCACGGCCTGCGCGTGGCGCTCGGCACCGACGGCGCGAGCACCAACGACAACCTCGTGCTGCACGAGGCGATGCGCCTTGCCGTGACCCTGCACCGTCCGAAGGAGGAGCGGCTGCGCTGGGCGCGCGCCGAGGATGCGCTCGACATGGCGACCGGCGCCGGCGCTGCCGCGCTGCAATGCGCCGGATCGCTCGGCAGCATCGCGCCCGCGCAGAGCGCCGACCTCGTGCTCTACGACCTCGCGGCGGCGCGCTGGACGCCGTGCAACGATGCCGCGCAGCAGCTAGTGTTCGCGGAGAACGGCGACTCGGTGCACACCGTGCTCGTCGCCGGTCGCATAGTCGTCCAAAACCGCAAGGTAATGGGAATCGACGTCGACGGCCTGCTGCGCGAGGCGCGCGGCATGCTCGCCGGCATTCGCGCCCGCAACCGCCACCTCCAGGACGCGGTGAAGGCGCTGCCCTAGGCGTTCGGCGAGCGGCCGAGGTAGCGGTGCGTGCCGACGTCCTCGGCCCAGACGCGGCGGTCGGCCTCGAGGATGTAGGGGTAGATCTTCTGCGCCTGCTCCAGCACCCGGGCGCGATCCTGCGCCAGCTTCGGCATGACCGCGGCAAGCGACTCGCGCAGCGCCGCCTCGTCGAGAGTGGTGACCCGGCCGTCCTCCACCACGGCGCGGCCGTCGACCATGACCAGCCGCACCGCACGCCCGCTCTCGGCGAAGACCGTCTGGCGCGCCGCGCTGTTGAACGGCAGATAGCTCGGGTCGGTGAGGTCGAGCAGGAACAGATCGGCCTTCATGCCGGGCTTGAGCGCGCCGATCTCCTTTTCCTTGCCGGCGGTCCTCGCGCTTCCCAGCGTGGCGGCGCGCAGCGCGTCCTTCGCGTAGGGGGGGCCAGGCTCGAGCTTGCTCACTGCCGAGAGCCCGACGAAGAGCTTCATGGAATGGAACATGTTCTGCGTGTCCGAGCAGGAGCAGTTGTCGGTGCCGATCGCCACGGCTACGCCGCGGTCGACGAATTCGCGCACCGGCGCGATGCCGCTCTTGCTCTTCATGTTGGAGGCGGGGCAGAGCACCACGTTGGTGCCGTTCTCCGCGAGCTTGTCGATCTCGGACTCGAGCAGCCACACCGAGTGGGCGAGGCTCACGTGCGGGCCGACGACGCCGGTGGCGGCGAGGTAGTTCACCAGCGAGCCGCCGTACTGCTTGAGCTTCCAGCGGGCGGCCAGCGCCATCGCCTTGTTCTCGTAGATGTGCGTGTAGATCGGCAGCCCGTGGCGGCGCGAGATGTCGGCCATCGCTTCGAGCAGCCCCTGCGTGCAGCGCTCCGGCGTCGACGGCCCGAGCGACCAGGAAATGCGCGGGTGGCGGTCCTTGTGCGCCTTGTAGACGTCCTCGAGGAGCTTGGGCAGGTCGACATTTTCAAAGGGCTCGACCGTGACCTTCACGCCCTTGTGGAACGCCTCGGGCACGCACTCTTTCCAGAACGGAATGGTGTCGAGGCCGGTGATATCCACGACCTGCATCGCGAAGACGCAGCGGATGCCGACCTCGGCATAGGCGTCGAGCACCGTCCTTACCGCGTCCTCGCTGTAGGGGTAGATCGTGGCCATGTCCTGGATGGTGGTGATGCCGCCGCGCAGGCAGTCGATCGCGCCGAGCAGCGTGCGCACCCGCAGCTCCTCCAGCGAGCGCGGCGGGTAGGAGGGCGGCGTCGCGGTCATCAGCCAGGAATCGAGCGGCTCCGGCTCGAACACGCCTCTGTGCAGCACGTCATGCGAGTGGTAGTGCGCGCTGACGAAGCCCGGCATCACCATCCGCTCGCGCGCGTCGATGACGCGGCCGTGCGGGCCGGCGTCCAAGGTCCCGGGCTTGCCGACCGCCGAAATGCGGTCGTCCACGATGAGGAGGTCTGCGTACGGCGGCTGGTCGGTGTCGCCGTCGTGGTCGTACACGCGCCCACCCTTGATGAGGATCAACTTGGTCATTGCATTCCGTATTCCGTCACGATTACAATTTGGCTTCGAAGATAAGCGTATCCACTGAGGCAGTAAAGCATTAATACGAAACAGCAATTTTGGCGCTACGCTGGCTCGAGCCAGCAGCAGGCGTATGTCTATTTGCAGGACCGCATCGTGTCCGGGGTGCTCACGGGCGGTACGCGCCTGATTCCCGAAACGATCGCCACAGAGCTCGGAATCAGCCGCATGCCGGTGCGCGAGGCCATCCGGCAGCTGGATGCCGAGGGTTATGTGACGATCCGCCCGAATCGCGGCGCGGTGGTGACCTCGCGCACCCGCCACGAAGTGGCCGAGCTCTTCGAAATCCGCGCCGCTTTGGAGGGAACGGCGTTACGCCTGGGCGCCGCACGGGTGAGCGCTGACATGCTTGCCGATCTCGACATCGAGCTGAAGCGGCTGCGCAGCGTGGGCACCGACCATGCGAGCTGGCTCGAGCGCCACGACGCCTTTCACGACGATCTTTGCCGCACCAGCGGGCGGCTGCAGCTTGAAGCCGAATGCCGGCGCTACCGGCTGGCGGTGCGCCCCTACATGCGCCGCTACCTGCAGTCGGGGCAAACCTTCGAACAGCCGGGATTCGAGCATGAGCGTCTCATCGACGCGCTGCGCGGCGGCGACGGAGAACTTGCCGAGCGCATGGCGCGCAGCCACATCATGGCGAACGCCGACGCGATCGCGCAGTGCCTGAAACTTTGACGGCGAAGCTAACTTTTCGCGGCGATGACTTCGATTTCGCAAAGGAATTCCGGCGCAGCGAGTGCGCTCACGCACACGCCGGTGGCGGCCGGACGAGCATCGCCAAGATACTGGGCGCGAATCCGGGGGTGCACCTTGAAGTCCTCCGGGCGCGTGAGGTATGTCGTGACTTTTGCGATGTCGGCAGGACCCATGTCCGCTGCGGCCAAAATCGCGAGGATGTTCTGCCAGGCGCAAGCGAGCTGCTCTTCGATACCTTCGGCGATGCTTCCATCTGCACGCACGCCGACTTGGCCCGAGACGTGGATGACGCGCGCGCCGGGCGGAACTTCGATGCCGTGGGTGTAGGCGCCCAACGGAGCGGACATGGATGATGGGTTTAGTTTTTTCAGCATGGCGGTTCGATGCTCCTGTAGAAATTTCGATGATACGATTAATCGTCAAATCCGATCGCACGCGGCTCGTAAGCTGCCGGGCGCCGCGGCATTACATACATAGATAGGAGAAGCGATGAAAGCGCGAGTAGCGGGTTTTGCGGGCGCGTTGCTGGCCGGGTTGCTGTTGTGCGGGGTTGCACAGGCGCAAACGGTGATCCGCCTAAGCCACGGCATGCCGGAGGTCCTCGAGTCGGGCCAGCATGCGTGGGCGGTCGTGTTCAAGGAGTCGGTAGAAAGCGGCTCGGGCGGCAAGCTCGAGGTGCGAATTCTCGGCAACAATGCCGGAGGCAACGAGCGTCAGCAGCTCGAGCGCGTGCAGAACGGCATCAACCAGATGGCGCTCGTGAGCGAGATCACGCAGCCGTTTTTCTTCAAGCCAGCGCTGGTGTTCGGCATGCCGTTTCTTTTCAGCTCGTCAGAGGTGGCATGGAAGGTCCTGGACGGTCCTTTCGGACAGCGCTACAACGATGAATTCCGCAAGGTGACCGGCGTGCGCGTCGTCGGTCACATCGAGAGCGGGTTCCGCAGTCTGTTCAACAGCAAGCACGTCATCAAGTCACCCGATGACCTCAAGGGAATGAAGATCCGTACCGGCGAGAACGCGGTACACATGGCGATGATCCGGGCGCTAGGAGCCAATCCGACGCCGATCTCCTGGACCGAGGTCTACACGGCGCTCCAACAGAAGGTAGTCGACGGCATGGAAAACCCGCCGGGGCTGTTCTATAGCATGAAGTTCTACGAGCAGCAGAAATTCCTGACGCTGAATCGCCATCTCTACAGCATTCATACGGCGATTATCAACGAGCGCTTCTTCCAGGGGCTGCCCGCCGAGCTTCGGCAGCTCGTGATGTCCAGCGCGCATCTCGCCACGACGATCGGCCGTTCGCAGGCGTTTTTGCTCGAGCGCTCTGCGATCGAGAACCTTAAGAAGCAGGGCATACAGGTTTACACCCCCACCGCCCAGGAGTTCGATCGCTTTCGCAAGCTCGGTCGTCCCCCGGCCGAGCAGCTTGTCCGCAAGGAGATCGGCAACGACTGGGTGGACCGGGCGCTGCAAGCGGTCGACCAGGCCGAAAAAGAGCTCAGCAAAATGTGAGGCGGTCCCTTGGTACGTGGCTGCGGACGCCAGCGTGGGCTGGCGTCCGCTGCTTGACGCGCCAGGAAAAATCACATTCTCATGAACGCGCTCAAGCGGGTGGATGGCGTCGTCGTCACCTTGACCTCCTGGGTCGTCGCCTACCTGACCCTGCAAATGTGCCTGGCGGTCCTGCTTGGCGTGTTCACACGCTATGTGCTCAATGACTCGCTGGCATGGACCGAGGAGCTTGCCCGCTATTCAATGATCTGGCTCAGTTGGCTGGGCGGCGGTATTGCGCTGCGTCGCGGCGCGCACATCGCGGTCGAGTTCTTAAGGGATGCGCTACCCCAGACGGTTAGATCCGTCATCGTACTCGCCGGGCGGCTGGGCGTGTTTTTCTTCCTGGGTGTCTGCCTTTGGTACGGCGTCGATCTCACCTCGCGCGTGTCCGCGCAATCGACGATTGCGCTCGGCATCTCGATGCAAATTCCCTATGCAGCGATCCCCGTAGGCGCGCTCCTGATGGCCTATCACCTCGTGGCAGTGATGAGCTTCCCGTGGGCGCGCGCGGTGCGGCCGCATACCGAGATCCAGGTGTGAACCAAAAAGGGCTCGCGTAATGGTGGGACTCACGCTCTTTGGCGGGATGCTCATATTGATGCTGCTCGGAATCCCGATCGTCTTCTGTATCGGATTGGCCGCCATCCTCGCAACGTTCGTCATCGGGGAGGCGGCGCCGCTTCTTATCGTGCCGAGCAGCATGTTCAACGGAATGGACTCCTTTCCGCTGATGGCAATACCGTTTTTCATCCTTGCCGGGGAGTTGATGAACCGCGGCGGCATCGCCGAGCGGCTGGTGGCGTTCGCCAATTCGCTGGTGGGGCACATCCGCGGCGGATTGGGCCACGCCACGGTGGTTTCGAACACCATGCTTGCAATGGACACCGGTTCGGCGCTCGCACAGGTCGCGGCAATCGGGCGGATCATGATCCCCGCCATGGAGCGTCACGGCTATTCGCGGCCGTTCGCCACTGCCTTGACCTGCAGCGCTTCGCTGATCGGTCCCATCATCCCGCCAAGCATCACCATGGTGCTGTACGCGGTGGCGGCCGGTGCGTCGGTGGGAGGGCTTTTCCTTGCCGGAATCGTGCCCGGACTTCTCATGGCCACTGCGTTGATGGGGTTCCTGTACTTCCGCGCGCTCGTGCGGCGCGAGCGGCCCGTGCAGCGCTTTTCGATCGCCGAGGTGCTGCGCAGGGCGAGGAGCGCCATCCTGGCCGTGTTGATGCCGGTGATCATCCTCGGCGGAATTTTCGCCGGGATCATGACGCCGACCGAGTCGGCGGCGGTCGCCGTGCTTTACGCGACGCTGGCCGGGGCGCTGGTATTCCGGCGCCTGAGCTGGCGGGACCTGTACGATTGCCTGCTCACGACCGGCGTGATCACGAGCTTCATCATGCTGATCGTCGGCGCCGCGCGGATCTTTTCCGATCTCCTTGCATCGGAGGCGGTGCCGCAGGCAATCGTCGCCTCATTGGTGCAGCTTACGGCCGATCCGCTGCTGCTCTTGCTTCTGATCAACGTGCTCCTGCTGTTCGTCGGCTCCCTGATGGATACGACCGCCGCGATCATCATCCTGACGCCCGTGCTGCTTCCGGTGGTGGCGCATGCCGGGATGGACCCGAAGCTGTTCGGTATCGTCATGTGCCTTAACCTGGTCATCGGAATGGCCACCCCGCCCGTTGGCGTCGCGCTTTATCTCGCCGCCGAAATCGGCAAAGTGCGCATCGAGCGCGTCATTGCAGCCATCTGGCCGCTGCTGCTGGTCCAGATCGCGGTCCTGTTCTTCATCACATATGTCCCGGGCGTGTCACTCGCTCTGCCACGCTATTTCGGGTTCTGACTTTGATCCATTCCCATTGAAGGAGATGAAGATGGCGCAGCCGCACGATTTGCCGTTTTCCGTCGACGAGTACCGCAGCCGGGTGGCGCGGGTCCAGACCGAGATGGCCAAGCGCGGCATCGACGTTCTCATGATCAACCACCTTGAGAACATCTACTACCTTTCCGGCTACCGCACCATCGGGTACTACTCGTTCATGGCGTTGTTCGTGCCGCCGTCGGGCGATCCGGTTCACCTGTGCCGGCTCATCGAGAAAACGGTCCTGCAGGGATCGAGCTGGATCGACGACATGGACCTGTATCCCGATACCGAGCGCGGCCTGGACGCGGCGGTGCGCCTGATCAAGGAGCGCAAGTTGGATCGCCTGCGCATCGGTATCGACAAGAGCGCCTGGTACCTGACCATCGACGATTTCGAGAAGCTGCAGGCGGCGCTGCCGCAGGCCAAGTGGGTCGATTCGTCGCTGCTTGTCGAGAACATGCGCCTCATCAAGTCTCCGGCCGAGCAGGCGTACAGCCGCAAGGCGGGAAAGGCGGCCTCCGAGGGCATGCGATCGGCTGTCGGCGCTTTGCGCGCGGGCATTACCGAAGACGACCTCATGGCGGCCGCCTACCAGGGCCTGTTTCGCATGCATAGCGAGTATCCCGGGCTGCCGCCGCTGATTAATTCCGGTGTGCGGCACACCATGGCGCACGCCATGGCCGAAGGCAATCCCGTGCGCCAGGGGGACGCGGTGTACTTTGAGGTCGGCGCCAGCATCAAGCGCTACCATGCGGCGACGTTGCGCATCGGCTACGTCGGAACTCCGCCCAAGCTGTTCCTCGATCTGACCGATCTGTGCCGCCGCTCGATCGACGCGGGCTTGCAGCAGATGAAGCCCGGAAATCCCGCCGAGGCGGTGGATGCGGCGGCGCGCAAGGTGATCGCCGACGCCGGCTACGGCGACAAGTTCCGGCACAAGGCGGGCTATTCGATCGGCATCGCCCTGCCGCCGGATTGGAGCGAGGCGCGCACCATGATGCTGCGCGGCGGGGAGAAGCGGCTGCTGCAGCCGGGGATGATCTACCACTTTCTGCCGGCAGTGTTCGAGTACAAGGAATATGGCGTCGGGCTGAGCGAGACCGTTCTCATCACGGAGCACGGCCACGAGGTTCTCACGGACGTCGAACAGAAGCTGTTCGTTGTGAAGTAACCAGCCCGGCAACGAGGTCCAATGCCCTTCACTGCGCCTTCAACGGCTTCCAACGCGGTTCTGATAAGCGGGGGGCGTGTGCTCGATCTTGACGGGGATATTCACCGCCCGCAAGAAATGGACTTGCTCATCGTGGCGGATCGTATTGCCGCTTGCCGCAAGGGCATTGCCGCTGACCTCGCTGCGGGACGCACGTTGCCGGAGCTGCCTGCCGGCGTGTCCCTCGAGCGGCTGAGCGCCAAAGGCAAGCTCGTCATCCCCGGCTTCGTCAATTCGCACTACCACTCGCATGACGTCCTGCTGAAAGGCTGCTTCGAGACCATTCCGCTCGAGCTCTGGGTGCTTTCGGCCTTGCCCCCGGCGTTTCCCAAACGCAGCACCGCGGAGATTCGGGCGCGCACGCTGCTCGGCGCGGTGGAATGCCTTCGCAGCGGCATCACCACAGTGCAGGACCTCGCGACCGTCTACCCGTACGACGAGCAGCACGTCGACGCGATCTTGAAGGCGTACGAGGACGTGGGCATCCGCTGCGTATTTGCCCTTCAGGTCGCCGACATTGCCGGCGTCAAGTCGATTCCCTTCTGGGACGAGGTCGTGCCGCCGTCGATGAAGGACGGCTTGTCGGGCGCGGTAGAACCCTATGGGCGGGGGACCGATGTGGTCGCGCTGGTGAAGAACGCGATGCTCGGGCGCGAAGGGATTCATCCGCGCATCACCTGGGCGCTCGGCCCGACCAGCCCGGAGCGCTGCAGCGAGGCGTTTCTCGGCGGCTTGGGCGACCTGTCCCGCAGCCGCGACGTCCCGATCTATACGCACATCTACGAATCGAAGGCGATGGCGTTGATGGCGCGGCAGGGCCATCCGAAGGACAGTGGCTCCCTCATCAACTATATGCAGCGCTGCGGCATCCTCACGCCGAAGCTGACCTTGGCCCACAGCGTCTGGATGCTCCCGGCGGAGATTCGCAAGCTTGCCGAGGCGGGAACCAACGTGGTGCTGAACCCCGTTGGAAATCTCAAGACGCGCAGCGGCGTCGCCCCGATCCGGCCGTACATGGAAGCGGGCGTCAATATCGCCTTGGGTTGCGACAACTGCAGCTGCAGCGACGCGCAAAACATGTTTCAGTCGATGAAGCTGTTCGCCTCGCTCGCGGCGATCACCCATCCCGAGCCGGGGCCACCGACCGCGCGCGACGCTCTCATGGCCGCCACGGTATCCGGCGCACGCACCGCCGGCCTCGCCGGCGAAATCGGCGCCCTCAAGGTCGGAATGAAGGCGGACCTGTCGATTCTCGACCTTGCCGATCCCTCATTCGTGCCGCTCAACAGCGCGGCGCGCCAGCTGGTTTTCACCGAAAGCGGCCGAAGCGTGGAGCACGTCATGGTGGACGGCCGCTTCGTTGTGCGCGGTCGGCGCATCACTTCCATCGATGAGGCCGCGCTTCGCGACGAGGTGGCGGAGCTCATGGTGCAGCTCCGGCAAGACCTGCAAGTGGTCCTGGACCGCAACCAGAGCATGCTGCCTTATCTGATGCAGGCGCATCGCCGCGCCTGGGACAGCGACATCGGCCTCAACCGGTACGTCGGCGACGGGAATGGGTGACCTGCTCGACGAGGCGGTTGCTGAAAGCCAGGCGCCGCCCCAAAGCAGCGATACGCGCTCGCCTCTCGGCCTGAGCGTCCCCCGCGCCCGGGCGCGCCGCCTGCTGGCGGGACGCGGACGCTATACGGACGACGTATCGCTGCCCGGGATGGTGCATGCTGCCTTCGTACGCAGCCCGTATCCGTTTGCCCGCATCGCCTCCATAGAGACGGCGGCGGCGCGCGCAATGCCCGGCGTAGTGCTCGTGGTGACGGGCCGCGAGGTGGCGGGGTATTGCAAGCCGTACGCCGGGGTGCATGAGCTCTTCGCCGGCATGAAGGCGCCCGAGCAATGGCCGATGGCGCTGGATCGTGCCTGCTGGCAGGGCGAGCCGGTGGTTGCCGTGGTCGCCGCCACGCGCGCCCAAGCCGAAGACGCGGCCGGAGAGGTGCTGATCGGCTGGGAGCCTTTGGCCGCGCTTACCGATATCGATGCGGCCGCTGCGCCGGACGCGCCGATCATCCATCCGCAGCTCGGCACGAACATCGCGTATGAGACGACGGTAGTGACCGGCGACCCGAAGTCCGGGTTTTCCGATTCAACCGCCGCCGTGCAAGCGGAGTTCCGCTTCGCCCGCCACACCGGCGTATGCCTCGAGACGCGGTCGATCATCGCGCACTATGAGCCGGAGACCCCTTCGCTTCTCGTAATCCAATCGCATCAGTGTCCGGCGCAGCAGCAGGACATGTATGCGCGGCTGCTCGGCTTGCCTGACCACCAGGTGCGAGTTCATTGCCCGGACGTCGGTGGCGCCTTCGGCATCAAGCAACAGCTCTATGGGGATGAGCTCGCCGTATGCGTTCTGAGCATGATGCTCAAGCGGCCGGTGAAGTTCATAGCCGACCGCTTCGAGTCGTTCATGACCGACATCCACGCGCGTGATCACCGCGTTTGCGCAAAGCTCTCCATCGAGGGCGATGGCCGCATCAAGGCGCTGGCAGTGGATGACTTGTTCGGCATCGGCGCTTATTCGCAATTCCCGCGCTCGAGCGTCGGCGAAGGAAGCCACGTACTGCGCCTATCCGGGGCGCCCTATGCGCTGCAGGCTTACGACGCCCGCCTGCGGATGGTGTTCCAGAACAAGAACATGGTCGGCCACTACCGCGCCGTCGGGCATCCCGTGGCTACGGCGGTTACCGAAGTGCTCGTCGATCAGGCAGCGCGACTCATCGGAATGGACCCCATCGAGGTGCGACGCCGCAGTTACATTCCACCGGACGCCTATCCGTACCGCTCGCACGGCGGGTTCACGTTCGAGCCGCTTTCGCTGCACGCTTGCCTTGAGCGCATCGTCGCCATCATGGAGATTCCCCGGCTGCGCGCCGAGCAGGCCGCGCGCAACGATTCGCATCTGCGCCTCGGTATCGGCCTCGCTACGTTCGTCGAGCTCACGGGGACTGGAGCCGGGTATTACGGGCGCGGCGAGGCAAGGGTGAGCGCGCAGGAAGGCTGCCTGTTGAAGCTCGAACCTTCCGGCCGGATCAGGTGCTCGCCGAGCGTGACCGACCAGGGCCAGGGGACGGATACGGCGATCGCGCAAGTGGTCGCAGCGTCGGTCGGGGTGCCTATCGAGCACGTTGCAGTCATCAGCGGAGACAGCGAGTTGACCCCGTACGGCGGCGGTGCATGGGCGTCACGTGGGGTGTCTGCCGGCGCAGAGGCGGCCCACCGGGCGGGCAAGGCGCTGCGCGAGAACATCCTTCGTATCGCTGCCCATGTGCTGGCCGTGCGACCCGAGACCCTCGACATGCGCGAAGGTCGCGTGGTGGACATCTTGTCCGGCCGAGACCGGCTGGCCCTGGAGGAGGTGGCGCGTGTCGGATACTTTCGCCAGGAAACGCTGCCCGCCGGCTTCCAGCCGGAGCTTTCGGTGGTGCGGCACTTCGTGCCTTCCGGCCGGCCGTTCCTGATCACCAACGGCATTCATGGCTCGGTGGCCGAGATCGATACCGACACCGGAATCGTCACGCTTCGCAAGCACTACGTGGTGCACGATTCGGGCACGGTCATCAACCCGATGCTGCTCGATGAGCAGATACGGGGCGGGGTTGTGCAGGGACTGGGCGCGGCGCTGTACGAGGAGATTCCTTACGGGCCGGAAGGCGAGATGCTCATCGGCAGCATGGCCGACTATCTCGTGCCCATGGCGGGAGAGATGCCCGACATCGAAGTCGCGCATATCTGCAATCCGGACCCCGGCACCAGCCTGGGCGCAAAGGGGGCAGGCGAGGCGGGCACTGCCGGCGCGTCGGCGGCCGTCCTGAACGCGGTGAACGATGCGCTGGCGCCGCTAGGCGCCTTTCTCACTCGGATCCCGCTCACCCCGGAAAGGATCCTGCGCGCCCTGGGGCGTGTTCAATGAGTCGTGGCCCATCCCGCGAGGCGGCGCAGGAACGCGAGGCAGCCGGCGATCTGCGAAAGCTCGATGAACTCGTCGGGCTTGTGCGCCTGCTCGATGCTGCCCGGCCCGCAGATCACGGTCGGAATGCCTGCTTTTTGGAAGATTCCGGCTTCCGAGGCAAAGGCTACCGCAAGCGCCCGCTTGGCACCGGAGGACTGCAGCACCACTTCTTCGGCCATCGAGCGGGCGTCTCGCGCAAGCGCCGGCAGGGCGAAGAGCGGCTGCGTTTCGATGGACGCTTCCGGGGCCGTGGCCTGCAGGCGCGGCAACAGATCGCCCAGGGCGAACGCGTCCAATTGCTCGCGCAGCCGGCGCGGATCGTCCGAAGGGACCGGGCGAAACTCCCATCGGAAGCGGCACTCGTTGGCGACGATATTGACCGCGGTGCCGCCGTTGATCTGGCCGACGTTTATGGTGGAGTACGGCGGCTCGAACTCGCGCGCCGCCGCGTCCGGCGCCGCACGCTTGCAGTCGGCGGCCATGCGAGCGAGCCGGACAACGAGCTCGCTCGCCGCGAAGATCGCGCTCGCGCCGAGCTGCGGCCGGCTGGAATGGGCCTCCCGACCGCGCACCGCAGTCTCGAATCCGTAGTTGCCCTTGTGCTGATTGGCGACCTGCATCCCACTCGGTTCGCCGACCACCGCGAATGCGGGGCGCGGCAGGCTGCGGGCGATGTAATCCACGAGCCGGTGCGCGCCGAAGCAGCCGATCTCCTCGTCGTAAGACAGCACTATGTGAACCGGAACGCGCAGGCCTGCATTTTTGAGCACGGGCACGAGGGCGAGCGCGGCGGCGATGAAGGATTTCATGTCCGCGGTGCCGCGGCCGTAGAGACGCTCGTCCGAGCGGGACAGCCGGAAAGGATCGCGCGTCCATCGTTGGTTCGCTACCGGCACCACGTCGGTATGACCCGAAAGCATGATGCCGCCTTCCGCGTGCGGCCCGATCGTGGCCACCAGGTTGGCTTTGTTTCCCTCCGGGGAGACATCGAGGTGCGCATCCACGCCGTGGGAGCCAAGGTAGTGCCGCACGTAGTCGACGAGCGGAAGATTCGACAGCGCCGATGTCGTGTCGAAGCTGATGAGGCGATCGAGGATCTCGAGCGCGGCAGGAAGCGTCCGGGAATCATCCATGCGGTTAGTCTAAGGTAGGCAGGCGATGAAAATCAGGGTGCTGTCGGAAGCGGATTGCCGGGCCGTGCTCGACATGGCGGCGGCGATCGACATCCAGGCCGAAGCGTTCGGCCACCTCGCCGCAGGCAAGTCCGTCGAAGGCCTGCGCAGCTTCGCAACCTCGGAGGAACCGCCGGGCGTGGCGATTTTCAATCCTTGCTTCTTGCGCGGCGGCGCCGGATACGGCATCAAGGTCGTTTCAGACTTTTACGACAACGACAGGAAGCGCATTCCGCGCATGAGCGCGCTGGTCGCGCTGTTCGACGGCGCCACTGGTTTCCCCCAAACGGTGATGGAGGGCGGATACCTGACGGATCTTCGCACCGGCGCCGGTACCGGCCTCGCCGCCCGTTACCTGGCGCGCAAGGACAGCCGCAGTGTGGCGATCATCGGCGCGGGCCGCGTGGCCCGCAATCAGCTCGAGGCGCTGGCCACGCTGTTCGACCTGAAGACCGTATGGGTCGCCACGAGGACGCCGGCGCGTGGGGAAGATTTCGTCCGGCGCATGAAGGCGCGCGGCGGCCGCATCCCCGCGGACATACGCCTCGTCGCCTCGCGCGAGGAAGCGGTGCGCCAGGCCGACATCGTCGTGGCGGCAACCACTTCGGAAACCCCGGTCGTGGAAGGCAAGTGGCTGCGCCCCGGGACTTTTGTCGCATCGGCGGGCGCCTACGAGCCGACCAGCCGCGAAGTGGACACCGAGACGGTGCGCAGGGCGGCGCGGCGCGTCATCGACAGCCGCAAGGACTGCCTGGAGCATGCCGGCGATTTCATGATCCCGGAGAAAGAGGGCGCGGTGACGCGCGACTCGATCGCCGAAATCGCGGAGGTGGTGAGCGGCTCGCGCCCCGGACGGCGCTCCGACGATGAGATTACCTACTACAAGTCGATCGGCGTGCCGATCCAGGATCTCGTGACCGCGCAGCACATCGAGCGGCGGGCAATTGCGCGCGGCATGGGTACGGTATTCGAAATCGGCGGCGACGAGCTCTGACCTATGCTGGGCGCGAGGGCCAAGATCGGGCTGGTGGTACCCGCGAACAACTCGGTGATCGAGCCCGAGTTCTGGTCGGTGCTGCCCCCGGGTGTCGCCGCGTACGCGACGCGCATCTTGGCGCGCGGCAATCTGACACCCGATGCCGTCCGCCAGATGGAGACGCAGGTCGACCGGGCGGTGGACGAACTCGCCGCCACCGGGGTGGACGTCATCGCCTACGCGGACATGGTGACGACCTTCATCATGGAACGGGGCTGGAACGAAGCCAAGGTGGCGCAGATCTCCCGACATACGGGCGTGCGCTGCGTTTCCGCATGGACGGCACTTCGTGATGCGCTCGATGCGCTCGGAGTCCGGCGCTTCGCGCTGGGTACGCCCTATCCCGCAGCCATCCACGCGAGCGCGCGCCCGTTTTTCGAAGCGCAGGGGCTCGCCGTGGTCGGCGATGCGACGCTCGACATCTTGGCAATGCGCGATGTGCCGGCGGTCGGCGGCGCTACCCTGGATCAATTCGTCGGCTCGTTGCCCAAAGCCGGAGCCGAAGCCATCGTTCTGCTGGCAACGGATCTGCCGACGTTCGGCAGCATCGCGCGGCTGGAAAAAGCCTGCGGGCGTCCGGTGCTCACCTCCAATCAGACGATCCTGTGGGCTGCGCTCAGGGCTGCCGGCGTGAAAGACCGGGTGGCCGATCTCGGAAAGCTAATGGAGTGCTAAGGAAATGCTAACGGAAAACTCAGCCGCAAAGCTCAGGCCCGCCTCGCGTCGAGCGGCTTCCATGCCGCGCTCCGCCATTCGCGAAATCATGGCGCTCGCGGCGGAGCGCGCCGATGTCATTCATCTCGAGGTCGGCGAGCCCGATGCGACCACGCCGGCGCACATCATTGAAGGAGCCTTTCAAGCGGCGCGGGCCGGATGGACGAAATACAGCTCCAATTCCGGGCTGCCTGCGCTGCGCCAGCTGATCGCGCAGCGGGTCTCGCGGCGCTGGGGTGTCGAGGTGGCAGCCGGGCAGGTGGTCGTGACCACGGGAGCCATCGGCGCGCTGTTCACTGCGATCATGACGGTCGTCGAAGCCGGCGACGAGATTCTCATCCCCGATCCGGGATGGCCCAACTACGAAAGCATCGCCCACCTCATCGGCGCAACCGCGGTGCGCTACGGTTTGCGAGCGGAAAACGGCTTTCTGCCCGACCCTGACGAGATCGTCTCCAAAGTCAGCGGCAATACCAAGGCCATGCTAATCAATACCCCCGGCAACCCGACCGGGGCAGTATTCCCTCGCGCCGCCATGGCGCGCCTGGCGGATATCGCGCGCAGCCGCGGTCTTTACCTCATCAGCGACGAGATCTACGAAGATATCGTGTTCGGCGGCGAGCATGTGTCGGCCGGCGCATTCGGCCTCGGCTCCCAGGTGTTCGCGGTCTCGGGATTCTCGAAGACCTTTGCAATGACGGGATGGCGCCTGGGCTGGTTGATCTGCCCGCCCGAGCTCGCGTCCGTCGCGACCGGGTTGCAGGAGCCTCTCACCTCGTGCGCGTCCACCATTGCTCAAAAGGCCGGCGAGACCGCTCTGTCGGGCCCGGCAGACTGCGTCGCCGAATTCCGGGATACTTTCCGTCGACGCCGCGACATTCTTGTGGAGGTATTCGGCAACAGCGGGCTGTTGCCGATGGTGCCCGAGGGCGCGTTCTATGGTCTCGTGGATGTCTCCCGCAGGGGCCTCAAGTCGCTCGATTTTGCCAAGCGCTTCCTGCTCGAGCGTAACGTGGCGACGGTGCCCGGCATTACCTTCGGTCCGAGCTGCGATCGCTACGTGCGCGTGGCTTTTACGATCGCAGACGAGCGCCTGCGCGAAGGCTTGCAGCGGCTGCGCGACTACATCGAAAAGCCGGGTTGACCGCCGATGTCACGCATCAACGGAAAGCGGCTGATTGCCGATTTGCGGCGGCTCGCGGAGTTTGGCAAGGCGGGCTCCGGAGTGAACCGCGTTTCGTTCTCGAGCGCCGATATCGAGTCGCGCGCGTGGCTTCTGGAGCGCTTCAAGGCGGCCGGGCTGGATTCGGCGATCGATGCGGTCGGAAACGTTCGCGGAGTAACCGCGCGGGCCGCTCGTGCGGTGGTGATCGGGTCGCATACCGATTCGGTGCCCATGGGCGGCTGGCTCGACGGTGCGATGGGCGTTCTGTACGGGCTCGAAATCGCGCGTGCCCGAATCGAGGCCGGCCGGCAGTCCAAACTTGGCGTCGACGTCGTGTCCTTCCAGGACGAGGAGGGCACGTTCCTGCCCTGTCTCGGCAGCCGGTCGTTCTGCGGCGAGCTCACCGAGGCAGACCTCGCCAAGCCGAAATCACAGTCGGGCGAGACGCTCGCTCAGGCCATGGCACGGGCGGGCTATCCGGGCCCCGCTTGGCGGCTGGACAGAACCCGGCATGTCGCTTACCTGGAAGCGCATATCGAGCAGGGGCCGCGTCTCGAGGCGGCGAACAAGCGGATCGGGGTGGTGACCGGAATCGTCGGAATCCGCCGCTTTCGCATCGTGGCGCACGGGCAAGCCGACCATGCCGGCACCACGCCTATGAGCATGCGCAAGGACGCGGTCCGACCGCTGTTCGCGTTCGCCAACCGCGTGCATGCCGAGCTGCCGGCCATGGCCGGGGCGGACACGGTGTGGAACATCGGCGTGATGGGCGTGCGTCCCGGAGCCGCCAACGTGGTCCCCAGCCAGGCTGAATTGGTGGTCGAATTCCGCGACACGTCCAGTGACTTGCTGGATCGGATCGAGACGCGCCTCTTCGGCTGGGTGAAGGAGCTCGACGCTCAGGGCCCGGCGCGGCTGGAGATCCAGCCTATCGCCCGCATTGCGCCGACGCTCATGGCGCAGGACTTGGAGGAGCTCATCCAGGCTGGGGCGGCCGAGTGCGGAACCGCGGCGATGCGGATGCCTAGCGGGGCCGGGCACGATGCCATGGTGCTCGGTCACCACCTGCCGAGCGCGATGCTCTTCATCCCGAGCATCGGCGGACGCAGCCACGACGTCGCCGAGGACAGCGCCGAGGAAGACATCATTCTGGGCTGCGAGGTGCTGGCTGCCGTGGTCGAGCGCCTGGAGGCTCGCGCCGCGTGAGCCTCAGGGCCGAACGAACCGCCCGCAGCGCTCGGAGGTCAATTGCATGCCACGCGCGATGACTTTCCCGCGCAGCATGGTGAGCACCTGGCTCGCAGGCGCCCGCCAGCCGTCAAACGGGGTGAGCCGCGCGCGGCTCAGCTGGTCCTCGTTGCGAATGACGAAGGGCTTGCGCGGATCGAGCACCACGAGGTCGGCGTCCGAGCCGCCGCGCAGCGTGCCCTTCGCCGGAAACAGCCCGAACAGGCGCGCCGGGACCTCGCAGCACACGGCGACCAGCCGCGCATAGTCGATGACCTTCTTCTCCACGAGTGTCAGCATAAGCGGGAGCAGCGTCTGGACCCCGGGAAACCCGCCCGGAGCTTTCGCCAGGTCTTCTTCGCCGAGCGCTTTCTCCTCGGGCAGATGCGGAGCATGGTCGGTGGCGACGAGATCGATTATCCCCTCGCGCAGGGCCCGCTGCACGCTTGCAAGATCTGCGCGGGAGCGCAGCGGCGGCACCACTTTCGCGATCGGGCCGCGGCGCAGGATTTCTTCTTCCTCGAGCAGGAGGTTGTGGGGCGTAACCTCCGCCGATACGTCGCGCGATTTCAGGGCGCGCAGCACGTCAACGCTCGAACTGGCGCTGACCTGGCGAATGTGGATGCGCGCCTGCGCCGCGCGCGCCGCAACGCACGCGCGCGCGATCCCCAGCGCCTCGGCCACGGCGGGCCGCGAGGCGAGAAACGCCCGCCGGCTCTCGTCACGGCCGGTGGCATCCGCAACGCTATGGCCGGCGACGATGCTGTCGTCGCCGGGCGTGATACCGGCTACGCGATTCGTCGCGGCGACCGCCTGCAGGCAGCGAAGCAGCTCCTGGCTCGTGGCGACGAGCATTGGAGGCGGCAGGTCTGCCAGGAACACCTCAAACGAGATGGCGCCTAGATCGCACAAGTCGCGCACATGTGCGGTGCTGGGCCCGAGGCCGGCCTGCAACGCGAAATCGACATGCGCGCTGCGTTCCCCCATGGCGCGCTTCTCGGCAAAGAGCTCGGGCGTCGTGGTCATCGGCTTGTCGGTGGGCATGACCATCACGGTCGTGACGCCTCCTAGCGCGGCGGCACGCGTGCCGCTGCCGAAATCTTCCTTCTGCGTCAGGCCAGGCTCCCTGAAATGCACGTGCGCATCGACGAGCCCGGGGATAATCATGCAGCCGGTGGCGTCGATCCGCTCCTGCGCCTGCAGCAGCTCGCCCGGCGCCGCGATCTCGGCCACTTTTCCGTCCTTGATGGCGATGCAACCCGGTCTGGCGCCATCTGCAGTGACAATCAGGCCGCCTTCAATAACCGCGTCTAGCAAACGTGTCTCCGACTGCAGTCAAAGGCTAAGGATACTAGACACAGTCCGTCTATCAGCCGCGCGGCCGCTTCGTGCGGCCCGCGGGCCCTCGTTTACACTGACCACTTACGACAGGGAGGCAATGGCATGAAATCGCTAGCTCGCTTTGCAATCGCGTGCGCTCTCACCGCGGGTCTCGCGGCGCAGACCGCGTCGGCGCAGGAATTCAAGTTCAACCTGGGCACCGTGCTCGACCCGAAGCACCCGGTCTCCGTCGGCATGGTCCGCATGGCGCAGGTCGCCGAGAAGCAATCGGGCGGCCGCTTGAAGCTCGAGATCTTCCCTTCCAGCCAGCTCGGCGCGCAACGGGAGATGTGGCAGAACGTGCAGGCCGGCCTGATCGGCGGCATCATCGATCCGACCGCCTCGGCCGCCAATTTCGTTCCCCAGTTCGCCGTGCTCGACCTGCCTTACCTCGTGCAGAGCGCCGAGCAGGCCTTCAAGCTGCTCGACGGCCCGGTGGTGGAGAAGGAGCTGACGGCCAAGGCGCCGGCGGCGGGCTTGCGCGTGGTGCACTACTGGGAGGTGACGTTCCGTAACGTCTATACGCGCGCGCCGGTGAACTCGATCGCCGACCTCAAGGGCCGCAAGATCCGCGTGATCCCGAACCCGACCTTCATCGCGCTGTTCCGCGGCATGGGAGCGGCGCCCACGCCGATGGCTTTCGGCGAGCTCTACACGGCCTTGCAGCAGGGCGTGGTCGACGGCGCCGAGAACGACGCGGTCACCTACTTCTCGACGAAGCACTTCGAGGTGGCGAAGAACTATGCGCTCACCAATCACCTGATGCTCATCAACACGCTTTTCTTCAGCGAAAAGCAGTGGCAGCGCCTGCCGCAGGACCTGCGCGCGGTGCTGCAAAAGGCGTCGCTCGAGGGACGCAAGGCCACCCTCGACGAGCGCCGCGCACGCGAGGCGAAGGTGTTCGACGACCTGCGCGCCGCCGGCGTGAACATCACCAAGCCGGACCTCAAGCCGTTCGTCGAGGTGGGGCGCAAGACCTGGACCGACTCCGAGGCGCGCCTCGGCAAAGACCTGATTACGAAGATCGCTCAAGCGGCGGGCAAATAGCGCACGCCGCGAGCGAGGTGACGGCAGTCCGCCGCTTCATCCTGGGCCTCGACTGGCTGCTCGGCCAGATCGAGGCCGTGCTGCTTGCCGCGATGGTCGCGGCAATCACCGCGGTGACCTTCGCGCAGGTGTTCACGCGCTACGTCACCGAGAACCCCCTGATCTGGACCGAGGAGGTGGCGCGCTATCTCTTCGTGTGGATCACGCTCATCGGCGCCGCTGCCGGAGTGCGCCTGCATGCGCATTTCGGCCTCGACATCCTTAGGCGCTACGTGCCGCCTCTGCGCGGCTTCCTCGGCGCGGTGACGATGCTCATCGTGGCGGGGTTTCTCGTGCTGTTGCTCTACACCGGCATCGCGGAGACGCGCCAGGCGGCGCTGCAGTTCTCGCCCGCGCTGCAGGTCCGCATGCATTGGGCTTACCTCGCGCTGCCGGTCGGCGCTGCCCTTGCCCTGTGGCACGTCCTTGCGCATTGGGTGAGAAGCGGGCTGGCCGCGCATCCGCTCGACAAGGCGGACGAAAAGAAATGACCGCGTCGCTGCTCGCCTTCGTCGCTTTTATCGCGCTCGGCGTGCCGATCGCGTTCGCGCTCGGCACCGCGGCCGCGGTAGGACTCTGGATGATGGAAGGCGCGCCGCTCGCCATCATCGCCAGCCGCACCTTCGGGGCGGTGGACAGCTTCACGCTCCTCGCCATCCCGTTCTTCATCCTGGCGGGCGAGCTCATGGAAACCGGCGGCATCTCGCAGCGGCTCATCGCCCTTGCGCGCGTGCTGGTCGGGCATATGCACGGCGGCCTGGGGAACGTCACCATCTTCGGAACGGTGCTCTTCTCCGGGATCTCGGGCTCCACCCAGGCGGACGCGGCCGCGGTGGGCTCGCTCATGATTCCCGCCATGAAGCGCCACGGCTATGGCGAGGCGCGCGCCGGCGCCATCGTCGCCGCTTCCGCCGGCATGGGCATCCTCGTGCCGCCCTGCCTCACCATGGTGGTGTACGGCAGCATCACCAACGTCTCGATCGGCGCGCTTTTTGCTGCGGGCTTTCTTCCCGCGTTCGTCATGGCGATCGCGCTTGCCGTGCAACAGATGATCAGCGCGCGCCGCGCCGGGCTGCAGCCCGAGCCGCGCTCCGGATGGGGCCAGCGCGCGCGCGCTTTCTATTCGGCGCTCTGGGCGTTGATGATGCCGGTCATCATCTTCGGCGGCATCCTCGGCGGCGTGTTCACGCCTACCGAAGCGGCGGTTGTTGCGGCGGTGTACGCCATGCTCGCCGGCGGGTTGATCTACCGCGAGATCACGCCGGCATTTCTGTACCGCGCGCTGGTGCGTACGGGACTGGTGACCGGGGTGGTCATGCTGATGATCGCCGGCGCCAACATTCTTTCGTGGCTGATGACGGTCGAGCGGGTACCGCACGCCATGGCGCGGCTGATCCAGGACTTCGGCGGCGGGCAGAGCATGTTCCTGTTCCTCAGCGTGATCGCCTTCCTCGTGCTGTTCGCGCTGCTCGACGGCCTTCCCGGCATGCTGATGATTACGCCGGTATTCGTGCCGCTCGCCCAGCAGCTCGGCATCGACCTGCTGCATTACGGGATCGTCATGACGGCGGTGATGGGCATCGCGCTTTTCCTGCCGCCGTTCGGCGTGGGCCTGTTCATCGTGCTCGGCATCGCCGGCTGCTCGTTGCGCGAGATGACGCGCGAGCTCCTTCCCTACATCGTCACGATGCTCGTCGTGGCGCTCGTCATCGCGTACGTGCCGGCCATCAGCTTCGCGGTACCGGCGGCGCTCGGGCTGTACCGGATGCCCGGGACGTGAGGGAGCCGCGCGCGAGATTCCAGGCGGTCGGGCAGCCGCTGCCGCGCGCGGGCACGCGGCGGCTCATCGCCGGCCGCGGGCGCTATGTGGACGACATCGCGCTGCCGCGCATGCTTCACGCCGCTTTCCTGCGCAGCCCGTATGCCCATGCCCGCATCGTGCAAGTCGACCTCGCGCGCGCGCGCGCCGCACCCGGCGTGCTCGCGGTGTTCGCCTGGGACGATCTCCAGGCGGTGGTGCGACCCTGGCAAACCCGCTCGGCCGCCTTCCCCGGGCTCGTCTCGCCGCCGCAAAGCCCGCTCGCCCGCGGGCGTAGCGCCTGGCAAGGCGAGCCGGTGCTGGTGGCGCTCGGCGAAACGCGCGCCGCGGCCGAGGACGCGCTCGAGCTCGCGGAAATCGACTGGGAGGAATTGCCGGCTGCGGTGGGCCTGGAGCGCGCGCTCGCGCCGCAGGCCCCTGCGGTGCATCCCGGCCTTGCAGACAACGTCGCGTGGTCGAAGGAGACGCTGGGCGGCGATCCGGACGGCGCGTTCACCGGAGCGGCGCTGGTAGTCGAAACCGACGTGCGCCTTGCGCGCATGACGGGCGTATCGCTGGAGCCGCGGGGGCTGGTGGCTGATTGGGATCCCGCCGGGCAGGTGCTGACCGTGCATTACTCGCACCAGATGCCGCACCAGATGCAGGCGCATCTCGCCGACTTCCTGGGGCTCTCCGCGGACCGGGTGCGCGTCGTCGTTCCCGACGTCGGCGGCGGATTCGGCGTGAAGATGCACGTCTACCCGGATGAAATCGCGGCCATCGCCTGCGCCGTGAAGCTCGCTCGCCCGGTGAAGTTCATCGCCGACCGGCTGGAGTCGCTCGCCTCCGACATCCACGCGCGCGAGCATGCGGTGCGCGCGCGCATGGCGCTCGATGCGCAGGGGAATATCCTCGGCTTCGACGTGGATCACCGGCACGGCGGCGGCGCCTACTCGGTGTTCCCGCGCGGCAGCCCGGTGGAGTCTTCGGCCGCGCTGCATCTCGTCGGCGCGCCGTATCGCTTCGCGCATTTCCGCGGACGGCTGAAGATCGCGCTGCAGAACAAGGCGATGACCGGGCAGTACCGCTCGGTCGGACACCCGATCGCGGTCGTCGTCACCGAGCGGCTGGTGGAGCTCGCGGCGCGCGCGCGCGGCGAGGATCCGCTCGTGCTGCGCCGGCGCAACTTCACGCCGCCGGGCGCCACGCCCTACCTCAACGGCGCGGGACAACGCCTGTTCGGCGTCTCCCACGAAGCCTGCCTGCAGGCGCTCGAGCGCCTCGCCGATCTGCCGCGCGTGCGCGAGGAGGTGAAAGCTGCGCGCGCGGCCGGCCGCGCGCTCGGGTTCGGCGTCGCCTGCTACGTCGAAATGACCGCGACCGGGGCCGAGGCCTACGGCAAGGCGGGCGTGCCGGTCTCGGCCGCGGACAGCGTGAGCCTCTCGGTGGAGCTTTCGGGCGCGCTGCGCTGCGCCGCGAGCGTCACCGAGATCGGCCAGGGCGTGACCCAGGCGGTGGCGCAGGCGGTCGCCGACGGCGTGGGCGTGCCGGTGGAGCGCGTCAGCGTGCATACCGGCGACACCGCTCAGGTCCCGCATGGCGGAGGCGCCTGGGCGTCGCGCGGCGCGGCGATCGGCGCGGAGGCGGCCTGGCTCGCGGCGCGGCGCCTGCGCGGGAACATTCTCGCCGCGGCCGCGCGCCTGCTCGGCGCCGACGAAGAGTCGCTCGAGCTGCACGAGGGCACGATCGTCGACCCTCGGGGAGAGTCGCGGCTCGAGCTCTCGGAGCTCGCGCATATCGCCGCTTTCAGGGGCTACGAGTTCCCGGAGGGCTTTCAGCCGCAGCTCTCGGTCATGCACCATTACCGCCGCTCGAAGGACCTTTTTCTTCCGGCAAACGGCGTGCAGGCGGCGCTCGTCGAGGTCGACCTGGACACCGGCCTGGTGCGGGCGCTCAAGCATTGGGCGGTGTGCGACTGCGGGCGCGTTCTCAATCCGCTGCTCGTCGAAGAGCAGCTGCGCGGCGGCATCGTGCAGGGCATCGGCGAGGCCCTGTACGAGGAGCTGCGCTACGGCGAGGACGGCCATCTCGAGACCGGCACGCTGGCCGAATACCTCGTGCCCATGGCGGCCGAGATGCCCGATATCGCGGTCGCGCATGTGCAGACGCCTTATGAGGGCAGTTCGCTCGGGGCGAAGGGGGCCGGCGAGGCCGGGGCGGCGGCCGCGCCGGCAGCGATCCTCAATGCGGTGAACGACGCGCTCGCCGCCCATGGCGCGGCGCTCAAGGCGCTGCCGATTACGCCGACCGCGGTACTCGAAGCGCTCGGCAAATGAAAGCACCCGCGTTCCGCTACGCGCGGCCCGAGTCGCTCGACGAGGCAATCGCCTTGCTTGTCCAGCACGGCACCGACGCGAGGGTGCTCGCGGGCGGGCAGAGCCTGATGCCGATGCTCAACCTGCGCCTGCTGCAGCCTTCCGTGCTGATCGACATCAACCGCATTCCCGGCCTGGGCGAAATAACGCCGCATGCCCAAGGGATAGAGATCGGCGCCATGGCGCGGCACGCGGCGGTTCTCTATTCCCGGGAAGTGGCGCAGGCGGCGCCCTTGCTCGCGCTCGCGCTTCCGCATGTCGCGCACCTCGCGGTGCGCAATCGCGGCACCCACGGCGGCAGCTGCGCGCTCGCGGACCCCTCCGCCGAGATTCCGGCTTGCGCGTTGGCGCTCGATGCGACCTTCGTGCTGCGCGCGGCGGGCGGCGAGCGGCGCGTGCCGGCACGGGAATTCTTCCGCGGGCTTTACGAGACGGCGCTCGGGCCCGACGAGCTCCTCGTGCGCGTGGACTACCCGCGCGCGCAAGCGGGCTGGCGTTACGGCTTCGACGAGGTGGCGCGCCGGCACGGCGATTTCGCCATCGCCGGGCTCGCCGCGGCGGCCCGGCTGGAAGGCAGCGTGCTGCGCGAAGCGCGGCTTGCCTTTTTCGGCATCGCCGACCGGCCGATCCTGCTGCGCGCGGCGAGCCGCGAGGAAGCACGCGCGCGCATCGAAGAGGTAGAAGTGGCTGGAACGAGTGTGTATCCGGCGGCCTATCGCCGCCGCCTCATGGGCGTGCTGCTCGAGCGGGTGCTGCGCACGATCGCAAAATGAAAGAGGCCGTCGCCGAGCGCGAGATCCGCGTCACCGTCAACGGGCGTGAAGTCCACGCGCGCGTCCCGGTGCGCAAATCGCTCGTCGACTGGCTGCGCGAGGATCAGGGCCTCACCGGCAGCCACGTCGGCTGCGAGCACGGCGTGTGCGGCGCCTGCTCGGTCGTGCTCGACGGAGCCGTGGTGCGCGGCTGCCTGACGCTCGCCGTGCAGGCCGACGGCGCCCGCATCGAGACCATCGAAGGCGCGACCGAGGCGGGGCGGCTCGCGCGGCTGCAGGAAGCCTTCTACCAGCGCGCGGCGCTGCAGTGCGGGTTCTGCACGCCCGGCATGCTGCTCGTGGCCGCCGAGCTCCTCGAGCGCAATCCGAAAGCGACGCGCGAGGAGATCCGCGACGCGCTGTCCGGCAACCTGTGCCGCTGCACCGGCTATCAAGCGATCGTGGACGCGGTCGAGGCGGCCGCGACCGGGACTAGGTGACCGGCTCCAGCCCGCGCACCGCCCAGTGGATGTAGCGACGCTCGATCAGCACGCAAATGGCGTACATGATCACCCCCATGGTCGCCACCACGACGAGTCCCGCGAACACCAGCGGGACGTCGAAGCGCGAGCTCGCCGCGATCATCATGTACCCGATGCCGCGGTCGGCGGCGACCGTTTCGGACACCACGGCGCCGACGAACGCGAACGCGATGGCGATCTTCAGCGAAGCGAAAAAAAAGGGCAGCGAACGCGGGATGCCGATCTTGCGGATGATCTGCAGGTTGCTTGCCCCCAGGGCGCGAAGCACGTCCTTCAGCTCCGGCTCGACGGTGATCAGCCCGGTCGCCACGTTGACCGCGATCGGCAGGAAGGCCGCGGAGAACGCCGTCAGCACCGCGGGAATCGCCCCGGTGCCGAACCAGATCACGAGTATCGGCACGAGCGCGACCTTCGGCACGCTGTTGAAGGCGACGAGCAGGGGATAGAGGCCCGCGTAGGCCAGCACCCAGGCGCCGATGGCGATGCCGAGCGCCATGCCGACCACCACGGACAGCGCAAAGCCGATCAGCGTGGTGAAAAGCGTGAAGGCCGCGTTGTACATGATCGGCTGGAACGACTCGACGAGCGTTTTCCAGATGAGGCTCGGCCGCGGCAGCAGGAACGCCTCGATCCTGAACGCCACGCAGAAAGCTTCCCACAGCAGCAGGCTCACCACCGTGACGACCACCGGCGCCAGCAGGAAAGTGAGCCGCTGCCGGTCCATCGTTTACTTGATGCTCACCTTCAGCTCGGTTTTCGGCGGATACAGCTTGTCCGTGAAGATGTCGTCGGCGGTCACGCGGCGCTTCATGTTGAAGGCTTCCGACACCTGCGAGAGCGTGCGATTCAGCCGCTCGCGATTGACGACGCCCAGGCCGTCTTTCCGTACCGCCGGCGTGTCGTGCATGCTCTTCACCGCGAACAGCAGCCGCTCGCGCTCGATGTCGGGCTTGAGCAGCGGGTCGCGCTTGCGGATGTTCTCGATCGCCGCGGCCGGGTCCGCGATCATGTCGTTGAAGCCCTTCACCGTCCCGGCGATCATGGCGCGCGCGACCTGCGGGTTCTTGTTCAGGAACTCTTCCTTGGAGAAGAAGACGTGCCCGTAGAGATCGACGCCGTAATCCGCGTACGGCATGAAGTGGATCCGCGACAGGTCGACATTCGCGCTCATCAGGTTCAAGCGCGAGGTGAGGATGTGCCCGGTAACGGCGTCGGCCTGCTTGCGCAGCAGCATGGTCTCGCGCAGGTCCGGCGTCACCGTGCGCCAGGTGATCGTCGCGGGATCGAGGCCGTTCAGCTTGGCGAATAGCGGGAACACCTGGAAGCTCGCGTCGCCCTGTGGCGCCGCGATGGTCTTGCCCTTGAGCTGGGCGGGCTTGAGGATGCCGCTTTCCTTCAGCGTGACCACCGACAGCGCCGACTTGTCGTGGAACAGGAAAAACGCCTTCAGCTTCTGGTCCGGGTTCTCGCCGAGAAAGCGCAGCAGCACGTACAAGTCCGCCATGCCGATGTCCCAGGCGCCCGAGGCCACCTTCGCCACCGTGTCGCCCGAGCCGTAGCCGCGGTCGACCGTGATGTCGGCGCCGGCGGCCTTGAAGTAGCCCTTGTCCTGCGCGAGGGTCCAGGTGGACTGCTGGCCCTGGAAGGCCCAGTCGAGGATGAACTTCGCGCGCGGCTGGGCCTGCGCCGTCGCGGCGAAAAGCATCGCCGCCGTTGCAACTGCGAATGCCTTCAAGAGCTTCATGCTCCCCTCCTTTGGTTGGACAGCCGGAATATACAAATATACCTAGCCGCAGTGCATGCCGGTTGCATAAAAGCGCGTCAGCGCCGCGCGCATGCGCACCACGGTGCGCTGCCACTCGTTGAATTCGCCCATCCCGCGCCTTAGCTGCGCGATCATCTCACGCTCGAGCGCCGGCAGATCGACGCCGGTGACGCGCCCGTCGGCCGCAACAGGCCGGCCGCCGACGTAAAGCGCCCTGATGTGACGGCTCGTCGCGCGCGCGAGTATCAGGGGCAGCTCCGGCGCGCTCTCGGCGATGACGTCGCGGGCGAGCGCCGCGTAATCCAGCACCAGCAGGTCGGCGAGCCGGCCCGGCTCGAGCGCCGCCGGCTCCGCGATTCCGGTCACCACGAAGCGCCCGGTGTCGCAGGCGGCTTTCGCCAGCGTGCCGGCGTCCAGCGCTTCCTCGAAACCGAGGCCCTGGTGCAGAAAGTAGGCGAGCCGCATCTCCCGCAGCGCGTCGTCATCGTCGTCGATGCCGAGGCCGTCGAGCCCGATGGCGATCGGCACGCCGGCGCGGACCATGTCGCGCACCGGCGCGAGCCCCGAGCGCACCCCGAGGTTCGAGCTCGTGTTCAGGCAGATGGTCACGCCGCGCTGCGCGAGGAGATCGAGCTCGTCGGGCCGGGCCCAGACCGCGTGCGCCACCGACAGCCGCGGCGAAAGCAGCCCGATGGCATCCAGGTGCTGTACCACGCCCCCCGGATGCGCCTTGTCGGCCCACTGCCGCTGGTAGCGCGTCTCGAGCAGGTGCATGTGCACGCGCCGGCCGGTCGCCGCAGAGCGTGCCGCGATGGCTTCGAGGAGCTCGTCGGAGCACCACTGCACGCCCGCGGGCCCGAACTGCACGCTGACGAGATCCGACTCGATCGCGCGCGCGATCTCCTCGACGAGCGCGACCTGGTCACGGGACGCAAGCGAAGGCGGAACCAGCCGCTTGCGCACCGTATCGCGATCGCTGCCCTGGATCAGCTCGAGCGTGCGCTCGTCGTCGCCGTACGCGATCCAGTTGCGGTCGCGCAGCGCCACGGCGAAGCCCACGCGTACGCCGATGTCCTTGGCGGCGCGCGCCACCTCGCGGGCCTCATCCACCAGGGACATGCCGCCCTGCGGGCGCATGTAGTGCATCATCACCGCCCCCTGGCCGCCGAGCGCCGAGCGTGCGAGCGAGACGGCCGCAATTACGTAAGGCTCGACGCGCGGCGCCCCGCTGATCGCGGCGAGCCACAGCTCGAGCGGCAGCTCGAGCGCCCCCAGCGCAGCCGGTTTCACCGCGCGTGCGTGGTCGTGGGCGTTGGCTGGCGCCGGCATGGCAAGGAGTCCGCGGCCTTGATCCCGATCTGCGGCGCCCACCGATGCAATCCGTGCGCCGGAAATCCCGAGGCAGCGGTGAAGCTCGGCGCGGCGCGCGCCGGGCACGCGCAGCAGCCGCTCGACGCTCAGGCGCACGGTGCTAGCCTCGCTTGACGACGCCGAGCGTGCTGCCGCCGTCGATCGGAATCACGGCGCCGGTGATCCAGTCGGCGCGGCTCGAAACGATGAACGACACCAGGTTGGCGATGTCTTCGGGCTCGCCAACCCGGCCAAGCGGGTACTCCGCGCCGCGTTCAGCGAGCATTGCTTCGTAGCGCTCCGGCGCCATGCCGGCACTCAGCCATATGTCGCTGCGCACCAGGGAGGGAGCGACGCAGTTGACGCGCACGCCGGCCGGGCCGAGCTCCAGCGCCATCGCGCGGGTGAAGCCTTCGACGCCCGCTTTAGCGGCCGCGTAGACGGCGGTCCCCGCCACCGGCCGCCGCACGATGCCGCTGCTGAAGTTGACCACGCAGCCGCGCGCAACCTTGAGCAGCGGCAGCATCGCCTGGGTAGCGAGCACGGCGCCTTCCAGATTCGCCGCGAGCACGTCGCGCACCGCCTCGACCGGCATTTCGTCGAGCGCGCCCTGCCGCACGATTCCGGCGGCGTTCACCAGCACGTCGAGCCTTCCCACGCGCCGCTCGAGGTCCTGCGCGGCGCCGCGCAACGCCGCGGCGTCGGTCACGTCCAGGGCATAGCCCACGAACCCGGACTGAGCGAGCGCATCGACACGCTCGCGCCGGCGCG
>Ga0156283_1042_pt2 | contig 60438 bp, 62 predicted proteins | sample RifCSPlowO2_12_FD_107932 | JGI IMG/M metagenome (GOLD analysis project Ga0156283, IMG submission 107932) | Betaproteobacteria bacterium RIFCSPLOWO2_12_FULL_65_14 | reverse complement strand
GAAAATCTCGCGCCCCTGATAGAATTCGCCCTCGCCTTTTCCCCCGTAGCCCGCGGAGAGATGCCGGAGTGGTCGAACGGGGCAGACTCGAAATCTGTTGTACGGCTTGCCGTACCGGGGGTTCGAATCCCTCTCTCTCCGCCAATTTCACTGGATGAGCGCAGCGACACTCCAAGTGCAGTTCGATCCCGCGTCGGCGCGCTTCGGCGCTGCACGCTCGCAGAAGCGGCTCGAAGACGACCGCCTGCTGTCGGGCAGGGGCGAGTTCAGCGATGACCGCGAGTTTCCGAACCAGGCATGGCTCGTGGTGGTGCGTTCGCCGTACGCCCACGCAAGGATTTCCTCGGTAGATCTTTCGGGCTGTCGCAGCGCTCCAGGGGTCATCGCTGCCTGGGCCATGCCCGACTTGCGCGCGCACGGCGTGGCGCACATACCGTTCCCGCCGCTTTTCAAGCGCGCCGACGGCTCGCCGATGGCCGCGCCGCCGCGCACGCCGCTCGCCGACCGCGTGGTGCATTACGTCGGCCAGCCGGTCGCGGCGGTCGTGGCGCAGACGCGCGCGCAGGCGCAGGATGCTGCGGAGCTTGCCGCCGTCGCGTACGACGAGCTGCCTTGCGTGGTGGATGCTCGCCGCGCGGTTGCGCCCGGCGCGCCGCTCGTCTGGCCGCAGGCGAGCGGCAATATTGCCGCCGAAGCGGAGTATGGCGATGCGGATGCCGTGGCCAAGGCATTCGCCGCTGCAGCGCACGTGACCGAGCTCGAGCTCCACAATCAGCGCGTGGTGGCGGTCGCGCTCGAGCCGCGCGCCTGCATCGCGGTCTTCGCTGCGGGCCGCACGACGCTCTATACGCAAAACCAGACGCCGACCGGAGCGCGCGAGCTCCTTGGCGCAGCGTTCCGCGAGAAGCCCGAGGCGTTCCGCGTCGTCGTCGGCGACATCGGCGGCGGCTTCGGCATGAAGACCGGCCTTGCGCCCGAGGACGTGCTGGTGTGCCATGCGGCGCGCCAGCTGGGCCGGCCGGTTCGCTGGCGCGGCGAGCGCAGCGAAGAATTCCTCGGCGCGCACATGGGGCGCGACCAGCATTTCAAGGCAAGCCTCGCGCTCGATCGCGACGGGCGCATCCTCGCGCTGCGCACCGAGGTGCTCGGCAATATCGGCGCCGTACCGGTCGGTTCCTCCGCCATCATCCCGCTGTCGCTCGGCCCGAAAGTGCAGACCACGGTGTACCGCGTGCCGGCGGTGCATTACCGGATCAAGGCGGTGCTGACGCACACCATGGCGACCGGAGCGTATCGCGGCGCCGGCCGCCCGGAAGCCAATTTCCTGATGGAGCGGCTGGTGGAAAAGGCGGCGCGCGAAATGCGCATCGACCCGGCGGAGCTGCGCAGGCGCAATCTGATCGCGCGCGCGGAACTGCCTTATCGCACGCATCTCGGCGATGTCTATGACAGCGGCGATTTCGCGCGCATGCTCGACCAGGTCCTCGCGGCGGCGGACTGGAACGGCTTCGCGCGGCGCCGAGAACAGTCCCAGCAACGCGGCCGGCTGCGAGGGCGTGGCCTGTCGGCGTATCTGGAGTGGACGGGCGCGATTCCCACCGAGACCGTCGACATCGAGCTGTCCGCCGACGGCACGGTGACCGTGTTTTCGGGCACGCAGGCGATGGGCCAGGGGCTGGAGACCAGCTATACGCAGCTCGTGACGGAAATCCTCGGCATCGATGCAGGGAGAGTGCGCATCGTTCAGGGCGATACCGATCGCGCCAACGGCGTGGGCAGCGTCGGCTCTCGTTCCGCGTTCGTCGGCGGCTCGGCGGTCGCGGCTGCCGGCCACAAGATCATCCTGCAGGCGCGCGAGCTGGCCGCGGAAGCGCTCGAGGCTGCGGCGGCCGACATCGAATTTCGCGACGGCCGTTTGCGCATCGCCGGGACCGACCGGGCCATCGAGATGGCCGAGCTCGCCGCGCGCCAGCCCGAGCGCGTGATCCGCGTTTCGGCCACCCAGACGCCCTCGACGCCTTCGTGGCCGAATGGCGCGCAAGTGTGCGAAGTGGAGATCGATCCAGAGACCGGAGGCGTCGAGCTCGTGAGCTTCGCGAGCTGCGACGATATCGGCCGCATCATCAACCGCGCCATCGTCGAAGGGCAGATCCATGGGGGCATCGCGCAGGGTGCCGGCCAGGCGCTCTACGAAAATGCGGTCTACGACCCGGAAAGCGGCCAGCTGCTTACCGGGTCGCTGATGGATTACTGCATTCCGCGCGCCGACCAGTTCCCCCCGATCCAGGCGACGTTCGACGACACCGTGCCGTGCAAGACCAATCTCCTCGGCGTCAAGGGCTGCGGCGAGCTCGGGACGATCGGCGCTGTGCCCGCCGTGGTGCATGCCGTTCTTGATGCGCTGAACGACGAGGGCGTCGTGCAGCTCGATATGCCGCTCACGCCCGAAAAGGTCTGGCGGGCATTGCGCCAAAGCTGAGCGCGGCGCCGATGCTATATTGACCGGCTCCGATGAGCGCGGTCATGTACAACGACCAGGATCGGGCGTTCCATTACGCAGTCCTTTTCTCAATCGCGCTTCACGGCGTGCTCCTCTTCGGCCTGTCCGCGCTTCGCGATCCAGAGAACCGCGCGCTCGCGCCGGGACCGATCGTCGCACGCCTCGTGCAGCCTGCGCCGCCCGCTGCGCCGGCTGCCGCACCGCAGCCCGAGCCCGCCAAGCCCAGCGCCCAGGAGAAACCGCCTCCTGCCGTGAAGCCCGTTCCGTCGGTGAAGCCGCGTCCGCTGGCAAAACCCGAAGCGAAAACTCCGGCAAGAGCGGTACCGACGCCGAGCGCGCCGGTCACGGAACCGGTTGCGGAAGCGCCTCCCTCCGTCCCGGCACCGAGCGCGGTCCCGGCGCCTGCGGGGCCGCCGGCTGTGGCGCGGATCGAGCCGGCGCCTGCGCCTGCGGCCGCGCCACCGGGCGCCGAGGCGTTCGACGCCGGTTCCCTCGCGCAGTACCGCCTGCAGCTCATCAGCGCGGCGCGCAAATACAAGCGCTATCCGCGCGCGGCCATGGACAACAACTGGGAAGGCGACGTGGTGGTGCGCATGGTGATCGGCGCGAACGGCATGATCTCGGCGCTAAGCGTGAAGTCGAGCTCCGGCTACCAGGTGCTCGACCAGCAGGCGCTCGAGATGTTCAAGCGGGCGAAGCCGCTCGTGCAGATCCCGCCTGCGCTTCGCGGCAAGGAATTCAGCATCGAGCTGCGCGCGATCTACAGCCTGAAGGACCAGGAATCGAGCTAATCAGGCTTGCGGCTGGAACGCCACGACGTGGTCGACGTCGAGGCGGATGCCGATGCGCTCGCCGAGCGCGTGGTTGTGGTGGCTCGGCACCAGCGCGAGCACCTTGCGCCCGCTCTCGAGGCGCAGCGTATACAGGATCTCCGCGCCGCGGAACGCCTTGTGCACCACCTCGGCGCGCGTCGGCGCGGCATCGTCGTGCACCACGTCGTCGGGCCGCAGCAGCACTTCCACGTCGCGTCCCTGCGGCATGGCTTCGGCGTTCAGCACGCCGAGCTCGATGTGCAGCTGGTTCGAGCTCAATACCTTTGCCGGCAGGAATACCCCCTGCCCGACGAAGTCGGCGACGAAGCGGTTGGCCGGCCGGTGGTAGAGGTTGTACGCGGTGTCCCATTGCTGGATGCGGCCCTCATGGAGAATCCCGATCTCGTCGGCCATGGCGAAAGCTTCGTGCTGGTCGTGCGTGACGAGGATGGCCGTGGCGCCGCTTGCGCGGAGGATGTCGCGCACCTCGAGGGAAAGCCGCTCGCGCAGCTCGACGTCGAGATTCGAGAACGGCTCGTCGAGAAGCAGCAGCTCCGGCCGCGGCGCCAGCGCGCGCGCCAGCGCGACGCGCTGCTGCTGCCCGCCCGAGATCTCGTGCGGATATTTCTGCAGCACGGAGGAGAGGCCGACGAGCTCGGCGAGCTCGTGCAGGCGCGCGGCGCGCTCGGCGATCGAAGCCCGCTGCAGCCCGAAGGCGATGTTCTCGGCGATGCGCAGGTGCGGAAACAGGGCGTAGTCCTGGAACACCATTCCGATGCGCCGCTTCTCCGGCGCCAGCGTCGCGCCCGGCCGCGACACTACGCGCGCGGCAAGGCGGATTTCGCCTTCCTGCACCGCCTCGAAGCCGGCGATACAGCGCAGCACGGTAGTCTTGCCGCAGCCGCTCGGACCTAGCAGGCAGCCTATGGCGCCGCGCGGCACCGAGAACGAAAGGCCGCGCACCACCTCCTGGTCGCCGTAGGCGTGCCGCAGGCCGATGACTTCGAGGTGTGCGGGATTCATTCGGTATTAAGAGTAATTATCGTTAGAATAACATGACATTGATTATTAAGCCTTTAAATTGAAGCGCATCGGCCTCTTCGGGGGAACCGCTCTTTTCGTCGCCGCCGTTCTGGCGCTTCCGGTGCTCTCGGTCGTCGCGAGCATATTCCAGGGCGCGGGCGAAACCTGGTCGCACCTCGCCGCGACCGCGTTGCCGCGCTATGTCTGGAACACGGCCTTGCTTTTGCTCGCCGTGGCGTGGGGCGTCATTTCGATGGGCGTGCTTTCGGCGTGGCTGGTCACTGCGTACCGGTTCCCGGGGCGCGGCTTGTTGCAGTGGGCGCTGATGCTGCCGCTCGCCGTGCCTGCCTACGTGATGGCGTACGCCTATACCGACTGGCTGCAATTCACCGGGCCGGTGCAGTCGGGGTTGCGCAGCCTGACCGGCTGGCAGGCACGCGAATACTGGTTTCCCGAGATCCGCTCGCTCTTCGGCGCGGCGGCGATGCTTTCGTTTGCCCTCTATCCGTACGTGTATCTCATCGCGCGCACCGCGTTTCACGAGTTGCCGCGCAGCGCCGTCGAGGCCGCGAGGCTCGCCGGCCACGGCGCATGGGCGGCGTTCTTCCGCGTGGCCGTACCGCTCGCGCGCCCCGCGATCGTGGCGGGCACCTCGCTCGCGCTCATGGAGACGCTCGCCGACTTCGGCACCGTGTCGTACTTTGCCGTCGAGGTGTTCACCACCGGCATCTTCAAGGCGTGGCTCTCGATGGGGGATGCCGTGGCGGCGGCGCAGCTTTCCACGTACTTGCTCGTGTTCGTCGCGCTGGTGCTCGGCTTGGAGCGCGCGAGCAGGGGCCGCGCCGCGTACTACTCCGCGACGTCGCGCAAGCCGGCGCCGCCGCAACGGCTGACCGGCGCGCCGGCCGCGGTGGCCTTGCTCGCCTGCGCCGCACCCGTCTTCTTCGGCTTCGCCTTGCCGGCGCTCTTGCTCGGTCAACTCGCGTGGGCCGAAAAAACCGCCTATGCAAGCGCGCGTTTCGCGGCGCTGGTGGGAAACAGCTTTGCGCTGGCCGGGCTCACGGCTGTTGTTGCCGTGGGCCTCGCCACGCTCATGGCGTATGCCGCGCGCCTGACGAGAAGCCCGATCGTGAGCGCCGCCAACCGCATGGCGAGCCTCGGCTACGCGATTCCCGGCGCCGTGATCGCCGTGGGAGTCCTGGTGCCGCTCGGCAGGCTCGACAACGCGCTCGCGGGTTGGATCGAGCACGCGTTCGGCGTGAAGACCGGCCTTCTCCTGACCGGCACGGTGATCGCGCTGGTCTACGCCTACCTGGTGCGGCTGCTCGCGGTCTCGCTTCAGACCACGGAGGCCGGCCTCGCCAAGATCACACCCCACATGGAAGACGCGGCGCGATCGCTCGGCAGCACGGCGGCCGGGGCGCTCGCCCGCGTGCACGTGCCGCTGATCGCGCCCAGCCTCGCTACCGCCGCCCTGTTGGTGTTCGTCGACGTCCTGAAAGAGCTGCCGGCCACGTTCGCGCTGCGGCCGTTCAACTTCGACACGCTGGCGATCGAGGCTTACAACCTCGCCAAGGACGAGCGCCTGGCCGAGGCGGCGGTTCCGTCGCTGGTGATCGTCGCCGTCGGCCTCGCGCCCGTGATTTACGTGTCGCGGCGCTACTTCCAGGCCACGCGGTCGTAGATCTTCTGCGAGCTCGGCTGGTTGCGACCGAGCACCGCGACATTGAGCCGGTCGCGCTTGAACTCGCCCAAGGCGTTCAACACCGGGTTGTCGAGCTTGAGGTTCGCCACGACCGGCCACTCGTTGTTGCCCTCCGCGAAATAGCGCTGTGCCTCGTCGCTCGCGAGATACTCGAGAAATTTGACCGCCGCCTCCCGGTGAGGCGCGTGCTTGAGCACTCCGGCACCGGAGATATTGACGTGCGCGCCCCAGGTTTTCTGGTTGGGGAACACGATGCCGACGCGCTCGGCGACCTTGCGCTCATCGGGCTTCTCCGAGCGGGCAAGGCGCGCGTAGTAGTACTGGTTCGAGACCGTGACGTCGCATTGTCCGGCGGCGACCGCCTTCAGCTGGTCGGTGTCGCCGCCCTTCGGGTCCTGCGCCAGGTTGCCGCGCACCGCTTTGGCCCAGGCCTCCGCCTTCTGTTCGCCGAGGTGGTCGATCAACGCGCCCATGAGCGAGAGGTTGTAGATGTTCGTCGAGGAGCGCATGCACACGCGCCCCTTCCATTTCGGGTCGGCGAGCTCCTCGTAAGTCTGGATCTCGCCCGGGCGCACCTTGTCCTTGTTGTACGCGATGACGCGCGCGCGCATCGAAAACCCGAACCAATGCCCGCGCGGTTCGCGGAAGCTCTCCGGGATGCGGGCTTCGAGGAGCTTCGATTTCACCGGCTGGAAGAGGCCGAGCTGCTCCGCCCGCCACAGCCGGCCTGCGTCCACCGTAACCAGCACGTCCGCCGGGCTGCGCTCGCCTTCGTTGCGAATGCGCTCGATGAGCGCGTCCTCGCCCGCCTCGATGCGATTGACCTTGATCCCGGTCTGCTTGGTGAAACCGGCGTAGAGCGCCTCGTCGGTCTGATAGTGGCGCGAGGAGTAGATGTTGACCACATTGTCCTGGGCAAGCGCTGCCCCCCAGGCCAGCAGACCGAGCGCCCCCAGCGAGAAGCTTCGTAAAAACCAAGGCATGGCGTATCCCAAAATAAGGAGAGGTGGCTAACGATAATTATTCTCATTGTTGCTGTCAATGAGAGTTCTTATCATTTGTCAAAAAGTGGGCAGCTTGTGTCCGATAATGAGCGGACGCCGCGACGAGGAATCCTGGGTTGCGTAGACGCGCGGCAAGGCTGCGCGTTCAATGATTGAAAATGAACCGTCCTTCGCTGATCCGCTCAGGCTTGGCCGCCTTGCTCGCCTCGGTAGCCTTGCAAGCCGCGAGCCAGCAGTCCCTCGAGGTCATTCCCTTGCGGCACCGCACCGCCGAGCAGGTGCTGCCCGCGCTGCGCCCGCTCCTCGAGCCGGGCGGCACGCTCACCGGCCAGTACAACCAGATCATCGTGCGGGCGAGCCCGGCCAATCTTGCGCAACTCAAGCAGGCCCTGGAGGCGATCGACCGGCCGCCGCGGCGCCTGCAGATCTCGGTGCGCTTCGACGACGCCCGCGAGAGCGCGAGCCAGGGCATCGAAGCGGGCGGGCGCATCAGCCATCGCGGCTCGCGGATCGACATTGGCGCGCATGACCGGCGCGGCTCGGCCCTCGAGCGGGTCGATCAGCGCCTTCAGGTGCTGGAAGGCGGCCGGGCGCTCATCATGACCGGCCACTCCACGCCGATGCCGATCACGCGCGACACCGTGGTTATTCGCGAGACGGCGACCGGCTTCGAGGCCGTTCCGCGCTTGGCGGGCGGGGACACGGTGATCGTGGAGATCGCGCCCCAACGCGAGACGCGGGATCAGCATCAGCGCATCGCCACCACAGTGAGCGCCCGGCTCGGGGAGTGGTTCGAGATTGGCGGCGCGGCGACCGATGCATCGCGCGAAGATCGCGGCCTCGCATCGGCGAGCCGTTCGCGCAGCTCCGAAGCGAGACGCGTGTGGCTGAAAATCGAGGAACTGCGCCCGTGAAGCGGCTGCTGCACCAGGCATTCGCCGCCGACGGTCCCCTGGCGGCGAAGATCCCCGGCTTCAAGCTGCGCTCGCAGCAGCTCGAGATGGCCGAGGCAATCGCCCAGGCGATCGAAGCGACCGGCGTCCTGGTCGCGGAGGCGGGCACCGGCACCGGCAAGACGTTCGCCTACCTGGTGCCGGCGCTGCTGGCAGGCGGCAAGGTCATCGTTTCCACCGGCACGAAGACGCTGCAGGATCAGCTTTACGACCGCGATCTGCCAGCGGTCCGCGATGCGCTCGCTTCGGGGGCGAGCGCCGCGCTCCTCAAGGGGCGCGCCAACTACGTGTGCCTGTATCGGCTGCGGCGCGCCTCGACAGAGGCGCGGCTCGCCAGCCGCGACGAGGCCGTCCAATTACGCCGGATCGAGCGCTTCGCGGGCGTGACGACGACCGGGGACCGCGCCGATCTCGCCGACGTTCCGGAAGACGCGCCCGTGTGGGCGCACGCGACCTCCACGCGCGATAACTGCCTCGGCCAGAGCTGCCCGGACTACCGCGACTGCTTCGTGATGCGCGCGCGCAGGAATGCCATGGCCGCCGATGTCGTGGTCGTGAACCACCATCTCTTCTTCGCCGATCTCGTGCTGCGCGAAGAAGGCATCTCGGAGCTGCTGCCGGCCTGCAATACCGTGATCTTCGACGAGGCGCACCAGCTGCCGGAGACGGCGCGCATGTTCTTCGGCGAAACGCTGTCCACCTCGCAGCTGGTCGAGCTGGCGCGCGACGCCCGCGCGGAGCTGCGCGCGGCGGGCGGCGCGTCGCCCGATCTGGAGCGGCTGGCCGCGCGGCTCGAGAAAGCCGGGCGCGATTTGCGGCTCGCGTTCGGCGAACCCGCCGCGCGCTTCGCATGGAGCCAGGCGATGCGCTTGCCGGAGTTCCCGGACGCGCTCGATAAGCTGCATCGCGCATTGCAGGACCTCGAGCAGGCGCTTGCCGCCCAGGCAGGGCGCGCGGAAGGCATCGACGCCTGCGCGCGGCGCGCCGCCTCGGCGCATTCGACGCTCGTGCGCTTGCGCGAAGCCGAGGCGGCGAGCGAAGTGCGCTGGGTCGAAGTGTTCAGCCATGCGGCGCATCTGCACCTCACGCCGCTTTCCTCGGCGGAGCTCTTCCAGCGCCAGATGAGCGATCACCCGCGCGCCTGGATATTCACCTCGGCGACGCTGGCGGTGGGCGAGGATTTCGGCCATTTCACGCGCGAGCTCGGCGTCGACCACGCGCAGGCCCGGCGCTGGGCGAGCCCGTTCGATTTCTCGCGGCAGGCGTTGCTTTACGTGCCGAAGGGCTTGCCGCCCGATCCGAACGATGCCGGCTTCACGCAAGCGGTGGTCGAGGCCGCGCTGCCGGTGCTGCGCGCGAGCGAGGGGCGCGCATTCCTTCTGTTCACCACGCTGCGCGCGCTGCGCAAGGCGCACGAGCTTCTCTCCGGAAGGGTCCCTTTCCCGCTGCTCGTGCAGGGCACCGGATCACGCAGCGAGCTGCTCGCGCGCTTTCGCGCCTTGGGCAACGCTGTGCTGCTGGGAAGCCAGTCGTTCTGGGAGGGCGTCGACGTGCGGGGCGAGGCGCTCTCCGTCGTGGTCATCGACAAGCTGCCCTTCGCGCCGCCCGACGACCCGGTGCTCGCGGCGCGCATCGAAAGGATGCGCAGCGACGGCGCCAACGCCTTCACCGATTTGCAGCTGCCGCAGGCGGTGCTCCAGCTCAAGCAGGGCGCAGGGCGGCTCATCCGCGGCGAAACCGATCGTGGCGTGCTCATGCTGTGCGACCCGCGGCTGGTTTCGAGGCCTTACGGCCGGCGCATCCTGCAGAGCCTGCCGCCGATGCGGCTCACGCGCAGCGCGCAAGACGTCGAAGCCTTCTTCGCCGCGGTGCCCGCATGAAGGTGCTCATCACCGGCGCAGGCGGATTTCTCGGCGCGCGCCTCGCCAGGGCGCTGCTCGCGCGCGGCACGCTCGGCGGCGCGCCGATCACGCAGCTGACCTTGCTGGACGCCGCGTTCCGCTCTCGCCCCGAGCATCGGCAAGTCTCCGTCGTCGAAGGCGACATCACGGATGGCACGGTGCTCGACCGGGCGGTTTCAAAAGACACCGCCGCCGTATTCCACCTCGCGGCGGTGGTCAGCGGGGCCGCGGAAGCGGACTTTGACCTCGGCATGCGCGTCAACCTGGACGGCACGCGCCTGCTGCTCGAGCGCTTGCGCCGCTGCGAGCATGCGCCTCGCGTGGTGTTTTCGAGCTCGGTGGCCGCGTTCGGCGGCGAGCTTCCCGAGATCCTGGACGACTCGACGACGCCGCGCCCGCAATCGTCCTACGGCGCGCAAAAGGTCATCGGCGAGTACCTGGTGAGCGACTTCTCCAGGAAAGGCTTCATCGACGGCCGGGCGCTGCGCCTGCCGACCATCGTGGTGCGCGCGGGCAAGCCGAACGCGGCCGCCTCGTCGTTCGCGAGCGGCATCATTCGCGAGCCGTTGAATGGCGTAGTGTCCGAGTGCCCGGTGGCGCCGCAGACGGGCGTGTGGCTGCTATCCCCGGGCCGCGCGGTCGCGGCGTTGATCCATGCGTGCGAGCTGCCGCCCGAGGCCTGGGGCAGCGACCGCGTCGTCAATCTTCCGGGGCTCACCGCCACGGTGGCCGAAATGGTGGCGGCGCTGAAGCGTGTCGCCGGGGCGGCAGCGGCCGAGCGCGTGCAGTGGAAGCCCGACGCGCGCATTTCAGCGATCGTGAACACCTGGCCGGCGCGCTTCCGCACCGCGCGCGCGCTGCAGATGGGGTTTCGGGGCGACGCTGATTTCGACTCGGTGATCCGCGACTACATCGCCGAGGCGCGCATCGAGGGCTAGCCCCAATGCCGGCCCGGGCTTACCAGTCGGGATCCCAGATGCGCCACCACGGCACATCGGGCTTGCGCGGGCCTCCCCTGAGGTACGCGCTATCCGGAAAGTTCTTCTGCATCACCCGATCGGCGGCGTCGCGCAGGTCGGTCATGCCAAGCGCGTCGTACGCTCTCGCGAGGATATACACGGCCTCTTCCACCGCCGGAGCCTGCGGATAGTGCTGGATGGCGTACTGCGCCCGGTTGGCGGCAGCGAGGTAGGCGGTGCGCCTCATGTAATAGCGCGCCACGTGCACTTCATGCGAGGCGAGCGCGTTGACGAGGTAGCGCATGCGCGCGGCCGAGTCCTCGGCGTACTTCGACTCCGGAAAGCGCGTGACCACCTCCTTGAACGCCTCGAAGGCATCGCGCGAACCCTTGGGATCGCGATCGCTCATGTCCGGCGTGGTGAGGAAGGTGAGCAGCCCCTCGTGCTCGTTGAAGTTGATCAGCCCCTTCAGGTAATAGGCGTAGTCGACGTTCTGGTGGTTGGGATAGAGCTTGATGAACCGGTCTGCGGCGGCGATCGCCGAGGCGCGCTCGCCGTCCTTCCAGTGCGCGTACGCGATCTCCAGTTGCGCCTGCTGCGCGAAACGCCCATGGGGAAAGCGCGCCTCGAGCTTCTCGAAATACTTCACCGCCTGCGCCCACTCCTTGCTCGCCATCGCGTCCTTCGCCTCGCCGTAGAGGCGCTGCGCCGACCAGCCGGCGGTTTCGTCGTCTTCCTTGCCGGAAAAAAGCCCGCAGCCGCCGAGGAGGAGCGCTACGAGGACAACCAGTAAACTTGCACGCATGCGGAGGAAAAATTATAGCGCCCCGACGGCACAATCCGAGGACGCCGAGGCCGACTGGGAAGAAAGCTTCGCCGCGCCGATGAGCGCCACGGTGCCGGCCGAGCTCGGCGGGATGCGCTACGACCAGGCGCTTGCGCGCCTGTTCCCGCAGTACTCGAGAAACCGCCTGCAGGCCTGGCTCAAATCCGGCCATATCACCCTCGACGGCGAGCGCGCGGAAGCGAAGCGGCCGGTTACGGGCGGCGAGCGCATCGTGCTTGTGCCCCCGGCGATCCCCAGCGCGGCCTCGCCGCAGGCGCAGCGCATGCCGCTGAAGATCGTGCACGAGGACCGCGACATCCTCGTCATCGACAAACCCGCCGGCCTGGTGGTGCACCCCGGCGCCGGGCAGCCGGATCGCACATTGCTCAACGCGCTGCTCGCGCATGCGCCGCAGCTCGCCGCGGTGCCGCGCGCCGGCATCGTGCACCGCCTCGACAAGGACACCAGCGGCTTGCTCGTCGTGGCGAAGAGCGTCGAAGCGCAGGCGGATCTCGTAAAGCAGCTCGCCGAGCGCAGCATGCGGCGCGTTTACCTCGCAGTGGTGCAGGGAGACCCGCCGGCGAGCGGCGTCATCGATGCGCCGATCGGCCGCGATCCGCGCTCGCGCGTTCGCATGGCGGTCCTGCACCGCGGAAAGCCTGCGCGTACCGCCTTCCGGGTCGTGGAGCGCTTCGGCCATGCCGCCCTTGTCGAGTGCCGGCTGGAGACCGGCCGCACGCACCAGATTCGCGTGCATCTGCAGCACATCCGGCACCCGCTGGTCGGCGATGCGGTCTACCGGCGCGGCACGCGCCATGGCCTGGCATTTCCGCGCCAGGCGCTGCACGCGGCGGAGCTCACCCTCAAGCACCCCGGTACGCACCAGCCGATGACCTGGCGCTCGCCGTTGCCGCGCGATCTGAAGCGGCTGCTCGTCTCCTTGCGGGGCGAGGCGTGAAGGCGATCATCCATCCGCAGTGGGACGCCCCGGCGCGTGTGCGCGCCATCGTGACTACGCGCGAGACCGGCGACATGGCGAGCGGCGAAGCGCGGGCACGGCTGCGAGGCATGCTTCCGGCCGATCCGGCGTGGCTGCGGCAGGTGCACGGGACTGCCGTGGCCGACTTGGATTCTTCAGGCGCGGACGCCACGGCCGACGCGGCGGTCACTCGTTCCGCCAACCGCGTGTGCGCCATCCAGGTTGCCGATTGCTTGCCGGTGCTGTTCACCGACCGCTCGGCCTCGGTGGTCGCCGCTGCGCATGCCGGCTGGCGCGGCCTCGCTGCCGGCGTGCTCGAGGCGACGACCGAAGCGATGCAGGTACGCGCAGCAGAAATCCTCGCGTGGCTCGGCCCGGCGATCGGCCCGCGCGCGTATGAAGTCGGCGACGAGGTGCGCGCTGTATTTCTGGGCCGCGATGAAGCGGCGGGCGCGGCCTTTTCGCCGACGCGGCCGGGACATTGGCGGCTGGATCTGTACCTCTTGGCACGGCAGAGGCTGCACGCCAAGGGGGTAAACAGCGTCTATGGCGGCGGCCTGTGCACGTACTCGGATCGCGAGCGATTCTTTTCGTACCGCCGCGACGGCGCGACCGGGCGGATGGCCGCGCTCATCTGGCTTGCCTAGCGTAGAATCCGCACCCCCATGACGCTCGGCTGGATCGTCGCCGCAAGCGTGGCCGGCGGAACGCTCTCCGCGGGCCTCGCCGCTTTTTCGCTGATGCTGCGGGCGACATGGGTGCCGATGCTCGTCTCGTTCGCCATCGGCGCGTTGCTCGGCGCGGCGTTTCTCGAGGTCATTCCCCACGCCTTCGAGCGCGGCAATCCCCAGGAGGCGGGCATTGCGATTCTCGGCGGCATCTTCGCATTCTTCGTTCTCGAGAAGCTGCTCCTCTGGCGCCATTGCCACACCGAGAACTGCGAGGTGCACGACCCGCACGCGCGCCCGCACGACCATGGCCGCAGCGGCCTTCTCATCGTCGTCGGGGACAGCGTGCACAACTTCGTCGACGGCCTGCTCATTGCCGCGGCGTTCCTGCAAAGCACCGAGGTGGGCGTGATTACCGCGGTGGCGATCATCGCGCACGAGATCCCGCAGGAGGTCGGCGACTTCCTGATCCTCCTGCATTCGGGCTATACGCGCGCCAAGGCGCTCGCCATGAATCTGGCCGCGTCTGTCGCCACCGTGGTCGGTGGCATCCTCGGCTATTTCGCCTTGGGGGCGGTCGCCGAGTGGGAGGCGACGCTGCTTGGCGTAGTGGCGGCGAGCATGATCTACGTTGCGGTCGCCGACCTCATCCCCGGGCTGCACCGGCGGCCGGAGCTGCGCGACACGGCCGGGCAAGCCCTGCTTATTGCGCTTGGCATTGCAGCAATTGCGGTCGTGCGCGCGGTGCTTGCGCATTGATCAAAAAGGACTAGTTTTCAAGGCTTAAGAATCATTTGACGCGGCGTCTTGTGCGGCGCAGAATCGCCCGCGCATGCAACAACGGTCTGCAGACGCCCTGCTCGCGGCGATCTCGCAATCGAGCAACGAAGTTACGCAGGGCTGGATGCGGCTGATGGCTGCGGCGCCGGCGGCCGCGAACGCCCCCTGGTTGCCGGTCAACCCGGCGCTGCAGGCCACCTATCTAGAGAAGCAGACGAGGCTCTGGGCCGGGCTGCTGGCCGGCGAGCCCCAAGCGCTTGCCGCGCCCGAGCGGGGCGATCGGCGCTTTTCGCACCGCGAGTGGCGCGAAAACCGCCACTACGCCTATCTCATGCAGTCGTACCTCCTCGCCTGCCGTTATCTCGAGGAACTGGTCGAGCAGGCGCCGCTCGGCGCGCCGGCCAAGGAGCGCGCGCGCTTCGCGGTAAAGCAATGGATGGACGCCATGTGCCCGGCGAATTTCATCGCCACGAATCCGCAGGCGCTGGCGCAGGCGATCCAGACCCGCGGCGAAAGCCTCGCGCGCGGGCTCGCGAACCTGATGGCCGACGCGCAGAAGGGACGCATCAGCCAGACCGACGAAACCGCGTTCGAAGTCGGCCGCAACCTGGGCGTCACACCCGGCGCGGTGGTGCACGAGAACCAGCTTATCCAGCTGATTCAGTACGCGCCCGCGACCGCCAGCGTAGCGAAGCGGCCGCTGGTGATGGTGCCGCCGTGCATCAACAAGTACTACATCCTCGATCTGCAGCCGGAGAACTCCTTCGTCGCGCACGCCGTGGCAAGCGGCCACACCGTGTTCATGGTGTCGTGGCGAAACGTCGGCGCCGACCAGGGCAGGCTCGGCTGGGACGATTATCTCGACATGGGCGTGTTCACCGCGCTGCGCGTGGCGCGTGAGATCAGCGGGTCGGACCGGGTCAACGCGCTCGGCTTCTGCGTGGGCGGGACGCTGCTCGGCGCGGCGCTCGCCGTGCTCGCCGCCAAGAAAGACGAGCTGGTTGCGAGCGCGACGTTCCTCGCTGCGATGCTGGATTTTTCGGACACCGGGCAGATCGGCCTGTTCGTCGATGAGCCGAGCGTCGCTGCGCGAGAGGCCACGATCGGGCGCTGCGGCGTTTTCCCGGGCACCGATCTCGCATTCGTGTTCTCGAGCCTGCGCGCGAACGATCTCGTGTGGCCGTACGTCGTCAACAACTACCTCATGGGGGAAGCGCCGGCGCCGTTTGATTTGCTCTACTGGAACGCCGACAGCACCAACCTGCCGGGGCCGATGTACTGCTACTACCTGCGCAATACCTATCTTTCGAACAAGCTGCGCGAGCCCGGGGCGCTGGTGAACTGCGGTGTCCCGGTCGATCTTGGGCAAGTGGGGCTGCCCGTGTTCGTCCTCGCCACGCGCGAAGACCATATCGTGCCGTGGCGCTCCGCCTACCGCACCCTGGAGCTCCTCGGCAGCGAGGACAAGACCTTCATCCTCGGCGCGAGCGGTCATGTCGCCGGCGTGGTCAACCCTCCCGTGAAAAAGCGGCGCAGCTTCTGGACGGCCGAGCGCTACCCCAAGGAACCCGGAGCTTTTCTTCAGAGCGCGAAAGAAAGGCGGGGCAGCTGGTGGCCGCTGTGGAGCGAATGGCTCGAGCGCCACGCGGGCGGCAAGCGGGCGGCACCTACGACGCCCGGCAATGTCCAATACAGACCGCTGGAAGCGGCCCCCGGCCGCTATGTCAAGCAGCGCATCCACTAGGAGATTCCATGGAAGACATCCTCATCGTCGGCGCGGCCCGCACTCCGATCGGCAAGTTCGGCGGCAGCCTCGCGAAGACGCCGGCGTCCGAGTTGGGCGCGCTCGTCATCCGCAAGCTGCTCGAGCGCGCCGGGCTGCCGGCGGAGCAGGTCTCCGAGGTCATCATGGGCCAGGTGCTCGCGGCCGCCGCGGGACAGAACCCGGCACGCCAGGCGGCGATGCGCGCCGGCCTGCCGGACATGATCCCGGCGATGACCATCAACAAGGTCTGCGGTTCCGGGCTCAAGGCCGCCATGCTCGGCGCGCAGGCGATCGCGCACGGCGATGCCGAGATCGTGATCGCCGGCGGCCAGGAGTCGATGAGCCTTTCACCGCACGCGCTCCTCGGCTCGCGCGACGGCTTTCGCATGGGCGACGCGAAGATGGTCGACACCATGATCGTCGACGGACTCTGGGACGTCTACAACCAGTACCACATGGGCGTCACCGCGGAAAACGTCGCCAAGGAATACGCGGTGACGCGCCAGGAGCAGGACGAGTTCGCGGTCGCGAGCCAGAACAAGGCCGAGGCGGCGCAGAAGGCCGGCCGGTTCAAGGACGAGATCATCCCGGTCGAGATTCCATCGAAGAAAGGACCCACGCTGTTCGCCGACGACGAGTATCCGCGCCACGGCGCGACGCTCGACTCGCTGAAAAGCCTGAAGCCGGCGTTCGACAAGAACGGCACGGTCACCGCCGGGAACGCCTCGGGCATCAACGACGGCGCCGCGGCGGTCATCCTTTGTTCCGAAAAAAAAGCCAGGGAGCTGGGGCTCAAGCCGATTGCCCGCATCAAGGCGTTCGCCTCGGCGGGCGTGGATCCGAAGTACATGGGCATGGGTCCGGTGCCGGCGTCCAAGCGCTGCCTGGCGCGCGCCGGCTGGGAACCCAAGGACCTCGACCTGATGGAGATCAACGAGGCTTTCGCGGCGCAGGCGATTGCCGTGAACCGGCAGATGGGCTGGGATACGAAGAAGGTGAACGTGAACGGTGGCGCGATCGCGCTCGGTCATCCGATCGGCGCGTCGGGCGCGCGCGTGCTCGTCACGCTTCTCCACGAAATGCAGAAGCGGGACGCAAGACGCGGCCTCGCTTCGCTGTGCATCGGGGGCGGCATGGGGGTTGCCCTGGCGGTCGAACGTTAGAAAGGAAAAAATGAAACGCGAAGTCGAAGTGATCGAAGCGTCGCAGGAAGAAACCTGGCGTGACCGCGGCCGGCCGGTCATCGCGCGCATCGTGTTCGTCTCGGGGGGCATGGGCGGCATCGGCAGCGCGATCTGCCGGCGCTTCGCGCGCTCGGGCCACACCGTGGTGGCGGGCTGCCTGCCCGGTTACGAGCGCAAGCAGGAATGGCTGGACAGCATGCGTGGCCAGGGGTTCAAGGTGCATGCCGCGGAGGGCGACGTCGCCGATTTCGACTCGACCTCGGAGATGTTCTACAACGTGCGCAGCGTGGTCGGCCCGGTCGACATCCTGGTGAACAATGCCGGCATCACGCGCGACTCGCTGTTCAAGCGCATGACCGAGCACGACTGGATGACGGTGATCAACACCAACCTGAACAGCGTGTTCAACGTCACGCGCCAGGTCGTCGACGGCATGTGCGAGCGCGGCTGGGGGCGCGTCATCAACATCTCGTCGGTGAACGCGCTCAAGGGCCAGTTCGGGCAGACGAACTACTCGGCGGCCAAGGCGGGCATGGCGGGCTTCGCCAAGGCGCTCGCCCAGGAAGTCGTGAAGAAGGGCGTCACCGTGAACACGGTGTCGCCGGGCTATGTCGAGACCGACATGGTGCGCGCCATCCGCGAGGAGATCCGCGAGCAGATCATCGCCTCGATTCCGATGGGGCGCCTCGCGCAACCCGAGGAAATCGCCGCGGTGGTCGCGTTCCTCGCCTCGGAAGAGGCGGGCTACATCACCGGCGCGAACATCTCGGTCAACGGCGGAATGCACATGATGTAGACTGGCTTTCCCCCAGGAGTGTCTATGGCAAAGCAAAGGATCGCCGTCGTCACCGGCGGCATGGGCGGACTCGGCGAAACCATCTCGACCAAGATGGCCGACGCGGGGTACCGCGTGGTCGTCACGTATTCTCCGTCGAACACCAAGTACCGGTCGTGGCTCGAGGAAATGAAAAGCCGCGGCTACAACTTCTCGGCGTTCCCCGTGGACGTGGTCGACTTCGACGACTGCGCGCGCAAGATGAGCACCATCCAGGGCGAATGCGGGCAGGTCGACATCCTCGTCAACAACGCCGGCATCACGCGCGACATGACCTTCAGGAAGATGTCCAAGGCCGACTGGGACGCGGTGATGCGCACGAACCTGGACTCGTGCTTCAACATGACCAAGCAGGTGATGGACGGCATGGTGGACCGCGGCTGGGGCCGCGTCATCAACGTCTCGTCGGTCAACGGGCAGAAGGGCGCCTTCGGGCAGACGAACTACTCCGCCGCCAAGGCCGGCATCCACGGCTTCACCAAGGCGCTGGCCCTCGAAGTCGCGCGCAAGGGCGTGACGATCAACACCATCTCCCCGGGTTACATCGGCACCAAGATGGTGACCGCGATCCCGAAGGAAATCCTGGACTCGAAGATCCTTCCGCAAATCCCGATCGGCCGCCTCGGGCGGCCGGACGAGGTGGCGGGGCTCATCATCTATCTGTGCTCGGAGGAAGCGGCCTTCGTCACGGGCGCCAATATCTCCATTAACGGCGGCCAGCACATGTATTAAGGAGTACCATGAACACCATGGGCGCGATGGAAAGCCAGCTCCGGCTCATCAAGAAGTACCCCAATCGCCGGCTCTACGACACCAAGACGTCGAGCTACATCACGCTCGCCGACGTCAAGCAGATGGTGCTCAAGCAGGAGGAGTTCCAGGTGGTCGACGCGAAGAGCGGCGACGACCTCACGCGCCAGATCCTGCTGCAGATCATTCTCGACGAAGAGTCGGGCGGCGTGCCGATGTTCTCGTCCGACCTGCTATCGCAGCTCATCCGCTCCTACGGCAACGCCATGCAGGGAATGATGGGCAGCTACCTCGAGCGCAACATCCGCGCCTTCCAGGACATCCAGAAGGCGCTGCAGGAGCAGTCGCAGCGCATGTACGGCGACAACAGCCGCGCCTCGCAGGAGCTCTGGGCGCAGTTCATGAACCTGCAGGGGCCTGCCATGCAGAGCCTGATGCAGGCGTACATGGAGCAGAGCCAGAAGGTGTTCGCGCAGTTCCAGGAGCAGATGCAGAGCCAGGCGCGCAACATGTTCACCGGCCTGTCCTTCCCCGGCTTTCCGCAGCAGAAGAACGACCCCGACAAGAAGTAGTGCCGCCGAAGATAGGCTTCGTCTCGCTGGGCTGCCCCAAGGCCCTGGTGGATTCCGAACGCATCCTGACGCAGCTGCGCGCCGAGGGCTATGTCACCGCGCCCACCTACGCCGGCGCGGATCTCGTCATCGTCAACACCTGCGGCTTCATCGACGCCGCGGTCGAGGAGTCGCTCGGGGCGATCGGCGAGGCGCTCGCCGAGAACGGAAAGGTCGTGGTCACGGGCTGCCTGGGCGCGAAGCAAGGCGTGATCGAAAAGGTCCATCCCGCGGTGCTCGCGGTCACCGGGCCGAACGACACCGCGGCGGTGATGCAGGCGGTGCACGCGCACCTGCCCAAGCCGCACGACCCTTACACCGATCTGGTGCCGGTAAAGCTCACGCCGAGGCATTACGCCTATCTCAAGATTTCCGAGGGCTGCAACCACCGCTGCAGCTTCTGCATCATCCCTTCGATGCGCGGCGACCTGGTGTCGCGCCCGACCGGCGAGGTCATGCAGGAGGCCGAGAACCTGGTGAAGCGCGGCGTGAAGGAGCTGCTGGTCATCTCGCAGGACACGAGCGCGTACGGCGTGGAAACGAGGTATCGAACCGGGTTCTGGCGAGGCAGGCCGTTGAAGAGCAATCTTTTCAATCTTGCCAAATCCCTTGGCGATCTCGGTGTGTGGGTGCGGCTGCACTACGTGTATCCCTATCCGCACGTCGACGAAGTGGTTGCTCTGATGGCCGAAGGCCGCATCGTTCCCTACCTCGACGTGCCGTTCCAGCACGCGGCGCCGCGCATACTCAAGCTGATGAAGCGGCCGGCGAGCGCCGAGAAAGTGCTCGAGCGCGTGCGCCGCTGGCGCGAGACCTGTGCGCAGATCGCGATCCGCAGCACCTTCATCACCGGCTTTCCCGGCGAGACCGAGCGGGAATTTCAGGAATTGCTCGGTTTCTTGAAGGAAGCCGAGCTCGATCGCGTCGGCTGCTTCGCCTACTCGCCGGTCGAGGGCGCGGCCGCCAACGCACTGCCTCATCCTGTGCCCGACGAAGTCAAGCAGGAGCGGCGCGCGCGGCTCATGGCGCTGCAGGAGTCGATCAGCCGCAAGAAGTTGCAGGCAAAAATCGGGCAGACCGTCGAGGCGCTGGTCGACGAGCCGGGTGTCGGGCGCTCCAAGGCCGATGCGCCGGAGATCGACGGCGTGGTGCGCTTCAAGGGCGGCAGGGCGGGCGAGCTCGTCAAAGTGTTGATCGATCGTGCCGATGCGCACGACCTCTACGGGAGACTGCAATGAGCAATCGTGAAGTGGTGGTGGTATCGGGCGTGCGCACGGGAATCGGCGACTACGGCGGCGCGCTCAGAGACATGCCGGCGACGAAGCTCGGCGCCGTGGCGATCCGCGAGGCGGTCGCGCGCGCCAAGGTCGACCCCGCGGCCGTGGGCCACGTCGTCATGGGGAGCGTCATCCACGGCGAAGCGCGGGATATGTATCTCTCGCGCGTCGCGGCGATCGAAGCCGGGATCCCGGTCGGCACGCCGTGCCTCACGGTGAACCGGCTTTGCGGCTCGGGCCTGCAGTCCATCGTCTCGGCCACCCAGCACATCCTGCTCGGAGACTGCGACGTCGCAGTCGCCGGCGGCGCCGAGAGCATGAGCCGCGCCGCGTACTTCCTCCCGACCGGGCGCTGGGGGCAGCGCATGGGCGATGCAATCGTCGTGGACGCGATGACCGCGGCGCTGCACGATCCCTTCGGACACGGCCATATGGGCGTCACCGCCGAAAACATCGCGGCGAAGTACGGCATCACCCGCGAGCAGCAAGACGAATTCGCCGTCGAGTCACATCGCCGCGCGGCCAGGGCGCTCGACAGCGGCGTATTCAAGAGCCAGATCGCGCCGATCGAGCTGAAGACGAAGAAGGGCGTGGAGCAGTTCACCGCCGATGAGCACGTGCGCAAGGGCACGAAGCTCGAAGACCTGGCGAAGCTGAAGACGGTATTCAAGAAGGACGGCACCGTGACCGCCGGCAACGCCTCGGGCATCAACGACGCCGGGGCGGCGGTCGTCCTCATGGAAGCGAAGGCCGCGGCCAAGCACGGCGCGAAGGTCCTTGCCCGGCTGGTCGCCTACGCGCATGCCGGCGTCGAGCCGCAGCTCATGGGGCTCGGGCCGATTCCCGCCGTGCGGCGGGTGTTCGAGAAGGCGGGCCTCAAGCCGGCCGACATGGACGTCATCGAATCGAACGAAGCGTTCGCAGTGCAGGCGATGGCGGTGACCAAGGACCTCGGGCTCGACCCGGCCAAGGTGAACCCGAACGGCGGCGCGGTGGCGCTCGGCCACCCGATCGGCGCGACCGGCTCGATCCTGACCGTAAAGGCGCTCTACGAGTTGGAACGCACGCACAAGCGCTATGCGCTCGTCACCATGTGCATCGGCGGCGGACAGGGTATCGCCGCAATATTCGAACGGGTGTAAAAGAGAACGATGCGGCGTAAACCCCGCATCGGACTCGCGCTCGGATCTGGTAGCGCGCGCGGCTGGGCGCATATCGGCGCCATACGCGCGTTGGAAGAGCGCGGGATCAAGCCCGACCTGGTGTGCGGCACCTCGGTCGGCGCCCTGGTCGGTGCGGCGTACGCGTCGGGGCAGCTCGGGTTGCTCGAGAAATGGGTGACCGGGCTTGCCTGGACCACGGTGGTCCGCCTCATGGACCTTACCTGGCGCGGCGGCTTGATCCGCGGCAATCGGCTGTTCACGCTGTTCCGCACCATGTTCGAAGACCGCGAGATCGACGACCTGCCGATCCCGTATGGCGCGGTCGCCACCGAGCTGTATTCGGGGCGCGAGCTCTGGCTGCGCCACGGCAAGGTGCTCGACGCGGTGCGCGCATCGTGCGCCATGCCGGGGCTGTTCACGCCGGTGCTGCGCGAGAACGTCGTGCTGGTCGACGGCGGCCTGGTCAACCCGGTGCCGGTATCGATGTGCCGGGCGCTCGGGGCCGAGCTGGTGATCGCCGTGGATCTCAGCTGGGGCAAGCTGGGCCCGTACCGCGAGCGCGGGCGCGCGGTGGCGCCGCGCGAAGTGCCTGGATGGCTCGCGCGCCTGCGACCGGGGTGGGTGGACAAAGCGCAGGGCGCCCAAGCCGAGCGCGAGGAGACCATCCCGTCGATCTTCGAAGTGTTCAGCACCTCGCTCGACGTGGTGGAAATGCGCGTGGCGAGAAGCCGCCTTTCGGGCGACCCGGCCGACGTGCTGCTCACGCCGCTGCTGCCCGATTTCGCGACGATGGACTATCACCGGGCCAAGGAGGCCATCGACGAAGGGCGCGCCTCGGTCGAGCGCATGGGACCGCTGCTCGAGCAGGTGATCGGCTGACGGGCTGATGGAGCTCACGCTCCCCGTGACGCTCGCCGTGCTCGGCGCGGCGCTGCTGCACGCCGGCTGGAACGCCCTCGTCAAGGCGAGCGAAGACAAGCAGCTCGACACCTTCGCCGTCGCGGCGAGCTCGGGGCTCGTCGCGCTCTTGCTGCTGCCCTTGCTGCCCGCGCCCGCGCGCGCCTCGTGGCCCTGGCTCGCCGGTTCGGCCGCCGTTCACATTCTTTATTTCGGCTTCCTGGCGGGCGCCTACCGCTGGGGCGATCTCTCCTACGTGTACCCGGTGATGCGCGGCGGCGGCCCGATCATCGTCGCGGCAAGCGGCGCGCTCGCATTCGCCGAAGTTCTCCAGGCGAGCGAATGGCTCGGCGTGCTGCTGATCTGTGCGGGCATCCTCGCCTTCGCCTCCGGCGCGCACGATCGCCGCGCCACGTGGTTTGCGCTTGCCAATGCGGTGGTGATCGGCGCTTACACGCTCATCGACGCGGCGGGCGCGCGTGCCTCCGCGGCCCCGGTGAGCTACACGCTGTGGTTCTTTGTGGTGAACGGCGTGGTGATCACGGCGATCGGGCTCGGCGTGCGCGGACGCGCCGTGCCCGCCTACTTCCGCCGGCACTGGCTGCGCGCCGCCGCGGGAGGCGCCTGCGCGCTCGGCGCTTACGCCATCGCGCTCTGGGCGATGACCCGCGCCCCGGTCGCGCTCGTGGCGGTGCTGCGCGAGACTTCGGTGATCTTCGCCGCGGCGCTCGGGGCGGCGGTGCTCAAGGAAAAGCTGACGCGCCGGCGGCTGGTGGCCACCGGCGCTGTGCTTGCGGGGCTGGTTGCGCTGAAGCTCTAGACGGGCTGCAGGCCGCCGTCGACCACGCGCACGCGGTCGCCCGCGTTGAAGGGCGGCGCGACTTCGCTCAGCACCGTTTCCTGCATGCCGCTATCCAGGCGCACCTCGATTTCCCAGCGCTTCGTGGCGCGCGCCTGCTTCTCGATCTCGCGGCCGGCATAGGCGCCGCCGGCGGCGCCGAGGACCGTCATGATCTTCTTGCCGGTGCCGTGGCCGAACTGGTTGCCGATCACCGCGCCGGCAACGCCGCCGGCGATCGGGCCGAGGGCGCTGTGCTCGCCGGCCTGCGCCACCTCGCGCACCGATTGAACCGTGCCGACCTGACCGGGCTGCACCGCGGGCTTCGGCGCCTCGGCTTGAGCGAGGCGCGGCGCTTCCGCGTATTCGCGATAGACGACCGGCTCGGACCGGCGCGGCGCGCTCGCTTTCGGGGCGGTTTTCTTCACCGGTTTTTCGACCGGCTTCGCGACCTCGGGGGCCGGCGCAATCGGGGCCGCGACGATTTCCTCTTTTTGCGAGCCGACCGATTGCGGCACCAGGCCGGTCAGCGACGCGACGCCGACCGCGGAGAAGACGGTGACCGAGATCGCCGCCGCGGTAAGCAGCGGGTGCAGCCGTGATTGGGTGTTTTCCATGGCGTTTGCTTCTCCTTTCGTGCTTCCCACAACGCCAAGGCTAGGGGCGGCGCTGACGCGCTGCAGTAAGGGAGTGTTACCGGTTGTTACGGGCTCTCGGGCCGCATGTGGGGGAAAAGTATTACGTCACGGATGCTCGGACTGTCGGTGAGAAGCATCACCAGGCGGTCGACGCCGAGGCCGGCGCCCGCGGTGGGCGGCATGCCGTGTTCCAGCGCCCGGATGTAGTCGGCGTCGTAGTACATCGCCTCCTGGTCCCCGGCCGCCTTCTTCGTTGCCTGCTCCTGGAAACGCGCCGCCTGGTCCTCGGGGTCGTTCAGCTCGGAGAAGCCGTTGGCGATCTCCTTCGTGTCGATGAAGAGCTCGAACCGGTCGGCGAGTTCCGGGTCGCTATCGCGGCGGCGCGCGAGCGGCGATACCTCGGCCGGGAAGTCGGTGATGAACGTGGGCTGGATGAGATGCTTCTCTGCGATCGCCTCGAAGAGCATGAGCTGCAGCGAGCCCCAGCCGTGCTCGCCGGCGTGATCGATCTTCAGCTCATCCAGTTTTCGCAAGAGGAATGCGCGATCGCGCAGATCCCCGGCGATGCCCTGCCGGCGAATGGCCTCCGGGATCGAGAGGCGGGCGAACGGCTTGCCGATCTCTATTGCCTTGTCTTGATAATTGACCACATCGGTCCCTGCCGCTGCGCGGACGAGCCGCTCGGTCAGGTCCATCATGTAGTTCCAGTCCTCGTAGGCGCAGTACCACTCGAGCATCGTGAACTCGGGGTTGTGCCGGGTGGAGATGCCCTCGTTGCGGAAGTTGCGGTTGATCTCGAACACCCGCTCCACGCCGCCGACCACCAGGCGCTTGAGGTACAGCTCCGGCGCGATTCTCAGGTAGAGGTCCATGTCGAGAGCGTTGTGGTGCGTCTTGAACGGGCGCGCGACTGCGCCGCCCGGAATCGGCTGCATCATCGGCGTCTCGACCTCGAGATAGCCTTCGGCGCGCAGCACGCCGCGCAGCGCGTCGATGATCTGCGAGCGCCGCAGAAACACGTCGCGCACCTGCGGGTTGACGATGAGGTCGACGTAACGCTGGCGGTAGCGCTGCTCGTGGTCCGTGAGACCGTGGAATTTTTCGGGCAACGGCCGCAGCGCCTTGGCGAGCAGGCGGATGCTGCGCGCGTGCACCGTCAGCTCGCCCTTCATCGTCTTGAACACGTGGCCTTCGACGCCGAGGATGTCGCCCAGGTCCCAGCGCTTGAAGTCCTCGTAGCCCGGAAGATCGCTGGTGATATAGACCTGGATCCGGCCGCTGCCGTCTTGCAGCGTGGCGAAGCTCGCCTTGCCCATCACGCGCTTCAACACCATGCGGCCGGCAACCGAGGCCGGCGCTCTGGCCTGTTCCAGATGTTCCTTGTTTTTTTCACCGTGCGCAGCATGCAGGGCGGCGGCGAGATCCTGCTTGCGAAAATCATTGGGATACGCGCTGCCGGCGGAGCGCAGCGCCTTCAGCTTCTCGCGCCGCTCCTCGACCAGCTTGTTGTCTTCTTCCATGGCCTTTCCTAGACGCCCTGCTTGAGGCTCGCGGTGATGAAGTCGTCGAGCTCGCCGTCGAGCACCGACTGGGTATCGCCTTTCTCGACGCCGGTGCGCAGGTCCTTGATGCGCGACTGGTCGAGCACGTAGGAGCGGATCTGGTGGCCCCAGCCGATGTCGGTCTTGGCCGCCTCGAGCTTGTTCTGCGCCGCGAGGCGCTTGCGCAGCTCGAGCTCGTAGAGCCGCGACTTCAGCATCGCCAGGCACTCGGCGCGGTTGCGGTGCTGCGAGCGGTCGTTCTGGCTCTGCACCACGATGCCGCTCGGCAGGTGCGTGATGCGCACCGCGGACTCGGTCTTGTTGACGTGCTGGCCGCCGGCGCCGGAGGCGCGGTAGACATCCACGCGCAGGTCCGCGGGGTTGATGTCCACCTCGATGGTCTCGTCGATCTCGGGATAGACGAACACGCTGGCGAACGACGTGTGGCGCCGGGCGTTGGAATCGAACGGGCTCTTTCTCACCAGGCGGTGCACGCCCACTTCGGTGCGCAGGTGGCCGTAGGCGTAGTCGCCGGTCACCTTGATCGTCGTGCTCTTGATGCCGGCCACCTCGCCGGGCGTCTGCTCCAGGATCTCGGCGCCGAAGCCCTTCTGGTCGCAGTACTTGAGGTACATGCGCATGAGCATCGACGCCCAGTCCTGCGCCTCGGTGCCGCCCGAGCCCGCCTGGATGTCGACGAAGCAGTTGTTCGGGTCGAGCGGGTTGGAGAACATGCGCCGGAACTCGAGCGCCGCGACTTCCTTGCCGAGCTTTTCGATGTCCGAGGCCACCCCGAGCACGGTCTCATCGTCGCCCTCGGAGCGGGCGAGCTCGAAGAGCTCGGCCGCATCCGCCAGCCCGCCGTTCACGCGGCCGAGCGAACCGACGAGCGCCTCGAGCAGCTTCTTTTCCTTGCCGAGCTCCTGCGCGCGCGGGGGGTTCTCCCAGAGCTTCGGGTCTTCCAGCTGGCGGTTGAGCGCTTCTAGGCGAGCCTGCTTCGCTTCGAAGTCAAAGATACCTCCGCAGCTCGGCCGACCGGTTCTGCAGGTCGGCGAGCGAAAAGGCGATCTGGTTGACGCGTTCGGCTTCCATTATCTCGCTTCGATCCTGTCGCCCCAGTAGCGCACTTCCTGGCGGAAGCGCGCCTCGGCCTCCATGCGGTCGAGGGGCATGACGAGGTTCCTGCTCGGGATGGAGACGAAGGCCTTCTTCAGGCCCTCGCGCACCGTGGAGAGATAGAAATACACCTGGTCGTCGGGCCGCTGCACCATGAACAGCATGAAATCGCGCTTCTCGTCGGCCGAGATCTGCGCGATGCGCAGCACGTCCTCGTTGCGGAAGCCTCGCTGGCGCGCGAGGAGCAGCTCTTCGGTCTCCAGGCGCGGGATGCCCATCGCATCCGCGACGTCCGCGCCGACGAAGCCCTCCTTGCCGTGCGCGCGCAGCCACCCGGCGATGCTGCGCAAATCGCCGAACTCCGCCGCCGTAATCTGCTGCACGGCGCGCTCGGGAGCGAAGGCCGCGCCCTGGGCAACCGCCACGTAAAGGCCCAACATCGCCAGGCCGCAAAGCGCTCGCATGAACCTCCCTTTTTCTAGAGCCCTAGTTTAAGGGATCACACGCGCTTCGCGGCGTATTCGTCGGCGATTTTGTCGTCAAAAAACGTCGTCGGGTTGGGCGCCGCCATGAAGCGGCGATAGACCTCCGGGTAGACGCCCGAGTACTGGAACACCTGGCCGTTGGACATCTCGATTTCGAGCGTGCGCGTCTTTTCGTCGTAGCCGACCGAGCGCAGCTTGGATGAATTGACGCGCTTGCGTTCCATCAAGCCGCCTCCACGCGCACCTTGTCGCCCGCCTTTACCGAAGCCAGCCCTCGGAAATCATCGAGGTGACCCAGGATGTTGCATCGGCTCGCGAGCTTGGGCCGCGCGTCCGTCGAGATCGGCGTGCGGCCGTAGGGCAGGGCGATGGCGTTTCCCTCGCACCAGAAGCAGACGCTGCCCGGCTCGACGACTTGGCGCGCGCCCGCTTCGAGCTTCGCGGACACCGGCGTCGTGAAATAGACTTCCTCTCCCCAGGTCTGGGCGCGCGACTCGAAAGGCAGGGCGGCGACGAGCGCCTTCGCCGTCTCCGACTGCAGCAGATCGGCCTCCAGTCTCACCTTGCCCAGCGTGATGGCGAGCTTCATCCGCCCAGCGTCGCGCTCCAGGGCGCCTTGCTCTTGCCGGTCTCGACCACGCCTTCGATCGTCTTGCCCTTCACCTGGCCGCTGAACGCGCCGCGCCGCCCGGAAAGCTTGAAGCTCAGCTGGTCGCCGCGCAGCTTGATGTCCTCGAGCGGCACCTCCCTTCCGTCGAGGCGGGCGCTGCCCGACACGCGGGTGAGCTGCTGGCGCAGCGAGAGCGTCGCGGGCTGGCGGCTCACGGCCGGCGGCATCTGGGCGCTCCAGCGCCCGGCGACCTTGGCGGGCACCACGTAGAGATAGATGAGCGTGGTGGTCACCCCGCTGATCTGCACCTTGTCGTCGAGGTCCATCTGCACGTATTTCTCGGGGATCCAGCCGGTGAGCGGATAGTCGTGCGACACGATGCGCGTTCCGGGGCGCAGCTCGTTCAGGAACTTGTCCTTGAGCAGGTTCACCGTATCGGGGAGCAAATACATGGTGATGACCGTGGCCTGCGACATGTCGGTCTTGAAAAGGTCCTGCTTCATGAACCTCACGCGGCCGGCCAAGCCTTCGCGGCTCGCCGCCGCGTTGGATTTCTTCACCAGCTCGTCCTTGATCTCGACGCCGAAGCCGCGCGCGCCGAACACCTTGGCGGCGGTGAGCACGATGCGGCCGTCGCCCGAGCCGAGGTCGACGAGGAAGTCGTTCGGACCGACGTCGGCGTAGCGGAGCATGTCGGAGACCACGCTCTGCGGCGAGGGCACGTAGGGACCCGCGTCCTTGGTGGGCTGCAGATCCGCGGCATTCGCGAAGGCTATGAAGAGAGCGGCGCAAGCCGCCAGGGCGCGAGTCATTCGAAGTGCTCCACGTTGAGCTGGACGCTACTGAGGCCGTTGAACTCGTTGACGGCGAGGCGGTAGGCGGCGCGCACCCGCTCGGGCAGCGGCTCGAGGGCGCCGAAGCGCATCGCCTCGTAGCGCCTGCCGTCCTTCACCAGCCGCAGCTTCAGATGCCGCTCGCCGACCACGCGCTGGCTTTCGACGGCGAATGTATCGCAGAAGACCGGTTGCGGAAAGCCCTGGCCCCAGATCTCGCCCTCGAGCATGCGCGCCACTTGAAGCGTGCAGTGGGCATGCTCGAGAGCGCCGTCGGTTTCCACGGTGCGCAGGCGCGCCTCGGCGGGCAGCAGCTCGTCGGCCGCGGATTCGAAGGCCTCGCCGAAGCGCTGCAAGTCGGCCTCCGCGATGGTCAAGCCGGCGGCCATTGCGTGCCCGCCGAAGCGCGCGATCAGCCCGGGCGCGCGCTTCGCCACGAGGTCGAGACAGTCGCGCAGATGAAGGCCGGCGATCGAGCGCCCGGAGCCGCGCAGCACCGGGCGGCTCGCTTCCTCGCCGCGCGCGAAGCAGATGACCGGGCGGTGCATTCTGTCCTTGAGGCGCGCGGCGACAATCCCGACCACGCCCTGGTGCCAGCCGGGGTCGAAGAACACCGAGCCGCTCGCCGGCTCGATCCTCGCGACGATCTCCAGCGCCCGCTCGAGCATGGCCGCCTCGATGCCGCGGCGCTCGGAGTTCAGCCGGTCGAGCTGCTGCGCGAGGTTGGCGGCGCGCGCCTCGTCGTCGGCGATCAGGCACTCGATGCCGACGCTCATGTCGGCGAGCCGCCCGGCGGCGTTGAGGCGCGGACCCGCGACGAAGCCGAGATCGAAGCTCGAGGCCTCGGCGCTGCGCCGGCCGGCCGCGCGCAGCAGCGCCATGATGCCGGGCTGCCCGTGTCCGGCGCGCAGGCGCTTCAAGCCCTGCGACACCAGGTTGCGGTTGTTCGCGTCGAGCGGCACCACGTCGGCAACGGTGCCGAGCGCGACGAGGTCGGTGAGCGCGCCGAGGTTCGGCTCCTTGTCGCTGAAATGCCCGCGCTCCCTCAGCTCGGCGCGAAGCGCGAGCATGACATAGAACATCACGCCCACCCCGGCGAGCGCCTTGGAAGGGAACTCGCAGCCCGGCTGGTTCGGGTTCACGATGCACGCCGCCGCGGGAAGCTCGGCGCCGGGCAGGTGATGATCGGTGATGAGCGTCGCGATCCCGAGGCGGTTGGCGCGCGCCACGCCTTCGACGCTCGCGATGCCGTTGTCCACGGTGATCAGCAGATCGGGCGAGCGCTGCGCGGCGAGCTCCACCAGCTCGGGCGAGAGCCCGTAGCCCAGCTTGAAGCGATCGGGCACCAGGTAATCCACCGTCGCGCCGAACATGCGCAGCGCGCGCAGGCCCACCGCGCACGCGGTCGCGCCGTCCGCGTCGTAGTCCGCGACGATCAGCATGCGCTTGCGCGCCCGGATGGCGTCGGCGAGCAGCCGCGCGGCATCGCCGACGCTCTTCAGGAACTTCGGCGATATCAGGCTCGACGCGTCGTACTTGAGCTCGAGCGCCGAGCGGATGCGCCGCGCGGCGTAGATGCGCGCCAGCACCGGATGCACGCCCGCCTCGAGCAGCGCGCGCCGGTCCGCCTCGGCATAGGGACGCTCGACGATTTTCACGTGTAGCGCTCGAGCGCGCGCGGGCGGCGCCAGAAGCGCCGCAGGTCGCCGCGGGCCGCCTCGAACGCGGCGCCGCCCGCATCCGGGACATGCAGCGTCACCATGCCGATGCGCCCGGAGCGCAGCGCGGCGAGCAGCGGCGCGAACCAGCGTGCCTCGAGCGCTTCGATGCATTCGCGGTACTCGGCCGCATGGCCGAGCGCGCTCGGCGCGCGCAGCAGGTCGAGCACCGCGAGATGCCGGCCGTCGTGGGCGACAGCTTCCAGCCAGCCGCTTGCGGATTCGGGAAGCGGCAGCGCCCTTGCGCCCGCAAGGCGCGCATACCCCAGAGCGACCGGGTCGGCTGCGCTGACCGACCGCCAGGCGGCCGCCAGGTCGCGCGGGGCGCGGCCGACGCCCCAGAGCCACAGGCTATTCACCGCCGGCTCGCCGCGCGCTTCGCGCGCCTCGTTGACCGGGTGCGCGTGCAGCAGCATTTGCGCCTCGTTGAGCAGCGCATGCCAGCGCCTGCCCGCTTCGCCGCCCGGCAGGCTGAGGTCGACGTCGCGGCCGGCGACCTCGAGCGGGCTCGCGGCTTCGATCGGCAGCTCTGCTTCGAGCCGGGCGCACCAGCGCAACGGGTCGACCGCCCGCAGCGCGAGGATGCCGGCGAAATGGCGATTGAGCGATTCGCACAGCGCGCCGGCCTCTTCCTCCGACAGCGCGAACGCGGCGCCGGGCGCGATGATCACGCGGTCGTGCGCGAGCCGGAGGTGTACCGGATCGGCGCGCGCCCAGCACGCTTCCGCCGGGTCGCCGTTTGCGGCGACGAGGGTAAGCGCGCCGGCCGCGATCGGCTCGTCGGCCAAGCCGAAGCCTTCCTGCAGCCAGCCTTCCAGGCTCCGCGGCGCCCCCGTCGAGCCGCGGCCGCGCGCGAGCAGAAGCTCGAGCGAGGGCGCGCGCGCGCCGCTCGCTTCGGCAAACAGGCGCGGCACGATCAGTTCACAGTGCATCGGGTAAGCCTTACGGTGCGCACGTTCTTCTTGCCGAGGTGGCGCGCGAGGATCTTGTACTGATCGTAATCGAAGCGCGGCTCGCGCGCTGCCTCGAGAAGCTCGGCGACCTCGCCGTCGCTCGCCGCGCTGCCCAGGTAGCACCAGCGGTCGACGACGTGCACTTCGCTCGCCTCGCGCGCGCGGTCTCGCTCGACGATGCCGAGCGGCCCGCCGTGCGGCCAGGCCATGGTCTTCAGGCGGGCGAGCGCCTCGGCGACGCGCCCATGGTGGACATGGATGCTTTCCTTGCCGGCGCACACGCCAGCGCAACGCGCGATCTGGTGCCGGAAGCAGGGGCCCGGGCGCCCCAGGTCGAAGCCCAGCGTCTGCAGGCAGAGGCGGTGCTCGTCGGCGAGCGCGCGCAGCGCTTGCAGCGCGTGGCGCCTGGAGCGGAACAGGCCGTAGACGAAAGGCAGCGTTTCGGCATCGATCTCGTGCGATTGGGCGAGGCGCAGCCGCTTCATGTCGAAAACGAACCCGCACAGCGCGTCCGGGCGGCGAAGCTGGCGGTTGTACGCGGGGGCGAGCTCCTTGACGAGCTTTGCCTCGCGCAGCAGCGCGCCCAGCTCGCCCACCGTGCGCTGCCACTCGATGCGGCGCACTTCGGGCGCCCATGCGAGCCTCGCCGAGAAATGCTGCAGCACGCGCGAGCGCATGCTGCGGCTCATGCCGACGTAAAGCGGCGTGCCAGCTTCGCCGTAAAAGACATACACGCCCGGCGCTTCCGGGATGGCGTCCACGGCGGCGGCGTCGAGATGCGGCGGCAGCGCCGGCTGCTTTGCCACCTGGCGGGCGGCCACCCACAGGATGTCTTCGCCGTGCTCGCGCGCCGCGATGCGCAGGAACTGCCACACCGCGTCGGCGTCGCCGAGCGCGCGGTGGCGCGCGCGGCAGGCGATGCCGTGGCGCGCGATCAGGCTGTCGAGGCTATGGGTCGAATGCTCGGCGTACAGCCGCCGCGAGAGGCGCACCGTGCACAAGGTCTTCGCCGCGAACTTGAGCCCGCTGCGTTCGAACTCGCGGCGCAAAAACCCGTAATCGAAGCGCGCATTGTGGGCGACGAAGACGCGCCCGCTGAGCCGCTCGTGCAGCTCGGCGGCGATCTCGCCGAAGCTCGGCGCCGCAGCCACCATGTCGTTGGTGATGCCGGTCAGCGCCTGGATCGGCGCCGGGATCGAGGCACCGGGGTTGATGAGCGTCGACCACTCCGAGCTCACCTCGAAGCCGTCGACCTCGACCACGGCGATCTCGGTCACCCGGTCCCAGCCGGGCTGCCCTCCCGTCGTCTCCAGATCGACGATCGCGAGCCGCGCGTCGGCGAGCGTCATGTATATCCTTCCAGTACCCGCGGACTTTACCGGAAAAGCGCGGCGATCTGCCAGGCGGCGAAGCCGAGAATGCTGACACCGGACACCACGTTGACGGCGCGCACGAGGTTCGGACCGAGGCGTCCGCGCAGCTTCGCGGCGCTCGCGGCGAGAATCACCCACCAGGCGGCCGAGCCGAGAAACACTCCGAGCACGATGAGCGCCGCGGCGCCGTAGTCCGCGCCGGACGCGAGCACCAGGCCGGCGAAAATGGCGGCGAAGGCGAGGATCGTCGGCGGGTTGGCCAGCGTGAGGCCGAGGGTCGACAGGAAGGCGGCGAGCAGGCTTTTCTCGCTGCTCTCGGCGCGCGCCTCCACCGGGCGCGCCCGCAAGGTCTTTACGCCAAGGTAGACGAGGAACGCCCCGCCGGCGAGGCCGATCCAGAAGCTGTAGCCGAGAAGGAAGCCCGAGATCGCCGTGAGGCCGAAGGCGGCCACCGCGCCATACAGGCCGTCGGCCACCGCGATTCCCATCCCGGAAGCGAAACCGGCCAGTGCGCCCCACGCCACGGTGCGCCGGAAGCACAGCACCCACATCGGTCCCACGGTCGCCGCCAGGATGAACCCGAAGGCGAGGCCCTTCAGGAACATCATCCGGGCATCGGCACGTGGCGCGGCTCGTTCGTCACGCGCTCGAGCCAGGCGCTGACCGCGGGAAAGCCCTTCAGGTCGAAACCGCCGTCGGCGGCGCAATGCGTGTACGCATAGAGCGCGATGTCGGCGATGCTGTAGCGCCCGGCGACGAAGAACGCTTCGCGCCGCAGATGCTGCTCCATGACGGAGAGCGCCTGATTGCCGCGCTCGTGCAAGCGCGGCAGCTCGGCGCGCCGCGGCGAGTCCGCCGGCTGATAGCGCAGAATCGACCGCGCCACCGCGATATAGGGCTCGTGGCTGTACTGCTCGAAGAACATCCATTGCAGCACCCGCGCGCGCTCCAGCCGCCCCGCGGGAAGCAGGCGCGAGCCTTCGGCGAGGTAGTTCAGGATCGCGTTCGATTCCGGCAGGAAGCCGCCGTCCTCGAGGGCGAGCACCGGCACCTTGCCGTTGGCGTTCTTGGCGAGGAAGCTCTCGCTGCGCGTCTCGCCGCGCGTGGAATCGACCTCCACCCAGCGGTGGGGCAGGGCGAGCTGCTCGAGGGTGAGCTTAACCTTGTAGCAATTGCCGGAATCGGACATGCCGTAGACCGTGAACATGGCGGCGATTCTAGCTGTCCAATTTCCGCTATGTCTCGGTTCCGCCCGATCCCGCTTGCTTTGCTTCTATTCGCCGCCGGCTGCACGCCGATGCAGTGGGTGCGGCAGGATGCCGCTCCCGAGCAGGTGCGCCAGGACGAGGCGCTGTGCCAGCGCGAAGCCTGGCGCGAAGCGAGCTGGCGCGCCTGGTTCTATCGCCCCTTCGGGCCGACGATGATCCGTGAGCGCGGCGGCCGGCCCTTCCTTGCCTGGCCGTACTCGCCTTTCGGCGATCCGTTCGGCGACCGGTTCATGGAAGAGTCGCGCCTTGCCAGCTTCTGCATGCGCGCCAAGGGATACGAGCTCGTCCCGCTGAAGCCGGCAGACACGATCCAGCCCTCGCCTTCCGGTACGTCTGCCGGCAAGCCGTAGCGCGGCTGTCCTGCCGCCCAGGCCGCCTGCACGGCGCAGATCACCGCGTCGAGCGCGTCGCCCGAGCCGTCGGCGACGATGGTTTTTTCGAGCGTGGTTTCGAGCCGTATTCCCAGCGGGTAGCCCGACCTCAACGCCTTCAGGATGCGTTGGCGCACCGCGCGGCGCGCGGGCGTGTGCTCGCGACGCGTATCGCTCTTGTACGACTCGCGGATGCCGAGCTGCTTGCGCGCGAGCAGGCCCGGATAAGCCTCTAACGCGACTCGCGAAGCATCCCGGCTCAATAAAGCGGGGATGCTCACGCCCGCCGCCACGAGCCGGCGCGCGCCTTCGTGGAACATCAGCGCCACCGGCGGATTGACGAGCTTCATCGGGCTCGAGGAGCCGGCGGGGCGGTCGGTTGCGCGGTGCGCGTACTTCGCTCCGACCGGTCTTGAATTTCGATAAAGGTCCAGGATATTTCTGAACGCCACCCTGGTCATTCCGGCGCAATGCCCCACGAGCTCGCCCCACTTCACCGGCCAGCCGAGGTCGCGCACCAGCTCGCGCGGCAGGCTGAACGGGAAATCGAAGCCGCCGATCCAAGGCCCCGGTCGCCGGAGGAAGGCTTCGAATGCCTCAAAGCTCTCCAGACCCTCCAGGTTTTCGAGAACTAATCTGCGTTTCGTGAGAAAGCCGGCCGCGACCGTGATCGGCTTTGCGCGCCGCGGCGCGCAGGTGAAATCGATGCCGTAGATCCTCACTGCGGCGCGATGGTGATTTCGTCGTAGCCGCGCCCGGCGAACTGAAGCAGGCACAAGCCGTTGCCGAACGGGTCGGCGAGCAGGGCGATGCGTCCCCAAGCATGCGTTTCTATCTCGCTCTCCACCGAAGCGCCGGCCGCTCGTGCGCGCTCAATTGCGTGCTCGAGATCGGTAACGACGAAATCCAGGTGCACCGGCGTCCAGTGGCGCCGGTAGTCGCGCTTTTGCGTCGATGCCGGCGAGACCGGCGTACCGGTTTCCTTCGGCAGCAAATAGATCGGAGCGCTCGCGCCCACGAGCTCGAGCCAGCCGTCGAAGCGCCGCCCGACCGTGAGCCCGAGGCCGCTGCAATAGAACTCGGTCGCTGCCTCGAGATCGGGCACGTCGATGTTCACCAGCACTGCGCTCAAGCGGTCACCTTGACGGCGGGTGCATTGCGGATCGTCTGCAGCACGACGCAATAGCGCTCGGTGAGCTCGACGAGCTTTTTGCGCTGCTCGGCCGCCGCGTCGGTGTCGAGCTCGAAGCGCAGCCGGATTTCGCGGAACCCGACCGGCGCGTCCTTCGCCACGCCGAGCGTGCCGCGGAAGTCCAGATCGCCTTCGGCGAAAACGCTGGCGTCCTTCAATTGGATGTTCAGCGCAGTGGCGACCGCCTTGAGCGTGACGCCGGCACAGGCGACCAGCGCTTCGAGCAGCATGTCGCCGGAGCAGGCCTGCATGCCGCTGCCGCCGGTCGCAGGATGCAGCCCCGCTTCCGCGAGCGCCTTCCCGGTATCCACCCGGCAGGCGATGCCTTCGCCGATGCGGCCGCTTGCGCGCAGCGTCACTACCGCCGCGGCGGGATCGTGCTTGTAGCGGTCCTTGAGCGGCGCCTGCAGCGCCCTCAGCTCGTCTGCGTTCATGTGCGATCTCCGGTTGTGAGCTCGGCGGCGGAAAGGTTGTGGATGCGGCCGAAGCCCGCGACGAAGCGCGCATCGCGCGGCGCGATCTTCCAGAACGAGAAGTCGGCGAGCTGGAAGTTGATTGCCTGCTCGGGAAAGCGCGCGAGCCAGGCTTCTTTCGGCCCGTGAGAAATTTGCGCTGCCTCTCCCCGGATGGTCAGGCGCATCAGGGTGAACGGGTCGGCGCGGCCGTCGTCGGCCTCGGCAATCGACAGCGCGACGCGCGGGTCCTTGAGCATGTCCTGCGTGTGCCAGGCAAGCCGGCTGACGTGCACGTAGAAAGCGCTGAAGTCTCCTTCCGGAAGATAAAGCGTCATCGACGCCATTGGCGCGCCGGCGCGCAGCGTGGCGAGATGCGCGATGCGTTCCTTTCGGATCAGCGCAGAGAGGGCGGCGCGGCTGTCGGCGTCCACGAAGGCGATTGTAGTATTCTCGCCCGCTCATGCCCTACGAGCTCATGGTCGGCCTGCGCTACACGCGCGCAAAACGCCGCAACCGCTTCATCAGCTTCATCTCGCTTATCTCGATGGTCGGCATCGCGCTCGGCGTCATGGTGCTGATCGTGGTGCTTTCGGTGATGAACGGCTTCCAGACCGAGGTGCGCACGCGCATCCTCGGCGTCGCTTCGCACCTGCAGATCACCGGGCCGAATGGCGTGGTGGCCGACTGGCAGTCGGTCGCGCGCCGCGCCGGCGAGCATCCGCGCGTGGTGGCCGCCGCGCCCTTCGTCCAGGCGCAGGGGATGCTGAGCTCCGACCGCGGTGCGCGCGGCGTGGCGGTGCGCGGCGTGCTGCCCGAGGCCGAGGACAAGGTGGCCGACTTCAGCCGGCACATGGTGAGCGGGCGCCTCGACGCGCTTCAGCCGGGCGCCTACGGCATGGTGCTGGGCGCGGATCTCGCGCGCGCGCTTGGCGTGCTTCCCGGCGACAAGCTGGCGCTGATCGCGCCGCAGGGCATCGTCACGCCCGCCGGCGTGGTGCCGCGCCTGAAGCAGTTCACGGTGGTCGGCACCTTCGACGTCGGCTTCAACGAGGCGGACGCGGGGCTGGCGCTCGTGCACCTCGAGGACGCGCAGAAGCTCTACCAGCTCGATAGCCAGGTGTCAGGCGTGCGGCTCAAGCTGCAGGACCTCTTCGAGGCGCGGCTCGTCGCGCGCGAGCTGATGGCGCAGATGCCGGAGATGTTCGCCTGGGACTGGAGCCGCAGCCACCCCAACCTGTTCCGCGCGGTGCAGATCGAGAAGCGCATGATGTTCATCATCCTGACGCTCATCATCGCCGTCGCGACCTTCAACGTGGTCTCGACGCTCGTGATGCTGGTGACCGACAAGCAGGCCGACATCGCCATCCTGCGTACGCTGGGAGCGGCGCCGGGCTCGATCCTGAAGATCTTCGTGGTGCAGGGCGCGGTGATCGGCGTGCTCGGCACGCTGCTCGGCGTGCTCGGCGGGGTGCTGCTCGCGCTCAACGTCGAGACCGTGGTGCCCGCCATCGAGAGCGCGCTCGGCTTCAAGTTCCTGGCGAAGGACGTGTACCTCATCCCCGACCTGCCTTCGGAAGTGCAGGTCGACGACGTGGCCGGGGTGGCGCTCATCTCGCTCGCGCTTGCCTTCTTCGCCACGCTGTACCCGAGCTGGCGCGCCTCCAAGGTCAACCCCGCGGAAGCCCTGCGGTATGAATGATGCGGTGGTTTCGTGCCGCGGCTTGCATAAGACCTACCAGGGCCCTGCGCCCGTGCATGTCCTGTGCGGGGTCGATCTCGACGTGCACGCCGGGGACCACATCGCGATCATGGGCCGCTCGGGCTCGGGAAAATCCACGCTCCTGCACGTGCTGGGGGGCCTCGATGCGCCGACCGAGGGCACCGTTTTCGTGCAAGGCAAGCCCTTCAGCGCGATGGGCGAGGCCGAGCGCGGCCATGTGCGCAACGCGACCCTTGGCTTCGTCTACCAGTTCCATCACCTGCTGCCCGAGTTCACCGCGGCGGAGAACGTCGCCATGCCGCTCTTCATACGGCGCATGCCGCGCGAGGACGCCCTGAAAAGGGCGAGCAAGGTCCTCGAGGAGGTCGGTCTCGGCGCGCGCCTGCAGCACCAGCCGGGAGAGCTCTCGGGCGGCGAGCGCCAGCGCTGCGCTTTCGCGCGGGCGCTGGTGACCGAGCCGGCCTGCGTGCTGGCCGACGAGCCGACCGGAAACCTGGACACGCACACCGCCGACGAAGTATTCGATGCCATGGTGCGCCTGTCGGCCTCGCACCGCACCGCCTTCATTATCGTCACGCACGACCCCGGGATCGCGGCGCGCGCCGGGCGCGTGCTCGAGCTGCGCGACGGGTTGCTGCACCCGCGTTAGTCAGTCCGAGCGGCCCGGCTCCGGGCGATCGGCCTGCAGGGTGCGCACGAACTGGTCGCGCAGCTCGTTGGACACCGCCACCCGCGCATCCGGCGCGCTGCGGTGGACTTCGTAGAGCTTCGCCACGACCTCGCGGTCGTGCTCCAGGAACCGCTGCGCGGCGCGCGCCGCGACCTGCTCGTCGCCGCTCACCAGGGCGAGCGCGCGCTCGCCGAGCTTCAGGGCGGAGAGCCAGGTCTCGCGCTCCATCAGCTCCACGCCGACGTCGCGCAGCTCGAACATGTGCTGCATGTCGTGCGCACGCGCGATGATGCGCAGCCGCGGGAAATGCTTCTTCGCGATGCGCGCGAGCTTGGTGGTCGCATCGTCGTCGTCGAGGGTGATGATCAGCAAGCGGGCGCTGGCCGCGCCGGCCGCGTGCAGCATATCCAGCCGCGTGGCGTCGCCGTAGAACACGCTGAAGCCGAACTTGCGGCATTGCTCTACGTGATCGGGATCGTCGTCGAGCACCGTGACCTGATAGCCGCCCGCGTTGAGCAGGCGCGCGACGACCTGGCCGATGCGGCCGAGGCCGGCGAGGATGACCTCGCCCGCCTGCGGCGTGTCGGCGGCGCGTCTTGCCGCGCGCTGGGTGAGGCGCGGGGCGAGCATGCGGTCGTGGAGCACGAGGAGGAAGGGGGTCGCCAGCATCGATAGCGCCACCGCCAGCACGGCCGCCTGCGTGGACTCGCTGGGCAGCCCGCCGCCGGCCGCGCTCGGGCCGAGCAGCACGAAGGCGAACTCTCCGCCCTGCGCGAGAAGCAGCACGAAGAGCGGCCGCTCGTCGCTCGGAATGCGCGCAAGGCGCGCGATCGACCAGAGGACCGCGCTCTTGACGGCGAACAGGCCGGCGATGATGCCGAGCACCTTGAGCGGCGCCTTGAGCAATACCCCGAAGTCGATTCCCATGCCGACCGCGATGAAGAACAGGCCCAGCAGCAGGCCCTTGAACGGCTCGACGGCGGCCTCGATCTCGTGCCGGTACTCGGACTCCGCGAGCAGCACGCCGGCGAGGAACGCGCCCAGCGCCATCGACAGTCCAGCCGCCTCGTAGCCGAGCGCTATGCCGAGCACGAGCAGCAGCGCGAACGCGGTGAAGATCTCGCGCAGCCGGGTGCGCGCGATATGCCGGAATATCGGGCGCGCGAGGTAATGTCCCAGGACGAGCGTCGCCATGACCGCCGCGCCCGGGTAGGCGAAGTCGTGCCAGGAGAAGTGCGCGGTGCCGCCCGCGGCGCCGAGCAGCGGCAGCAGCGCCAGCATGGGGATCACGGCGAGGTCCTGGAAAAGGAGCACCGCGAAAGTCGCCTGGCCGCCTTGCGTCGCGAGCGCGCCGCGCTCGGTCAGGGGCTGGAGCGCGAGCGCGGTCGACGAAAGCGAAAGCGCCATCGCGCCGATGATGGCCACGCGTGCATCGACGCCGAGGGCCCAGGCGGCCGCCGCGAGCGCCGCAATGGAGCCGACGACCTGCGAGAGGCCCAGGCCGAGCAGCCGCCCGCGCATGTTCCACAGGCGCTTGGGCTCCAGTTCGAGGCCGATCACGAAGAGCAGGAACACCACGCCGAGCTCGGCGAACGCCCGGATGTCCTGCACGTTCCCCATCACCTTGAGCCCCCACGGCCCGAGGGCGATGCCTGCGAGGAGATAGCCGGCGACCGACCCCAGGCCGAGGCGCTGCGCGATCAGCACGGCGATGACCGCCGAAGCGAAGTAGATCGCCGCCTGAATCAGCAGTGGGTTGCCGTGCTCCATCAGAGCGTCAGTATAGAGAAATAGGGACAGACCCCATTTCCGCCGAAATGGGGTTTGTCCCTATTTCGGCTCGACGGTCAGGATGCGCTTCTCTTTCACTTCTTCATAAAAGCCCGCATCCTGCAGCGCGCGGTTGAGCACGAACCCCGGGCTGCTCGTGCGCACGAGCAGGCGAAGCGCCAGTGCCGCGATGAACACCGACGCGCCGGCGAAAAGCCGGCCCGACAGGGCAAGCGCGACGCCGAGTCCGAGCACCGGCAGCAGCACGAAGGGCAGCAGCAGGCGATCGGACATGAGGCGCGCGGCCGCGCTGCGGTCGACGTCGACGCGGGCCCTGCCTTCCCGGTAGGCGGCGACGAACTCCTCGTGCGTCATCGGCGCCGCCGCCTGGCGCGCGCGCGCCACGCCGACACGACATGCACCCGCCAGGCGAACTTCACGCCCACGTAGCCGAGTGCCGCCAGCGTGAGCGCCAGTGCGAGCAGGCCGACGGCGAGCGGCTTGCCGAGCGCGAGCGTCCACGCCACGAGGCCGCGCAAGGAGCCGCCGATGTCCCACCAATTCCATGCGAACGGCTCGAACTGCGCCCGCCCTTGCGCGGTCGCCCCGAGCAGGAGCTGGCCGTACTCGTAGGCGATGAAGTAGAGCGGAACGATGGTGATCGGGTTGGTGTAGAGCGTGGTCAGCAGCGCGACCGGGACGTTCTTGCGCAACGGGACCGCGAGCAGCAACGCAAGGAGCATCTGCAGCGGGCCGGGGATCAGGCCGCAGAACAGCCCGATCGCCACGCCACCGGCAACCGAGCGCCGGTTCAGGTGCCACAGGTTGGGCTCTTGAAGCCAGTGGCCGAACAGCGCCGCCAGCCGGCTGGAGCGCACGGTATCGGCGTGCGGAAGGTACTTGCGAAAAAACTTGCGCGGCACGGTGAGCCTGCGGTCAGCCGGAAGGAAGCGGGCGCGTTGATTTTAGATGACCTTTGCGGCCCTCGCCTTCGCCGCCGGCGTCATCGCGCTGCAGTGGCAGCCGGTGCTGCCGCCGCTCGCCTGGGCGGCGGTGCTCCTGCCGCTCGCATTGCTCGCGCTGAAGGACCGCCGGTTCATCGTGCTGGCCGCGCTGGCCGGCGGTTTCTTCTGGGCCGCGGCGTGCGCGCAGCTGCGCATGACCGAGTGGCTTGCGCCCGAGCTCGAAGGCCGCGACGTAGAGGTGGTGGGCACGGTGTCGAGCCTCCCCGCGGTGAGCGAGCGCAGCGTGCGCTTCGAATTCGAGGTCGAATCGACGACCGGCGGCGAGCGGCTGCCGCGCAAGCTGCTTCTTTCCTGGTATCGAAGCGCGCTCTTCGACCCGGAGGTCCATCCTGGAGAGCGCTGGGTATTCAGCGTGCGGCTGCGGCGGCCTCATGGCCTTGTCAATCCGCAGGGCTTCGACTACGAGGCGTGGCTCCTCGAGCGCGGCATCGGCGCGACGGGGTACGTGCGCCAGCGCGGCCAGCAGAAAAAGCTCGGCTGGAGGAATAGCCTTCTCGACCGCATCGAGCAGGCGAGGGAGGCGGTGCGCGAGCGCTTTTTCGCGCACCTCGGCGCGACGCCGGCCGCCGGCATTCTCGCGGCGCTCGCGGTCGGCGACCAGCGCGCGATCGCCGCCGAAGAATGGCAGCTCTTCAGCCGCACCGGCGTGACGCACCTGATGAGCATCTCGGGGCTGCACGTCACGCTCGTGTCCGGGCTCGTCGCATGGCTGGCGGCGTTTCTCTGGCGCGGCGTTCCGGCGCTCGCGCTGCGCCTTCCGGCGCGCAAAGCTGCGGCGCTCGCCGCCATCGCCGCGGCGCTCGGCTACACGCTGCTCGCCGGCTTCGCCGTGCCGGCGCAGCGCACCTTCTACATGGTTACGGTGGTCGCGGCGGCGCTGTGGGCGGGCCGCATGGCTTCGCCTGCGCGCACGCTGGGGCTCGCCTTGGCGGTGGTACTCCTCGCCGACCCGTGGGCGCCGCTTGCGCCGGGATTCTGGCTCTCGTTCGGCGCGGTTGCGCTCATCTTTTACGTCGCCACCGGCTGGACGGAGCGCGAGGGCCGGCTCAAGCAATACGGCCGGATCCAATGGGCGATCACTTTCGGCCTGGCGCCCGCCGCGCTGCTGCTCTTCGGCCAGATTTCGCTTGCCGGTCCACTTGCCAACGCGGCGGCCATCCCGCTCGTCTCGGCAGTGATTACTCCGCTCGCGCTCGGCGCGGCGCTCCTTCCCATCCCCGCGGTCCTCGATGTCGCGGCATGGCTCGTCGAGTGGCTGCTGCAATTCCTGGAGTGGTGCGCTGCGCTTCCCGGCGCGCTCTGGCAGCAGCATGTGCCGCCGGCATGGAGCGTTGCGCTCGGGCTGGCCGGCGTTGCCTGGCTGCTTGCGCCGCGCGGCGTGCCGGGGCGCGCCTGCGGCGTGGCGCTGATGGCGCCCGCTTTCTTTATCGCTCCGGCGGCGCCGGTGCGCGGGGAGGCGTGGGTCACCACCTACGACGTCGGGCAGGGTCTCGCCGTGATGGTGCGCACCGCCCGCCGCACGCTGCTCTACGACGCCGGACCGGCGTTCGGCCCCGAGTCGGACAGCGGCGGCCGGGTCGTCGTACCCGCGCTGCGCGCCGCGGGATTGGCGAGCGTCGATCTCATGATCCTGACGCATGAGGATATGGACCATATCGGCGGCGCGCTGACGGTGCTCGAGAGCGTCGAGGTGACGAGCCTGTCGTCGTCGCTTCCCCCGGCGCATGCGCTGAACACGCTCGTGGCCGGGCCGCGCCGCTGCCTCGCCGGCGCGGCCTGGGAATGGGACGGCGTGCGCTTCGAGCTGGTGCATCCGCCCTCCACGGGCGAACGGCTGCGGCGCAACAACCAAAGCTGCGTGCTGCGGATCGCGTCGGGCGGCGGCGCGATGCTGCTCACGGGAGACATCGAGCGGCTCGCCGAGCTTTCGCTGCTCGACAAGAACGTAAAGGCCGACGTGCTGCTCGTGCCGCATCACGGCAGCGGGACATCGTCCAGCCGGGAGTTCATCGCCGCGGTCGCGCCGCGCTGGGCGGTCGTCCCCGCGGGCTACCGCAGCCGCTTCGGCCATCCGAGCGCGGAGGTGCTCGAGCGTTATCGCTCCGCGGGGGCGGCGATATTGCGCACCGATCTCGACGGCGCGGTGCTCGTTCGCCTGGGCCGCGATGCCGTCGAAGCGAGCGGCGAGCGCCTGCGCGAGCCGCGCTATTGGCGCCGCATGCCGCCCGTATAGAATTGCCCAACACCATGCCGAGCTTCACTGCCGTCGTGCGCATCACGGGCGCCGGGCGGCTCGCGGATTTCCGCGAGCGCCTGCGCTGGCTGATGGTGCGCGACGCGGACGCCGAGGAGTACACCGAGCATCATGCGCCGGGCATGCTCGAGTACCGCTTCGCGCCGAAGAAAGGCATCCCGTTTCCCGCGTTCACCAGCGCGTCGAGCGATTTTCCGGAGCTGCGCGTCGAAGCCGAGTGGGAGCACGACGGCGTGCGCGGCCGGGCGCTCATCGAAAACGGCAGGCTCGTCCCGCAGGCGCCCGAGCTCCTCGGCGAGGCGCAAGTCGACGTCACCGTCGCGCAGGACGGCCGCCTGGTCCTCGGCATGGCCTGCGCCGTGCAGGACGGCGCCGTCATCGGCTACGCCGCAGGCGCGGAGCGCCACAGCTATTTCCGCTTTCGCGACGGCGCGCTCAGCTTGATCGATCCCGATGCGCCCGACGAGGCCCTCGAGGAGGTCGCTTTTGCGTTCGTCGAAGAGTGGCTGTGGTACGACGAGGAGGAGGCGGCGCTCGAGCGCGCGCGTTACGCAAACTACGGCTGCGAAGTGCGCGGCGCCAACGTGAAATCGGAGAAGCTGAGCGTGCTGCGGGAAGGCGGCCTGCGATTCAGCTCGCTCGATGCCGCCTGCGCGCCGGCGCGCGAGGCGCTGCTGGCGCAATGGCTGAACCGGTCGTGACCGCCGAGCCGCGGCGCCGCTCGGTGCAGTGCGCGTCGCCGCGCGGCCTGCACCGCATGGTCTACTGGGAATGGGGCGATGCCCGCAACCGCGACGTGCTCGTGTGCGTGCACGGCCTCGCCCGCACCGGCCGCGACTTCGACGAGCTGGCGCGCGTTCTGAGCAGCCAGTTCCGCGTGGTGTGTCCCGACGTGGCCGGGCGCGGCGATTCCGACCGCCTGGCCGATCCGGCGCTCTACGCGATGGGGCAGTACCTCGCCGACATGGTGACGCTGGTCGCGCGGCTCGACGTCGAGGCCGTCTACTGGCTCGGCACGTCGATGGGCGGCCTGATCGGAATGGCGCTTGCCGCGCAAAGCGGCTCGCCCGTGGCGAAGCTGGTGCTGAACGACGCGGGACCCGTGGTGGCGCGCGCAGCGCTGGAGCGCATCGGCGGCTACCTCGGAAAGTCGCCGACTTTTGCGAGCCTCGCCGAGGCCGAGCACTACATCCGCACCATCGCGGCCTCCTTCGGGCCGCACAGCGACGCCCAATGGCGTTTCCTTACCGAGACCTGGCTGCGAAAGAACGACGACGGCACCTGGCGGGCCCACTACGACCCGCGCATCGCGGAGAGCTTCCACGCCGACATGCCCGAAAAGGACCTCGAGCTATGGAATCTCTACGACGCGGTGCGCTGCCCTACGCTCGTGCTGCGGGGCGAGCACTCCGACCTCCTCGCGCGCGGCACGGCGGCGCAAATGGCGCAGCGCGGCCCGAAGGCCAAGGTAGTCGAAATCCGCGGCGTGGGTCATGCTCCGACGCTGCTGCACGCCGACCAGATCGCGGTGGTGCGCGATTTCCTGCTCGAAGGAGGCCCCGCTTGAGAAAAGTCCTTTTCCTTTTCCTCTTCGCCGCCGCGCCGGCCATGGCGCAGTCCACGTTCGACTCCGTGCGCAGCAAAGGCTACGTGCAGTGCGGCGTCAACACCGGTCTTGCGGGCTTTTCGCAGCCCGACTCGAAGGGCGTATGGCGCGGCATCGACGTCGACGTCTGCCGCGCGGTCGCCGCGGCGGTGTTCGGCGACGCGAACAAGGTCCGCTACACGCCGCTCACGGCGCAGCAGCGCTTCACCGCGCTCCAGTCGGGCGAGGTGGACATCCTTTCCCGCAACACCACCTGGACCATCACGCGCGACACGAGCCTCGGCCTCAACTTCGTGGGCGTGAACTACTACGACGGCCAGGGCTTCATGGTGCCGAAAAAGCTCAACGTGAAGAGCGCGAGGCAGCTCAACGGCGCCACGGTGTGCGTGCAGCCGGGCACCACCACCGAGCTCAATCTCGCGGACTACTTCCGCGCCAACCGCATGAGCTTCAAGCCGGTGGTGATCGAGAAGCTCGAGGAAGTGCTGAACGCCTACTTCGCCGGTCGCTGCGACGTCTTCACCACCGACCATTCCGGCCTGGTCGCGCTGCGCGCCTCGCGCGCGCAGAACCCCGCCGACCACGTGATCCTGCCCGAGGTCATCTCCAAGGAGCCGCTCGGCCCGGCGGTGCGCCACGGCGACGACCGCTGGTTCGACGTGGTCAAGTGGTCGATGTTCGCGATGATGGAAGCCGAGGAGCTGGGGCTCAGCTCGAAGAACATCGAGCAGCAGGCGAAAAGCACCAATCCCTCGATCCAGCGCTTCGTCGGCGCCACCGGCGACATCGGCAAGATGCTCGGCATCGACAACCGCTGGGCGTTCAACATCCTCAAGCAGGTCGGCAACTACGCGGAGAGCTTCGAAGCCAACCTCAAGCCCCTCGGCTTCGAGCGCGGCCTGAACCGCCTGTGGAACCAGGGCGGGCTCATCTACCCGCCGCCGATCCGTTAGCCGCCGGTCCGCGGTATTTGACCGCTAATCGGCTCGCACTCCGCACGGCAGGACAAGATGCGCAAGCGACCGAAAGGCTGAATTGCCTGCCGGGTCGTGCACGCGTACCGTGCATGAAAAACGGCCCAGGGGAGGGCATGTCGATCGTAGGGGCGATTCCCAGCCGGCTCTGTGCGTTGACCTTCGTCGCGCTGCAAGCCTGCGCGCAGGAAGAGCCGGTGCATGTGTACGTGCCGGCCGACGATTACGTGATCTCGGTGCAGATCGCACTGCCCGCAGAAGCGCGCGCCGGCGAATGGACCCGGCTCTCGGCGCAGCGGCGCTCCGGACCCTGGAAGCGCATCCGGTGCGAAGAGGCGCCCGCGGGCTTCGTGCCCTTCGTCAAGCCGCCGCCGGAATTCGAAAGCGAAGTCGCCGACAACCTGTTCTGGATGACCGAGCCGCCGGGCGCGCGCTTCGACGTCCCGGCCAGGCAGCCGCATCACCGCTTCGTGCTCTTTCCGAAGCCGGGCACTTACCAGGTCTGGGCGCGCAGCGCCTATCCCACCGACGCCAAGAGCAATGTCGTCACTATCCGGGTACGCTAGAAAAAAATGACGACAAAGAATCCATACGCACCGCCGGACGCAAAGCTCGCCGATCCGGCGGCGAGCCCGGGATCGCCGCTCAAGGCGGTGACGCTGGGCCTCGTCGCCGACCTCGGCGGCACGGTCGTTGCGACGATCCTCCTGGGGATCGCCTACGCCATCGTCATGGGCGCCATGGGCGTGAGCGCGGAGGAAATCGAGTCGGTGACGAGCAATATGCCGACCGACTCGGGGTTGTTCTACCTCGCCACGCTCGCCGGGCTCGCCTGTTCGGTGCTCGGCGGCTACGTCTGCGCCCGCATCGCGAGGCGCTCCGAGCTCAAGCTCGGCGCCATCCTCGCCGCGATCTCGGCCGGCATCGGCCTCGCGTTCGGCGGCGATCCCAGCAAGCTCGGCATGCTCATCAGCCTGACGATCCTTGGCATCGCGGCGGTGCTGGCCGGCGCGAACATGGGACGCGCGAAGAACCGCCGGGCCGGCTAGTCGACCTTCGCGCCGGTGTCCTTCACGACCTGCGCCCACTTCTTCAGCTCGGTGCGCAGGTAGTCCGCCGTCTCGCGCAGCGGCGCCGCCGTCGGCTCGAAGCCCGCGTTTTCGATGCGGCTGCGGAAGTCCGGCGCCTGAGCGGCCTTGAGCACCGCGTCGTTCAGCTTCTGCGCGATCTCGGGCGGCGTACCGGCGGGAACGAAGAGTCCCACCCAGGTGTAGTCCTCCATTCCCGAGAAGCCGAGCTCGCCGAGCGTCGGCACGTCGGGCAGCGACGCGAGGCGCCGGCTCGACGAGGTCGCGAGCGCGCGCAGCTTGCCGGCCTTGATGTGCTGCATCGGTCCGCCGGCTGCCACGGAGCCCACCGGCGGCTGGCCGCCGAGGAGGGCGGTGACGGCCGGGCCTGCGCCCTTGAACGGCACGTGCGTGATGTCGACTTTGGCGCGCACGCGGAACAGGTTCTCCGCGGTGAGGTGCGGCGTCGTCCCGCTGGAAGGCGAGGCATAGGCGAGCTTCTGGGTGCGCGCCAGCTGCAGCAGGTCGGCGAGCGTCTTCGCCGGGAAGGAAGGATGAACCACGATCAGGTTCGGCTGCGAGGCGACGATCGCGATCGCGGTCAGGTCCTTCTCCGGGTCGTAGCCCGCGTTCGCGTACATCGACGGGTTCACGGCATAGCCCGAGGAATGGGCGAGGATCGTGTAGCCGTCGGGCGCGGACTTCGCGACCCGCACGGAAGCGATATTGCCGCTCGCGCCGGTGACGTTCTCGACCACCACTTGCTGGCCCAGCGTTTCGCTCAGCTTCGGCGCGATGAGCCGCGCGATGATGTCCACCGGCCCGCCCGGCGGGAAGGCGACCGTGAGGTGGATGGGCTTCGAAGGATACGGCTGCGCGCCGGCGCTTCCGACTGCGAGGAGAAGCAGGAACTTCAATAGCGTCTTCATGACGGATCCTCCTGGTTAACCGGTCACCGCGAGCGGCGCGATGGCGTCGATATCGGTCACGACATCGACGATCGCAGGCTTGCCGCTGCGGATTGCCTTCTCGAGCGCCGGGGCGAAGTCCGCGGGGCGCTCGACGCGAATGCCGAGCGCGCCGATGTCGGCCGCGAGGCGCGCGAAATCGACCATCTTGTACGTCCACAGCTCGCGCGCCTGGGGGGTCTGCTCGCCGCCGTACGCCCGGTCGAAGCCGCGCTTCGACTGGTTGCCGCTGGCATTGTTGTTCACCACGGTGACGCTCGCAATGCCCCAGCGCACCGCGGTTTCGATCTCGCCGATGTGATACCACAGGCCCGCGTCGCCGGTGAACACCACCACCGGGCGCTCGGGCGCGGCGCATTTTGCGCCGAGGCCGGCGGGAAAGGCCCAGCCGAGGTGTCCGGCGCTGCGCAGGAAGCTCTGGCGCGCGCCGGAAGTATCGTACATGCCGCCCATCCACATGCCGGCATGGCCGGTATCGGCGAGCACGATGGCGTTTTCCGGCGCATGGCGCGAGAGCTCGGCGCAGACGCGCTCAGGGCGCATCGGCACGGCATCCGAGCCGAGGAGCGGCTGATACTTCTCGCGCCATTCGCGGCAGATGCCCTGCACGCGCTCGATCCATTCCGACCGGCGCGCGGCGCTCGAGCGATCGAGCGATTGGTTCATGAGGGAGAGCACGACCTTGGCATCGCCGAGCACGCCGGCCTTGAGCGGGTAGTTGCGCCCGAGGTGCTGCGGCTCGATGTCGATCTGCACTGCCGCGACGCCGATCGGCGGCACCTGCCACGCGTGCGTCGTCATGCCGCCCGCCGCGCTGCCGACGAAGCAGACGAGGTCCGCCGCCGCCACGACGCGATTGGCGCTTTCGCGCGAATACGATCCCACCACGCCTGCCGACAGGCGGTGCGTTCCCGGAATGCAGTCCTTGCCGTTGAGCGAGGTCGCGACCGGAATGGCCAGCGCTTCGGCGAGCGCCACCAGCTCCGCCGCCGCGCCCGAGGCGCGCACGCCGCCGCCGGCGACGATGACCGGGCGCTCCGATCTCTGAAGCACATCGAGGAGCGCTTGGACGGATTCTTTTTCCGGATGAGGCCGGAAAGCAGGCACGCGGGCAAACTGCGTCTCGACCAGCGGCTCCATGTCCGCTTCTTCCTGGTCGATCTGCCCTTCGTTGCCGCGGAACTGCAGGTGCACCGGGCCCGGCGCGCCGCTGGTGGCGACGCGAAACGCCTGGCGCACCATGTCGGGAAAGCGCTCGACCGCGTCCACCGTCGCGTTCCACTTGGTCACCGGCTCGAACGCCGGCACGTCGTCCGCCTCCTGGTAGACCTTGCGGAACTTGGTCTTCGGATCGCGCCCGCCGGTGAAGGCGATCACCGGAGAGTGCGCGAGCCAGGCGTCGCGCAGGCCCGCCGCCATATTGAGGGCGCCGACCACCTGGGCCATACAGATGCCCGGCTTGCCGGAAGCGCGCGCGTAGCCGTCGGCCATGTAGGCCGCCGCCTTTTCTCCGTGGCAATGAATCCGCTTGATGCTGGTGCGCCGCTCCATTTCCGCGAACGTGCGCCGCAGCACGGCCGGCACCATGAAGACATGCGATACGCCGTAGCCGGCGAGCATGTCGGCGAGCAACTGCGCTCCGCTCAGCTTCGCCATTATTTGATCGCCAGCGGATTCGTCGGCGAGCCTACCGCGCCGGTGATCGGCAGCGCCGGCGCGACGAACAGGAATTCGTAGACCCCGTCTTCGGCGCAGTCCTTGGCGAGATCCGCGACGTAGAAGATCTCGCCCATGGTCATGCCCATGATCGGGATGGTGATCCAGTGCCAGGGCTGGTTGATGCCCGGCTCGCTTTCGTTCGGCCGCACCTCGCAGCCCCAGGTGTCGGCTGCGAGCGCCGCGAGCTGCGTGCGCTGGATCCAGGCGAGCGTCTCGAAGGAGAACCCGGGCGCGTCGCCGCCCGGGTAGCCGTCCCAGCTTCCGGCGGCGAGCTTCGCCTCCATCTGGCCGGTGCGCACGATGACGAAGTCGCCGCGACGAACTTCGATGCCCTGTTTCTTGGCAGTCAAATCAAGTTCTGCGCTCGTGATGGCATGGCCATCCGGCAGCACTTCCATGCCGAGCGCGCGCGGCACGTCGAGGAACACGCCGCGGCCGACCATGCGGTTCTTGGTCTTCTCGATGCCGCACTTCTGCGCGCCCGCGGAGGTGACTTCGCGGCAGTCGTAGCCGTTCCACATGTGGTTCTCGTAGAACACGTGGCCGAGGCCATCCCACTGCGTGCCGCACTGCAGGGGCATCACCACCATGTCGTCCGCGGCGCGGATGCCGCGGTGGTCGAGCACGCCCGAGTACGCGTCGGTGCCGGTGCGCAGCATCGTGTGCAGCGGGTTGATCCTGCCCATCGCGGGGTATTTGCTCTTCGCGCCCTGGGGGCCGTGGTGATCGAAGTTGAGCGCGAGCGAGATCACCTTGCCCTTGCGCACCAGGCGCGCCGCCGCGACGATGTCCTGCGGCTGGGTGTAGTTGAGCGTGCCGATCTCGTCGTTCGGACCCCAGCGGCCCCAGTTCTTGAATTTCTCTGCGGCATCGCGCAGGTCCTGACGGGTAAGCTTGCGGGCGGCCATGGTCGATTCCAGGAAGGCGAGGCGGGTAGCGTATCAGGCGGCGGCGGTCGCCGTCGCGGTTCTCGCCGCCTGGTACCTGGTGCACAACACCGTGGCGAACCTGGAGGAGCGCCGCATCGCGAGCGGCTTCTCCTTTCTCGCGCGCGAGGCCGGCTTCGAGATCGGCGAATCGGCGTTTCTGCGCTATAGCGCTTCGGACAGCTACCTCAGGGCGCTCGCGGTCGGCCTCAGCAACACGCTGAGCGTCGCGCTCATCGGCATCGTGGTCGCGACCGTGCTCGGAGCAAGCATCGGGCTGTTTCGCCTGTCGAAAAACTTCTTGCTGCGCACCCTCGCCGGCGCCTACGTCGAGTTCATCCGCAACTCGCCGCTGCTGGTGCAGCTGTTCTTCTGGTACGCGGTGATCACCGAGGTGCTGCCGCATCCGCGCGCGGCGCTCGAGCCGCTGCCCGGCTTTTTTCTCACCAACCGCGGAATCTTTTTCCCGGCGCCGGGCAGCACGCCGGCGCTCGAGGGCTTCAACTTCGTCGGCGGGCTGGCCCTCAGCCCGGAATTCGCGACGCTCCTCGCCGGGCTTTCCATCTACACGGCGGCGTTCATTGCCGAGATCGTGCGCGCCGGGGTGCTCGCGATCGAGCGCGATCAATGGGACGCGGCGCACGCGCTCGGGCTCACGCGGCGCCAGGCGCTGCGGCACGTCGTGCTGCCGCAGTCGCTGCGGGTCATCGTGCCGCCGATGGCGAGCCAGTATCTCAACCTGACGAAGAACAGCTCGCTCGCGGTGGCGATCGGCTACCCGGATCTCGTGTCCATCGCCAATACCACGATCAACCAGACCGGTCAGGCGATCGAGGGCGTGGCGATCATCATGGCGGTGTACCTCACCATCAGCCTTTCGATCTCGGCGTTCATGAACTGGTACAACGCGCGGATCATGCGCCGATGAAGTGGCTGCGCGACAACCTGTTTGCGGGCTGGATCAATACGATTGTGACCCTTGGACTGGCGCTGCTGCTCGTCAAGGTGCTCCCATCGCTGGTCGACTGGGCGTTTCTCGACGCGGTATGGCGGCCCGACTCGAAGGCCTGCCGCGCCGGCGCGGGCGCCTGCTGGGGCTTCATCTCGGAGAAGCACCGCTTCATCCTCTTCGGCACGTATCCGTACGACGAGCATTGGCGGCCGGGCGCGGCGACCGCGATCCTGCTCGGCCTGTGGATTTTCTCCGCGCTGCGCATGTCCTGGCGCTGGTGGCTCACGCTCGTCTGGCTCGCCGGCCTCGCGCTCATCGGAACGCTGATGTGGGGCGGCGTGCTGGGGCTCGCCTACGTCGAGAACGAGCGCTGGGGCGGACTCATCCTGACGCTGCTTCTCACGACGTTCGGCATCGCGGCCGCGTTTCCGCTCGCCATCCTGCTCGCGCTGGCGCGGCGCTCGAGCATGCCGGTGATCCAGGCGCTCGCCGTGGGCTTCATCGAGCTGGTGCGCGGCGTGCCGCTCATCTCGCTGCTTTTCATGGCGTCGGTGATGCTGCCGCTGTTCCTGCCGCAGGGCGTGTCGATCGACAAGCTGCTGCGCGCGCAGATCGCGATGATCCTGTTCGCCTCGGCGTATCTCGCCGAGGTGGTGCGCGGCGGCCTGCAGGCCATCCCGAAGGAGCAGTACGAGGCCGCGGACGCGCTTGGCCTCGGCTATTGGCAGAGAACCTTGAGTGTCGTGCTGCCCCAGGCGTTGCGCATCTCGGTGCCGCCGCTCGTCAACACCTTCATCGGCTTCTTCAAGGACACCTCGCTCGTGGTCGTGATCGGCCTTTTCGACCTGCTCTCGACGGTCAAGGTGGCGCTGAACGAGCCCGCGTGGAGCGGGTTCGGCGTCGAGGCCTATGTCTTCGCGGCGGTGGTGTACTTCGTCTTCTGCTTCGCGATGTCGCTCTACAGCCGGCGCTTCGAACGGTCCCATAAGGGGGTTACCGGATAGGAATAAGATACTGTTTTTATTCACAGTACTGAGGATTACGCCAAACAGCTATCCGCTAAGCCTTTCTGACGTGTAAAGTGCGCAGTGTTGTTTAATGAAGTGGATAGAGGGGGCGGTGCGAAAAACTAAGAAGATCAATGGTCACTATTCGAACTCGGTAGGAGCAATTAGGCTCGAAGCACGTGCACCCTCCTTCCCGGATCAACCTGCGTATCGAACTGCGTTGGGTGCCGCCTATGCCGCCGACTCTAGAACGCTGCTAGCGGCGCTTCCTGATGAAGCAGTAAATCTCGTCGTGACGTCGCCGCCATACGCTCTCCATTTCAAGAAAGAGTATGGCAACGTCGAGAAGCATGGCTATGCCGCATGGTTTCTGCCGTTTGCCCGCGAAATATTCAGGGTGCTGAAACAAGATGGAAGCTTTGTTCTGAACATCGGCGGAAGCTATAACGCCAGCACTCCAACGCGCTCGCTCTATCACTTCAAGCTCTTAGTGGCCTTGGTCGAGGAGGTCGGTTTTCACTTGGCGCAGGAATGTTTTTGGTATAACCCCGCAAAACTTCCCGCGCCAGCCGAGTGGGTTACTGTAAGACGCCAGAGAATTAAGGATTCTGTCGAATACGTTTGGTGGCTTTCGAAAACGCCGTGGCCCAAGGCGGACAACCGCAATGTACTGGTGCCGTACAGCGCGGACATGGAGCGACTAATCAAGAGGGGTTATCGAGCGAAGCTACGCCCGTCTGGACACAACATCACGAATAAATTCCAAGCGGATCGTGGAGGCGCAATTCCTGCAAACGTAATAGAGCGCGGCAATAATGAAAGCAATTCTGATTACATCAAGGCTTGTCGCGCCGCCGGTGTCGGCGTTCATCCGGCGCGATTTCCGGCTGCACTTCCTGAATTTTTTATCAAGCTCTGCACTAACCCGGGCGACTTAGTGGTTGACCCATTTGCGGGTAGCAATACGACCGGCTTCGTCGCCGAAACATTGGGACGGCACTGGATTTGTGCTGAACTAAATGAACAATATGTGACTGCAAGTAAGCTCCGCTTCACTGCCCAAGGGGATGGCCGTGAAAGAAAAAGAACTCGTTCAGATTCTCAGCCGTCTTTACCCTTCGACCCGTTGGCCTAAACCGTTTAACCTGCTTCAGGGCAAGCTCTTAGTCGGTTCCGGTAAGGATATTCGGATCGCGGCTCGCGAGGTGGGAACTACCGCGGCACGATTGACACAATTCCTCGAATCACCGAACACCGTTACCGCGCTATTACGTAGCCAGCCGGAAGATGACGATCGACGAAGGGCGAAGCAGATCCTAGGGAATCTGATTGTCGGCAAGTGCGCCGAAATCACCTTTGAGGAAATCTACAAGGAGCATACGCGGACAACAGAACTAGAGCTCCGCGACCTAAGAGAAGGCCGGTCGGATACGGACTACCGGCTATTTAATGGGCGAGGTAGGCCAGTCTACCGAATCAATATCAAGTTCCACGGCACGCTGTTCCGACGAGCAAAAGAGATGGTCGGGCTTGAACCCGAAGATTGTTTTGCATTGGCGACCTACAAGATTGACGGGGCGCTACAAAAGCAAAAGCGAGACGAATTGCCTTACATCTTCGTCATCGTTAGCGTTCCTAATTTGACGGCGGAATCTATAGGTGCAGGAGTCCCTGAGGATCTTCTTGAGTTCGTTGCGTGCGTTACTGTAAGCGAGGGCATCCCGCAAAAACGGGATATTGAGGATCGGATGGTTGACGTACTAAGAGAGGAGGGGCATCCAGCCTTTGATGCGACGCGTAAACGCATTAGAGCGGCAAATTGGTATGTCCTTGGCGCGAAAAAGGCGGACCTGCTTTTGCGATCATTGCTCTTCGAGCGTGTGTTCGCGCTCCGAACGAGGAACTTTTCTCGCCAATTCAAAGGGGCCGAGTTAGATATGCATTTCTCGCTTTCGAAGGATTTAACGCCGCTTGCCACGTATCTCGATATGCTGCGAGAAGCTGGCTATCCGCGCGTTACTACGTTACTGGAAAGAGGCGACTACTAATCTAGCGGATCGATTCCGATCCGGTTCGAGAAACGCCAGCAGCCTGCATATCAGACCAAGCGCGCGCTAGAGATCCGTCGAGATCGATCTCGCGGCTCGCGTCCTCGATGATCGTCACGTCGAATCCGGCCTTCCGCCCGTCGAGCGCGGTCCAGGCGACGCAGAAGTCGGTCGCAAGGCCGCACACATAGAGGCGCTTCAGGTTTCGTTCCCGAAGGTACCCCGCAAGCCCGGTGCTGGTCTTGCGGTCGGCTTCGAGGAAGCCGGAATAGCTGTCGATAGCGCGGTGATATCCCTTGCGGATGACGAGCTGGGCCTTGGTCACGTCAAGATCCGAGTGAAACGCAGCGCCCGCCGTTCCTTGCACGCAATGGTCCGGCCACAGCACCTGCGTGCCGTAGGCAAGCTCGATGGTCTCGAAGGGTTTCTTGCCCGGATGCGAGGAAGCAAACGACGCGTGACCCCGCGGATGCCAGTCCTGCGTGAGGACGACGTTGTCGAAGCGCGCGGCGAGCCGGTTGATCACCGGCACCACCTCGTCGCCGCGCGGCACGGCGAGCGCGCCGCCGGGCATGAAGTCGTTCTGCACGTCGACGATGATGAGGCAAGCGCCCTTCATTTGCGGTTTGCCGCGTTCCAGTGCTTCTCGAGATTCGCAATCAATGCGGGGCTGAAGTGGCACTGCGCCTGCTCGCGCGCGTACACCGCCATGTAGCGCCGGAACGCCTCCAGCGGCTCCTGCCCGGCGCGGAACGCCCGCCGGTTGCCCGCCGCGCTGACGACGCCGGAACCGGTGAGTTTGTGAACGACTCTTTCAAGCGCGGAATCCATCTCCCCGGCGGGAACGATCTCGTCGCAAATCATGCGGCCCTCGGGGCTCGCGCAGTCGATGCGCCGCTCGGCCATGATCGCCTGGCGCGCGATGCGGTCGCCGACGAAGCGCGGCAGCCGCAAGTTGGCGGCGCCGGGAATGATGCCCTCCTTGCGCGCGGGCAGCGTCAGGTAAGCATCTTGCGCGCCCAGGATGTAGTCGACGGCAAGCAGGATCTGGCAATGCCCGCCGATCGCGAACCCTTCGACCGCTGCGATCCAGACCTTTTCGATCGAATCGATCTCCGGCGAAACCTCCCGCTTCGCCAGCCCGCGATAGAGCTTGTTGACGAAACCGAGATCGCGGATCAGGTACCACAGGTAGCGCACTTTTCCCTGGTACAGATGCGTGAGGTTGATGCCCGCGCCGAACAGGCGCCGCCCGGCCCACTTGGGATGCTCCACCGGGCCGCCGCGCAGCACGCAAATCTCGGTCTTGGGGTCGAGCAGCGCGAGATCCACCGCTGTTTCCATGCCTTCGAGCGTGGTCTCGTCCTCGGCGTTGAGATAGCGGGGGTTGCGGATGGTCAGCACCGCTGCCTCGCCGTGCCGCTTGAGGTGCGCGCCGGCGAAGGCGATTTCGCCCGCCTTGTCGTATTCGGCGAAGCTCTGCATGGAGTCCGTGCGAGGCAGGAGCATCGCATGGCAGAGATGCGCCCCCGCTAGCGGATCGCCGAGCACTTGGGCGAGAAACTCGCCCTGTGCGTTTTCCAGGCCCTTCTTGTCGCGTTGCGCAAGACGCGCTTCGCCTTCCAGCTCCGCCTTGGACGGAAGGACTCCCGGAAAAGCCTCGGCTGCGAGGCGGCACAGCTCGTCGACCCGCACGAAGCGCGTGCGGCCGCCGGTCATCTCGTCGTAGATGGTAAGCGCGTTCATGAGCGCAATGCAGTGCGCCGCGGCGGCAGGCTGCGTCGCGACACGAGATCGCTCACCCATTTCACCGAGCGCTTGGCGCGCTCGCACACCATGGGGAGCGGCAGCTGACGGTAGTCGTCGTTGAATACCTCGAAGCTGTAGTCGCCGCGATAGCCCATGTCGTCCACCTGCCGCACGAGCTCGCCGAGCGGGTCGCTGTGAACGCCTTCGCCGGGGAATACCCGGTAATGCCGGGCGGTATCGATGCGATCTTCGCGCGAGCGCAGCTCCTGCCACATGAAATCGGAGAGCTGCACCAGGAAGACCTTATGCGGGTCGAGCTCTTGCAGGCCTTCGAGGTCGGTGCGGCTCGCAATGACGTGGTACGAGTCGAGGCACAGGCCGAGGTTGGCGCGATCGGCCTCCTGCACGAGGTCCCGGGCTTGGGACAATTCGCTGACATAGCGGCCCCAGGAAAGCGCTTCGAAGGCGACGCGGATGTTGAGCGGAACCGCCAGCGTGGCGAGCTTCTGCAGGTCTCGCTTGAGCAGCTCGGGCTCTCCACTCGCATGTGCCGAGGTGGACGAGCAGGCGAGCAAGAGCGTCGAGCCGAGCGCGTTGCACATCTGCAGCATCGCCTTGGCGACCTCTACCTTGTAGGCGTGCAGGTGCCCCGAGAGGCCCTCGAAATCGCGCAGCACCTGGAAACCGGTGACCCGCAGCCCGCTTCTGCGCACGGCGGCGATCGCCGCCTCTTCCCCGTCCGGATAACCGACGATGTCCGCCGCATTGAGCATGATCTGGGTGAAGCCCGCCGCCTTGACCGCGCGCAGCTTGGCCTGCAACGGTCCGGCGAGCGTGATCGTGTCCATGCCGAAGTGGTCGAGGTTCATGGCTGGAGGTGGCTCACGACCAGCTCGAACGTGACGCCGCCGAGGTAGAACTGCGTAAGCGCGCCTTTGTCGCTCGGCTGCACCGCGCCGTGGTCCACGAACACGACGCCGCGCGCCCGCAGGGCGCGCACCGCGGCCGGGACGTCGGGCGCGCCCAGGCCTATGCGCACCAGACCCTCGTCCCAGTGGACGTCGTCGGCGCCGGGCGGCGGCTCTACCAGCTGCAGATAGAACTTATGGCAGGGGCTTTCGAGCAGCGTGCCCTTCGGAAGCACGCCGAAGTACTGCCCGCGCGGCAGCACGGAAAAATCGAAGAGCTGGCGATAGAAGTCGACCCAGTCGCGCGTGCGTTCGGGGAGGATCGACTGCACCACGCCGAAATAGTGCAGCCCGGCGAGCGCTGCGGGCCGCGGATCGACGCCGGCAAGCGCGACGAAGTCCACGTCGTAGATGGAAAAGTCCCGATAGCGGTCGACGAAATAGACCAGGCTGTCGCCGACGCCGTGGATGCCGGGAATGTTGAGCTCCATGGCCGAGGCGCGGGTTGGCATGTCCCAGGCGCCGAGGTCGAGCGCATGCCTGTGCGCGAATGCCGCGTCGCGAACGCGCAACGCGAGCGCGGATACCGTAGGCGTCGCGTCAGGCGCGCCGTGCGAGTTGACGATGAGATTCATCGGGCCCTGGCGGTACAGCATCACCTCCCGGGAACGGTGGCGCGCGACGGCGGCGAATCCCATGTTTTGCAGCACCGCGCCGAAGGCCTGCGGCTGCGACGTGGCGTACTCGATGAACTCGATGCCGTCCATGCCGAGGGGGTTGTGCGGCTCGGGATTGTGCTCATGGATCGTCATGGCTGCAGTATCCGTCTTGTATACTTCGCAGCGCAATTGCCGGGGAGGAGCCGGATGATCTTCGACCTGCGTATCTACACGCTTCACAGCAGCAAGTTTGCCGCCTGGCTGAAGCTCTACGAGGAGCACGGTCATGCGACCCAGGTGAAGCACTGCGGCGAGCCGGTGCTGTATGCCACGACCGAGGTCGGGACGCTGAACCAGGTGGTGCACGTCTGGAAGTACCGGAGCCAGGCCGACCGCGAGAAGAAGCGCGAGGCGCTGATGGCCGACCCCGCGTTCCAGGTCTATCTGCAGAAGAGCCGCGAGCTGGGTGCTCACCAGCACCAGGAGTGCCGCGTGCTGAAGTCGACGTCGTTCTCGCCGCTCTAGGATGAAGCCGACGCTGCGCCGCGCCTGCGTGATGGGCCATCCCGTGGCCCATTCCCGTTCGCCGATGATCCACGGCTACTGGCTCGAGACGCTGGGCATCCAGGGCGCGTACGAGCTGAAGGATCTCACCCCCGAGGAATTTCCGGGTTTCGTCAAGAACCTGGGGGCCAACGGGTATGTCGGCGGTAACGTCACGGTGCCGCACAAGGAGGCGGCGTATCGACTGGTCGAGAGCCGCGACGCGGCGGCCGAGGCGGTCGGGGCGGTGAACACGCTCTGGCTCGACGACGGCAGGCTCATAGGCGGCAACTCGGACACCCACGGCTTCATCGCCAACCTCGACGAACGCGCGCCGGGCTGTAATGTGCCGGCCTGCCGAGCCGTGGTGCTCGGCGCGGGCGGGGCGGGGCGCTCTGCTGCGTATGCGCTGAGCGAGCGCGGCGCGCATGTCCACGTCGTCAACCGGACAGTTGCACGCGCCGAGCAGTTGGCGGTGCGCTTCGGCGCGCGCGTGCAGGCACACGGCTTCGGTGCGCTGCCGCGGCTGCTCGGCGAGGCGGACCTGCTCGTCAACTGCACCTCCCTCGGCCTGGCGGGAAAGCCGCCGCTCGAGATCGACCTGGGGCCGCTCAAGCCAGCCGCGGTGGTCTACGATGTCGTCTATGTTCCGCTCGAGACTGCTCTGCTTGCCGCGGCGCGCAGGCGCGGCCACCGCACAGTGGACGGCCTCGGCATGCTGCTGCAGCAGGCGGGGTTCGGCTTCCGCAAATGGTTCGGCGGCGATCCGAAGGTCACACCCGAGCTGCGCAAGCTGCTCGAGGCGGATATTGTGGCGAAGACTTCGAAATGATTTCCTACTGGAGGAGGATTAAATGAGGATCTTTCTATCTGTCATCCTGGCGCTTGCGGCGGCCGGCGCGGCTGCCCAGCAGACGGTGAACATGCCGATCGTCATCGAGCTGTCGGGCGCCGGCGCGGTGTCGGGCACGAACTTCCGCGACGGCGCGGTGCTGGCGATCGACGAGGTGAACGCGAAGGGCGGGATCCTCGGGCGCAAGATCAACGCGCCGCAGTCGGACACGCAGAGCAACCCCGGAATATCGCGCGCGCAGGTGCAGAAGGCGATCGACGGCGACCCCTACGTGATTCTCGGCCCGGTGTTCTCGGGCTCGGTCAAGGTCAACATGGTCCTCGCCCAGCAGGCAGAGGTGCCGCAGTTCACCGGCGCCGAGGCGGCCGACATCACGGCGATGGGCAACCCGTACATCTTCCGCACCTCGTTCGGGCAGCAGATGAGCATGCCCAAGATCGCGAACTACATCCGCGACGGGCTGAAGGCGAAGACGGTGGCCGTGCTTTGGGTGAACAACGATTTCGGCAAGGGCGGACGGGATACCTTCGTGAAGGAGATGGCCGCGCGCGGCATCAAGGTGGTCGCCGATGTCTCGACCGAATCGGGGCAGGTCGACTTCGCGGCCGACGTGGTCAAGGTCAAGGGCGCCAACGCCGACGCGATCTTCGTGTACACCAACGAGGAGGAGAGCGCCCGGTTCCTGCGCGAGGCGCGCAAGCAGGGCGTCACCAAGCCGCTCATCGGCGAGACCACGCTGCTCGGGCAGAAGGTGATCGACATGGCGGGCGAGGCGGCGAACGGCGCGCGCGGGCACGTGGCGCTTTCGGCCGACGCTCCGCTGCCGGCGGTGCAGGCGTTCAAGGAGAAGTTCGTCAAGCGCTTCGGCTACGTGCCGGATCACAACGGGCTCAAGGGCTATACCGCGGTGTACGCGGTCAAGTACGCGACCCAGAAGATCGGCAAGTTCGATCGCAAGCTGCTCGCCAAAACGATGCACGGCCTGACCATCAAGCCGGCGGAAGAACCCGGCATCCTGATGGAGGCGACCTGGGACG
>Ga0156283_1071_pt1 | contig 61681 bp, 66 predicted proteins | sample RifCSPlowO2_12_FD_107932 | JGI IMG/M metagenome (GOLD analysis project Ga0156283, IMG submission 107932) | Betaproteobacteria bacterium RIFCSPLOWO2_12_FULL_65_14 | reverse complement strand
TGGCCCTTGGGCTCGATCACCATGCGCACGTTTTCGCCCTGCTGGAACGTGCTGATGCTGTTGACCGGGGTGGCGAAGTCCACCACGTCGAGCCGGCGGCGCAGGTTGTCGGGAAGCGTGGTCTTCAGAAACTCGACCACGATGTTCTGCCCTTGCTGGCGGATGTCGATGCCGGTGGTCGTGTCGGACAGGTCGACGACGATGCGACCCTCCCCGGCGCGGCCGCGCCGGAAGTCGACGTCGCGGATGGCATGCGTGCCCTCGGCGCGCCCCTCGGCGAAGTGCGCGACCTGTCCTCCGGGCGCGGTCTGCGCCGCCGCGCGCTCGGCAAGGGTGATGACCACGCTGCGGCCGTCGAGCGTCGCTTCGTGCGCCACGGGGCGGCGCAAATTGAGCACCAGCCGGGTGCGGTCGGCGCCCTGCACGACGTTCATGCTGCGCAGCTCGCCCTGCCCGATTTCCTGGCTGGCGCGCCCGAGCGCATTCACCGTGTTGGCGAAGTCGAAGGCAATGCGCGCGGGATTGGCGACCGCGAAATTCGGCGGCACGCTGCGCAACGGCTCCTTGGTGGTGATGCGCACCACGGTCTTGCCGGCCTGCTGCACGACCTCGAAGCCCTCGATGCTGTTCGCCTGCGCGAACGCCAGGCCCACCGCGGCCAGCCAGAGGACAAACCCGTATGCGATTCTGATGGCTTTGTTCATCGTTTTGTCTCCACCAATTGGAGGGCGCTGTCGCGCTCCACCCATTCCCCGCCACTGTCCTGGATCAATTCCTTGAGGCTGATCTGGCTCTCGTCGATCCCCGTGACCACGCCGAAGTTCTGGCCCATGTAGTTGCCTTTGCGCACCCGGTACAGGTTAGGGCCGGCCTTGACGAGGGCAAACGTTTCCTTGTTCTGCGTGATGGTGCCGAGCATCTGGATGGACTCGAGCGGAAATGCCTCGAGCGGCTCCTTCGGCCGCGCCTTTTCCGCCTCCAGGCGCTTGTCGCTGCCTGCCGTAGTACCGCGCGCCTGCGCCACATCGATGCGCTCGGGCCGGAACGGATCGACCTGCCCTTCGGCGGTGTAGGGTACCGCCTCGTACGGCTTCACCGCAGGCAGCGGATCCACGCGGCCGCGGAAATCCTTGCTCGCCTGAGCCAGTTCCTGCTTGAGGTCTCCGTGCTCGTCGCCACCGCAGGCGCCGAGCGCGAGCAGTGAAAGAACGATGGCGAGCTTTCTCACCGCTTGCCGCCCTTCTGCCCCGCCGCTGCCTTGCGCTGCGCCGAGATCTCGGCGTCGTCAAGATAGCGGAAGGTGCGCGCGGTGGCCTCCATCATGAGGCTGCCGTCCTTGCCGGCGTCGATCTTCACGTCGTTCAGCGTGACGATGCGTGAAAGCTGCCCCACGTCGCTCGCGAACGCGCCCATGTCGTGATAGGTGCCGAACACCTTCACCTGGATCGGCAGCTCGGCATAGAACTCGCGCACGCTCTCGCTCGGCGCAGGCTTGAACAGCTCGAACTGCAGCCCCCGGCCGAGCCCCGCCTGGTTGATGTCCACGAGCAGCGCGTCCATCTGCGACTTGTTCGGAAGCTGGCGCAGCAAGGCGCCGAACTGCGTGTCGATTTCCCTGAGCTGCTGGCGGTGCAGGTCGAGGTTGACCGCCTGCTTCTTCTTGTTGAGGTAGTTTTCCTTGAGCTTCGCTTCCTCGCCGCGCCCGCGCTCGAGCTCCTCGATCTGCCCTTGCGTGTCAAAAAAGTACCCGGCGACGGGAATGCCGATGAGTATCGCGAGCAGCACCAGTGCCTTGGGCGCCCAATGCCACGTGCCGGGATCTTCCCACTTGGTCCGCTTCAGTTCCTCGACGATCGCGTTTAGATTGACCGCCATCGCTTAGCCTTTCTTCGCCGCCGGTTTGGCCGCTTTCCCGGCGTCCTTCGCTGCGTCCTTGGCGGGAGCCTTCAGCTGGAAGTTGAGGTTGAACTCCGACACCCGCCGCTTTTCGACGCTGGATGCCTTGACTTCCACCAGTCCCGGGTTGGCAAGCCACGGCGAGGACTCGATGTTGCGCATCAGCGTCGAAACGCGCGCGTTCGACTGCGCATAGCCCACCACGTTGACGTTCCTGCCCTTTTGCGCCACCGATTTCAGGTACACGCCCTCGGGCATCTGGCGCACCAGCTCGTCGAGGAGGTGCACCGTCTGCGCGCGGTCCGCCTGCAGCGTCTCGATGACCTGCTTGCGGGCAAGCAGCGCCTGGATCTCTTCCTTGAGCTTGTTGATCTCGGCGATTTCCTTGTCGAGCTTGGCGATCTCGCTCTTCAGGAACCGGTTGCGCTCGGCTTGCGTATCGATCTTGGCGGCATAGAAGCCGTGCATCGCGACAACGATGAGCGCGCCGACCACCGCCGTGCCGCCGGCAATGACGAAGAAGTGCTGTCGTGCGAGCTTGCGCCGCTCCTCGCGGTGCGGCAACAGGTTGATGCGGGCCATCATAGGGGGTCGAACCTCCGCATCGCGAGGCCGCAAGCCACGATCAGCGACGGCGCGTCGACCATGAGCCGCTTGAGCTGCACGCGCGGCGAGGTCTGCATGGAGGCGAACGGGTTGGCGACGCTGGTCGGGACTTGCGTGCGCGTGTTGACGATGGAATCCAGGCCCGGGATCACTGCCGAGCCGCCTGCGAGAAGAATGTGGTCGATGCTGTGGTACTGCGTCGAGGTGAAGAAGAACTGAAGCGCGCGCTGCACTTCCATGGAGAGGTTTTCCATGAACGGGCGCAGCACTTCGGTCTCGAAGTCGTCGGGCAGGCCGCCCGAGCGCTTCGCGTTTTCGGCCTCCTCGGGGCTCATGCCGTAGCGCGCGACGATGTCCTGCGTGAGCTGGTTGCCGCCGAAGGCCTGCTCGCGGGTGTATACGGATTGATCGTTGCGCAGCACCGTGACGTTCATGACGTTGGCGCCGACGTCGACCACCGCCACGTTCTGGTCCTTGCCGCCGCCCGGCAGGCTCTGCACCACCAGGCCGAGCGCCGCCTGCTGCGCAAACGCCTCGACATCCATCACCGACGCCTTGAGGCCGGCCGATTCTGCCACCGCGACCCGATCCTCGACCTTCTCCTTGCGCGTCGCCGCGATCAGCACTTCCTGCTCTTCGGGGTTCGAGGGCGCCGGGCCGAGCGACTGGAAGTCGAGGTTCACTTCCTCGAGCGCGAACGGAATGTACTGGTTCGCCTCCGTCTCCACCTGCAGCTCGAGCTCCTCTTCCCGCAGGCCCGCGGCGACGACGATCTTCTTCGAGATGACCGCGCCCGTGGGCACCGCCATCGCCACGTGCTTCGTGCGCGTGGCCAAGCGCTTATACGCGCGCTTCACGGCGTCGGTCACGGCTTCGAGGTTGTTGATGTTGCCGTCGACCACCGCATCGCGGGGAAGCGGCTCGATGGAATAGCGCTCGACGCGATAGGTGCCTTTGCCGGCTTCGGCGATCTCGAGCATCTTCACCGACGACGAGCTGATATCGAGGCCGAACAACGGCGGCGCCTTCGGCTTGAACAGGTCGAATTGCATCGGGTTAAATTCCGTTGTTTCCCCGTTTAGTCGTCGTTTCTTTTTCTTTTTCTCTTTTTTGTACCGGCCCTTAGGCGCGATACGTAGAATTGGCGTTAAATGCTAGCAACAACCCCATCGGGTGTCTAGTTAATTTTCCGCAGGGGGAAGGCGTATCATTCAGCGGTCTAGGCAGCGCTCGTAATAACGCCCCGGCGACGGTCTAACTCCCTTGATGTGGCTTCGATTTCTCGGCTTCCCGCTGGCCCTGCTGGCGGGCTTCGCGGTGATCTGCGCGCTGGTGCTCGCGCTGGTCATCACCCTTGCCTACCCAAACCTGCCCTCGCTCGGGGCACTGACCGAGTACCAGCCCAAGATCCCCCTGCGCATCTACACCGCGGAAGGCGTGCAGATCGGCGAGTTCGGCGAGGAACGGCGCGCCGTAGTGTCGATCGGCGAGGTGCCGGCGGCGCTCAAGAACGCGATCATCGCGGCCGAGGACGAGCGGTTCTATGAGCACGCCGGCATCGACTACATCGGCGTGCTGCGGGCCGCTTACGCGAATATCGTCGCGGGAGGAAGGCGCCAGGGGGCGAGCACCATCACGATGCAAGTGGCGCGCAACTTCTTTCTTTCCTCGGAAAAGACGCTCACGCGCAAGCTCTACGAGGCGCTGCTCGCCTTCAAAATCGAGCACAGCCTCACGAAGGAGCAAATCCTCGAGCTGTACGTCAACCAGATCTACCTGGGTCAGCGCGCCTACGGGTTCGGCGCAGCATCGCAGATCTATTTCGGCAAGGCGCTGGACAAGCTCACCCTTGCAGAAACCGCCATGCTGGCTGGGCTCCCGAAGGCGCCCTCGCTCTACAACCCGATCGCCAACCCGCAGCGCGCAAAGCAGCGACAGCAGTATGTGCTGCGCCGCATGTCGGACCTCGGGCACATTTCTGCAGCGCAATATGAAGACGCTATCCAGGCTCCAGTGCGCCCTCGCAGGGAAGTAAGCGAATACTCCGTGCATGCCGAGTACGCCGCGGAGATGGTGCGTCAGGCGATCGCCGAGCAATACCCGGAAGAGGTCTATACGCGCGGCTTTCGCGTCTATACGACGATTCGAAAGGCGGATCAGGAGGCGGCCTACGCGGCGCTGCGTAAGGGGGTGCTCGACTACGACCGGCGCGCCGGCTACCGCGCGCCGGAGGGTTTCGTCGAGCTTCCCGCCAAGCCCGACGACGAAGACTACGACGACGCGCTCGCGGACCATCCGGACAATGAGGAACTCCTTGCCGCGGTGGTGCTAACGGCCGACGCGCGGCAAATCCAGGCCGCCTTGCGCACCGGTGAAAAGATCAGCGTCTCCGGGGAAGGCCTGAGGTTCGCCGCGCGCGCGCTGGACCCGAAGGCGCCGCTGCAAAAGCGCATCCGGCGCGGCGCCATCATCCGCGTCATTCAGGACGCGCCCGGCAAGCCCTGGCAGATCACGCAGATGCCGGAGGTCGAGGCCGCGGTCATCGCGCTCGATCCGCAGGACGGCGCGGTACGCGCGCTCGTCGGAGGCTTCGACTTCTGGCGCAACAAGTTCAACCACGTCACGCAGGCGTGGCGCCAGCCCGGCTCTTCGTTCAAGCCCTTCATCTATTCGGCCTCCCTGGAAAAGGGCTTCACGCCGGCGACCGTGGTCGCCGACGAGCCGGTCGTGCTGGAAGCGGAGCAGACGGGAAGCCAGCGCTGGGAGCCGAAGAACTACGACGGCAAGTTCGAGGGTCCGATGCGGCTGCGCACGGCGCTCGTCAAGTCGAAGAACATGGTGTCGATCCGCATTCTCGAGGCGATCAACCCGCGCTACGCGCAGGAGTACATCACCCGCTTCGGCTTCGAGCCGGAGAAGCATCCGCCTTACCTCACCATGGCGCTCGGCGCCGGATCGGTCACCGCGTGGCAAATGGCGCGCGCCTACGCGGTGTTCGCGAACGGCGGCTACCTGGTGCAGCCGCACTTCATCCTCAAGATCGTCGACGACCGCGGCAATCCCCTCGCGCTCGCCAATCCGAAGCGTGCCGGCGACGAATCGCTGCGCGTCATCGATGCGCGCAATGCGTTCATCATGGACAACATGATGCAGGACGTGACGCGCTTCGGCACCGCGGCGCGCGCCGCGCGGCTGGGGCGCACCGACCTGGCAGGCAAGACCGGAACCACCAACGAGTTCGTGGATGCCTGGTTCGCGGGCTACCAGCCCTCGCTCGTGGCGATCACCTGGATGGGATTCGACCAGCCGAGAAGCCTGGGCAAGAACCAGACGGGCGGCGTGGTGGCGCTGCCGATCTGGGTCGGCTACATGGAGAAGGTGCTGAAGGAAATCCCCGAGATGCCGCGCACAGCGCCCCCGGGGGTGGTGAGCGTCCCGGTCATGGGCATGCAGGGCGAAGGCCGGCTGCTGCCGGAGTTCTTCTACCGCGAGGCGGTGCCGCCGCCCGAGGTGCTGCAGCCGCCGCCGCAGTTTGCTCCGCCCGACACCGGACCGCCGCCGGCCTAGCCCGCCAGGATCACCGGGCTGCCGCTCTGCATCGACACCAGCTTCGACAGCGCGGCGAAAAGCTCGCTGCGATCCCGGGAGTCGCGCCATACCGAGCCGTCCCAGCGGAAATGAAAACCGCCGGAGCGCGCAGCCACCCAGATTTCGCGGGCCGTGCCATGGCGGTTGACGATGATTTTCGAGCCGTCGGCGAACTCGATCTCGAGCACGCCGCCCTCCTTGAGTTCGAAGTCGGCATCCACGCCGCTGGCTTCGAGCGCGCGCTCGATTCGCTCCAGCGCGGCGCCCGCCAGCGCTTCGAATTCGGTCTCGTTCATGGGTGCTAACATGCGGATTTTATGCGTTTCCTTCTCATGTGCGCCGGGATTGCGCTGGCCGCGGCCGGTTGCGGGCAGAAGGGACCGCTTTATCTGCGGGACAACCCCCCCCCGGGGATCAAGCCGGCCAAGCCGGCGCCGGTAAAGCCGCTGCCGTATCCGGCCGACAGCGAGAAGAACTAAGCGTGGCGTTCGCCTACCGGAACGGCGTTCTCTGCGCCGAGCAGGCGTCGCTCGAGGATATTGCGCGGCGCTTCGGCACGCCGTGCTACGTGTACTCCAGCCAGGCCATCGAGAGCGCGTACGGCGAATTTGCGCGCGCGCTGCAAGGGCGCGAGGCGCTCGTGTGCTACTCGGTGAAGGCCAACTCCAATCTGGCGGTGCTCGCGCTGCTCGCGCGGCTGGGCGCCGGCTTCGACATCGTCTCGGGCGGCGAACTCGCCCGCGTGCTCGCGGCCGGCGGCGACGCCGGCAAGACGCTCTTTTCCGGCGTCGGCAAAAGCGCAGCGGAAATCGAATTCGCGCTCGGCAAGGGCATAGGCTGCATCAACCTCGAGTCGGAGGCGGAGCTCGAGCGGGTCGGCGCCGTCGCGCGGCGCCTGGGACGGCGCGCGCCGGTCGCCTTCCGGGTCAACCCGGACATCGACGCAAGGACGCATCCGTACATCTCCACCGGCCTGCGGGAAAACAAGTTCGGCGTGGCGCACGAGGACGCCGAGCGCCTGTACGCGCGGGCTGCGGCGTTGCCGGCAATCGAGGTCGTCGGCATCGGCTGCCACATCGGCTCGCTGCTCTCGGAGACAGCGCCTTTCGCCGCAGCCGCGCAACGCGTGGTCGCGCTCGCCGACCGCCTCGAGCGCATGGGCATCGCGTTACGGCATGTCGACTTCGGCGGCGGCATTGGCATCCGCTACAGGGACGAGGAGCCGCAGCCGGTCGCCGCGTTCGTGGCGGGCGCGCTTGCGGCCCTGGGCTCACGCCCGCAGCGCGCGGTGTTCGACCCCGGGCGCTCGATCGTCGGAAATGCTGGCGTGCTGCTCACGCGCGTGGAATACGTAAAGCCGGGCTCCTCGCGCAATTTCCTCGTAGTGGACGCTGCAATGAACGACCTCCTCCGACCGCCGCTCTATGGCGCCTGGCACGATGTGCGGCCGGTGCGCGAGGCGGAATCCGCGTCCGCGGAGCGTGTTTACGACGTGGTCGGGCCGGTGTGCGAGAGCGCGGATTTCCTTGCGAAGGACAGGCGCCTTGTCGCCAGCGAGGGCGACCTGCTCGCGATCATGTCCGCCGGCGCCTATGGAATGGCAATGAGTTCCAATTACAACTCGAGGCCGCGCGCCGCCGAAGTCCTGGTGCGCGCAGCGAAGGCGGACCTCGTCCGAAGCCGCGAAACCATAGAGCAGCTGTTTGCCCTGGAACGCCTTCCGGGCTGACAATCCCTCGCCCATGACCGCCGCCGCCCGCCGCAACCTGTTCGCCTTTGCCGCCGCCGCCGCGCTGCTCGCGGCCATCGGGCTGGGGAGCTACCTGGTGGCCAACGGGCGCACCGCGAAGGACCCGGCCAAGACGCAGGCGGGCAAGCGCGCCGGCGGCCAGCGCGCGGTGCTGATTTCGGCGGCGGAGGTGCAGCCGCGCACGCTGGAAGTCTACGAGGAGGTGGTCGGCTCGCTGGAGAACGTGCTCGACCCGAAGATCGGCGCGGAAGTGGCCGGGCGCGTGACGCGCGTGCTCGCCTACACCGGCAAGAAGGTGCGCCAGGGCGAGCTGCTCGCCGAAATCGATGCGCAGGACTTCGAGATCCAGGCGCGTGCGGACAGCGCCGAAGTGAAGCGCCTGCAGGCGCTGCTCGAGAACCAGGAGCGCATCGTTGCGCGCCAGCAGAAGCTGGTGCAGCAGGGATTCATCTCGCAGAACGCGCTGGACGAGGCGCTCGCGCAGCGCGCAGTGCTGCGCGAGCAGATCGCGGGGGCGCGGGCGCGCGCCGAGTCTACCGGCCGCAACCTCGGCAAGACGCGCGTCGTAGCGCCGAACGACGGCGAGATCGAGTCGCAGGTCGTGGCCCCGGGCGACTACGTGAAGGTCGGCGATCCGCTGTTCACGCTGGTCGGCATGAGCCGCATGCGCGCGCACCTGCTGTTCCCGGAAAGCGCCGCCAACCGCATCCGGCCGGGCCTCAAGGTGCGGCTGGAGTCGCCCGCCGCCCCGGGCAAGTCGATCGACACGCGCATCGACGAGATCAAGCCGACGGTGAACGCCGGCAACCGCGCCCTCGACGCCATCGTTCGCTTCGAAGCGAACGACGGCGCGTTTCGCGGCGGCGGCAGCGTCAACGCCCGAGTGGTCATCGCGGTGAAGGCGAACGCGCTCATGGTTCCCGAGCAAAGCGTGGTGCTGCGCCCGGCCGGCAAGGTGGTGTACGTGCTCGAGGGCCAGCGCGTGGTGCAGCGCATCGTCGAAACCGGGCGCAAGCAGGACGGCCTGCAGGAGGTCCTGAGCGGTCTCGCTGCCGGGGAGCGCATCGCGACCGACGGTGCAGGCTTCCTCTCCGACGGCGCGGCGGTCACGCTCGCGGCGGCCAGGGAAAAGGCGAAGTGACTCTCCCGGAGATCTCGATCCGGCGGCACGTGTTGGCGTTCATGCTGAACGCGCTGCTGATCCTGTTCGGCCTGATCGCCTACCAGAGGATCGGCGTCGACAAGCTGCCCTACATCGAGTTCCCGGTGATCTCGGTGAGCACTACGCAAAACGGCGCGAACCCCGAGGTGATCGACGCCTCGATCACCAACCTGATCGAGTCGGCGGTGAACAGCGTCCCGGGCATCGAGCACATCCAGTCGACCTCGGCGCCCGGCCGATCGACGGTTTCGATCACCTTCGATCTCGGCAAGCCGATCGACGTGGCGTTCCAGGAAGTGCAGGCGAAGGTCAACCAGATCCTGCGCCGGCTGCCCGACGACGTCGACCCGCCGGTGGTGGCCAAGGTCGAGACCAACACCTCGCCGATCTTCTGGATGGCGCTGCAAGGCGACCGCACCCAGCAGCAGCTCAACCAGTACGCGGTCAACGTGATCAAGAAGCGGCTCGAGACCATCGACGGGGTCGGCGAGGTGCGCATCGGCGGCCGCCGCGACCGCACCATCCGCATCAATCTCCTTCCCGCGCGCATGGCGGCCTACGGCGTCGCGGCGCAGGACATCACCGACGGCTTCCGCAAGGAGCACATCCAGTTCTCCGGCGGCTTCCTCAGCGGGCGCTCGACCGAGCACCTGGTCAAGCTCGACCTCGAGTTCCACAAGCTCGACGACCTGGCGGCGATGATCGTCGGCTACAAGGAGGGGACGGCGGTGCGCCTGCGCGACATCGCCGAGATCGAGGACGGCCTCAACGACTTCCGGCAAATGGCGCGCGCCAACGGCAAGCCGACCGTCGGCATCGGGGTAGTCAAGGTGCCCAACACCAACACGGTGGCGATCATCGAGACGGTCCAGGCGCGCATCGAGCAGGAAATCGAGCCGCAACTGCCCCCCGGCATGGAGCTGCACGTCATCCAGAACGACGCCCTCTTCATCGACGAGATGGTGCAGTCGCTGAAGAGCCACCTGGTCGAGGGCACGCTGCTCGCGGCGCTCGTCGTGTGGCTGTTCCTGAAGAGCTTCCGCTCGACGCTGATCATCGCCACCTCCATCCCGGTGTCGCTCTTCGGCTCGATCGCGGTGATGTACTTCTTCGGCTACACGTTCAACTCGGTGACCCTGCTCGCGCTGCTGCTGCTTGTCGGCGTGGTCGTGGACGATGCCATCGTGGTGCTGGAAAACATCTTCCGCCACCGCGAGCACCTCGAGCCCGACCGCGTCAAGGCCGCCGTGAGCGGCAGCCGCGAGGTGACCTTCGCGGTGATCGCCGCGAGCTTCTCGCTCGCCGCGATCTTTGCGCCGGTGATCTTCGTGTCGGGCATCCTCGGGCAGTTCCTGCGCTCGTTCGCCGTGGTGGTCACCTTCGGCGTGCTGGTGTCGCTGTTCGTCTCGCTCACCCTCACGCCGATGCTGTGCTCGCGCTTCCTCGAAGTGCGCGAGCGCCATGGCCGCGTGTACTGGGTGCTCGAGCGCTTCTTCAAGCGCGTCGAGGCGGTCTACCGCGGCAGCCTCGCCTGGGCGCTAGAGCATCGCGCGATGGTGCTGCTCGCCGCGCTCGCTGCAACGCTTTCCTCCGTTTACTTCTTCCGCGCGCTGCCGGTGGAGCTCGCGCCGCAGCAGGACGAGGGCAAGTTCTTCATCAGCATGCGCGCCCCCGCCGGCTCGTCGATCCATTACATGGAGAGAAAGCTGGCGGAAGCCGAGCGCATCGTGGCGAGCTACCCGGAGGTCACCACGGTCTACGGCGTGATCGGACTGGGCTCGGCCGCGCAGGTGAGCCAGGCCACGGTGGTGGTGCGCATGAAGGCGCGCGCCGAGCGGCGGCGCTCGCAGCAGCAGGTGCTCGAGGCTCTGCGCGGCGAGCTCGCGCAGATTCCCGGGGTGCGCGCCTTCCCGCGCGCCCCGGGCCTGGTGCCGCGCCAGCGCAGCGAGCCGCTGCAATTCGTGGTGCGCGGGCCGAACCTGCAGGAGATGGGGCACCTCGCCGAGGCGCTGCAGGAGCGGCTGCAGGCCGACCCGGAGATCGGCCGCATGGACAGCGACCTGCAGCTCGACCTGCCGCAGCTCGTCCTGGAGCCCGACCGGGTACGCACCGCGGCCCTCGGCCTGACCTCTTCCGATGTCGCGCAGGCGGTCAACATGCTCACCGGCGGCGTCGATATCGCCAAGTACAACGACCAGCCGGGCGACGGCGAGCGCTACGACGTGCGCGTGAAGGCGAAGGAGGGCGAGTTCCAGCAGCAGGCCGACCTCGGCAAGATCTACCTGCGCAACCGCAACGGGCAGCTGGTGCGGCTGGATAACGTCGCGCGCTTCCGCGAGGCGGTGGGTCCGGCGGTCATCGCGCGCTTCGATCTGCAGTACGCCGCGAGCTTTTACGCTACACCGTCGCTGCCCCTCGGGGCGGCGGTGGAAAGAGTGCGCGCAGCGGCGGCGGAAAGCCTGCCGATCGGCTACACGGTCAGCTTCATCGGCGAGGCCGAGCAGCTCGAGAAGACGAGCAGCGCCGCGAAGTTCACCTTTGCGCTCGCCCTGATCCTGCTCTACATGGTGCTCGCCAGCCAGTTCAACAGCTTTCTGCAGCCGCTGCTCATCATGATCGCGGTGCCGCTCGCCGTGATCGGCGGCGTGTTCGCGTTGTGGCTGTTCCAGCCGCTGGCCGCGCTCGGCGCGGCTGCCGGCCTGAACATCATGACGCATTCGCTCAACATCTACTCGATGATCGGCCTCGTGCTGCTTATCGGCCTGGTGGCGAAGAACTCCATTCTGCTGGTGGACCTCACCAACCAGCGGCGCGCGCAAGGAATGAGCGTAGACGCGGCCCTGCACGACGCCTGCCCGATCCGCATGCGGCCGGTGCTCATGACCTCGCTCACGCTGATCCTCGCGCTCACGCCGGCGGCAATCGGCCTGGGCGCCGGCGCGGAGACCAATGCGCCGCTCGCCATCGCAGTCATCGGCGGCATGATCACCTCCACGCTGCTCACGCTGGTCGTCGTGCCCGCCGCCTACTCGCTGCTCGAGAACTGGCGCGAAAGGCGCCACGTCGCGCCCGCCGCCGGCGCGGCGGCCCTGCGTTCGCCGCAGTCGCCGCGCGACGAGAGCTGAAATGGCCAACGCCGACGCCCGCAGCCTCGCCGTGTTCTGCGACTTCGAGAACATCGCGCTCGGCGTGCGCGAGGCGAAGTACGCGCAGTTCGACATGGACAAGGTGCTCGAGCGGCTGCTCGCCAAGGGTTCGATCGTCGTGAAAAAAGCCTATTGCGACTGGGAGCGCTACAAGGAGTTCAAGGCGGCGATGCATCTGTCTTCCTTCGAGCTGATCGAAGTGCCGCACGTGCGCCAGTCGGGAAAGAACTCCGCGGATATCCGCATGGTCGTGGACGCGCTCGACCTTTGCTACACCAAGGCGCATGTGGACACCTTCGTCATCGTGAGCGGCGACTCCGACTTCTCCCCGCTGGTCTCCAAGCTGCGCGAGAACGCGAAGACGGTGATCGGCGTCGGGGTCAAGAACTCGAGCTCCGACCTGCTGATCAACAACTGCGACGAGTTCATCTACTACGACGACCTGGTGCGCGCGGACGAGCAGAAGCGCCGCGCCGCGAAGAAGCGCAAGGACGCGGCGCCCGCCGCGCACGACAAGAAGCAGGAAGCCTTCGACCTGGTGCTCGGCACGGTGGAGGCGCTGGTCGCCGAGCGCGGACCCGAGGAAAAGATCTGGGGCTCGATGGTCAAGCAGGCGCTCAAGCGGCGCAATCCCGGGTTCAACGAGACCTACTACGGCTTCCGGGCTTTTTCCGACCTGCTGGAGGAAGCCGGCGAAAAGGGGCTGATCAAGCTTGAGCCGGACGAGAAGTCGGGCGGCTACATCATCCGCCCGGCCTGACCGGGCGGCGCTCGAGGCGGCGCGCGGCAAGCGGCTGAAGGACGTGATTGCGCCGCACCTGAAGGTCCTTTTCGTAGGCATCAACCCCGGGCTGTACTCGGCCGCCACCGGCCATCACTTCGCGCGCCCGGGCAATCGCTTCTGGCCGGCGTTGCATGCCGCCGGGTTCTCCCGCCGCCTGCTCCACCCTTCGGAGCAGGACGAGCTCCTCAAGGAGGGCTATGGCGTGTGCAACCTGGTGGACCGCGCCACCGCAGCCGCCGAGGAGCTCACGCCCGCGGAATTCGTAGCCGGCCGCAAGCGCCTTGCCGCGAAGCTGCGGCGCTTCAGGCCCAGGGTCGTCGCCTTCCTCGGCGTCGGAGCGTACTGCCATGCCTTCGGCGTGAAGCAGGCGGCCATCGGACCGCAGCGCGAGCGCTTCGAGGGGGCGGAAGTCTGGTTGCTGCCCAATCCGAGCGGCCTGAATGCGAACTATCAGATGCCCGAGCTCGTCAAACTATTTCGCAACCTATGGCGACGAAGCTCGACAAAGCGCTCAAGCGCGAAATCCAGGTCGACGGCCAGCCGTACATGCTGACCATCGATCCGCAGGGCATGAAACTCGTGCCGAAGGGCAGGCGCAAAGGCCAGGAGATCTCCTGGAAGGCGCTAGTCAGCGGGGAGGCGGCGCTCGCCGCGGCGCTGAACGCCTCCCTCGAGCAGACGCGCTGATCAGTAGGCCTTGTACTGCAGGTACTTCCCGCTCATCACGATCTTGACCCGGTCGCCCTTCTCGTTCGGCAGCCGCCTGAGGTCCATGTCGAAGTCGATGGCGCTCATGATGCCGTCGCCGAACTCCTCGTGGATCAGCTCCTTGATCGTGGTGCCGTACACGCTGACCAGCTCGTAGAGCCGGTAGATCAGGGGATCGGTAGGCACCGCGGTCGGCAGCGAACCCTTGTAGGGCACGCTCTGGAGCAGCAGCACCGCTTCCTCGGGCAGGTCGAACATCCGGCCGACGGTCTCGGCCTGCAATTTGGTCATCTGCATCTGTCCCAGGCAGGCGGCGGTGGTCCACTCTTTCGACTGTCCGACCCTTTGCGCCACGTCTGCCCATTTGACGCCCTGCTTCATCCTGCGGAACGCGATCAGGTCGGTGACGTCCTCGCGCTTCATCGGCTTCATCAGGGCGCTGATTGCGGGGTCTGCGTCGCGGTTCATGCGGCTACTCCTCCTATCTTGAGATTTACGATCTTGCCGCTCTGGTAGCGCTTCGAGCGGTTCACCAGGAAATCAATGAGGTGGTTGCGGATGCCGTAGTAGCGTGGATCGTGGTGGATGTTGAGCCGGTCGCGCGGCTTCGGCAGCGTGTTGTCGACGATCTCGGCGATGCAGGCCTTCGGGCCGTTCGACATCAGCAGGATCCTGTCGGCGAGCAGCATCGCCTCGTCGACATCGTGGGTGATCATGAACACGGTCTGGTGGGTCGCCTCGCAGATGCGCAGCAGCTCGTCCTGGATCGTGCCGCGGGTCAACGCGTCGAGCGCCCCGAAAGGCTCGTCGAGGAGCAGCATCTTCGGCTGGATGGCGAACGCGCGCGCAATGCCGACGCGCTGCTTCATGCCGCCGGAGAGCTCGGCCGGCTTCTTGTGCTCGGCGCCGGTAAGCCCCACCAGGTCGATGAACTTCTGGCAGTGGACCTGCACCTGGAACCGGTTCCATTCGGGCCAGCGGCTGCTCACGGCGAACGCGATGTTGCGCATCACGGAAAGCCACGGCAGCAGCGCGTGCCCCTGGAAGACCACCCCGCGGTCCAGGGAGGGCCCCGCCACTTCGCGGTTGTCCATCACCACCGTGCCCGAGCTCGCGGCGTCGAGCCCGGCGAGGATGTTGAGGATCGTCGTCTTGCCGCAGCCCGAGTGACCGATGATGCAGACGAATTCGCCCTTCGCCATCGAGAAGTTGACGCGCTCGAACACCGTGGTCGACCCGTAACGCCGGGCAAGATCGTGGATCTGCAGGAAGCTCATTCGACGTAGGTGACGCTCTTCTGCAGACGCCCGACCAGAAAGTCCAGCGCCATCCCGACCAGGCCGATCGCCAGGATGCCCGCCAGTATGTTGGCGATCGACAGGTTGTTCCATTCGTTCCAGACGAAGTAGCCGATGCCGGTACCGCCGACCAGCATCTCGGCGGCGACGATCACCAGCCAGGCGATGCCGATCGAAATGCGCATGCCGGTAAGGATCGTCGGCGCGGCGGCGGGCAGGATCACCGCGAAAGCTTTCCTGACGGGCGAAACCTCCAGCGTGCGCGCCACGTTGAGCCACTCGCGGCGTACCGAGGCGACGCCGAAGGCGGTGTTGATCAGCATCGGCCAGATCGAGCACACGAAGATCACGAACACCGCCGAGATGTCCGAATCCTTCAGCGTGAAGAGCGCGAGCGGCATCCAGGCGAGCGGCGAAATGGGTTTCAGCACCTGGATGAACGGATCGAGCGCGCGGTAGACGAGCGGCGACATGCCGATCAGGAAGCCGCCCGGGATCGCAATCAGCGCGGCAGCCGCGAAGCCGAGAAGCACGCGGCCGATCGAGTAGGCGAGCTGAACGCCGATCCCCTTGTCGTTCGGGCCGCGGTCGTAGAACGGGTCGCGCGCATGCTCGACCAGCTTGCGGCCGAGGTCGGCGGGCGTGGGAAAGGCCGATTTCGCGCCCGCCGCCGCTTGCGCACCGACGAGCTTCGCGTACTCGGAGTCCGCGGCCGCCGGGCCGCCTTTGGCCAGCGTGGCGAGGTGCCACACGCCTACGGCCAAGGCGAGAATCAGCGCCGAGAGGACTGCGGAGACGAGCCGCAGCTTCATCTAGGCGCGCTTGATCGCGAAGCTGTCGACGTAGTCGCGCGGCTTCATAGGATCGAAGCTTCGTCCCATGATGCTGAAGCTCTTGTAGGTCGACTGGGGCGGCGTCAGGCCCACCTCGGCCATCAGCTTGGCGGCATCGGTGGCGAGGAACACCTCGCGCGCGACGCTCTGGTAATCCACCTCGCCCTTGATCTGGCCCCAGCGCTTCATCTGCGTGAGGATCCAGACCGCGAAGGAATGCCATGGAAACGGGTCGAAATCGATGCGGTCGGGCACCTTGCGCACGTTGCCGAGGCCGTCGGCAAAGGTGCCGGTAAGCACCTGCTCGACTACCGTCACGGGCTGATTCAGATAGTTGGCCGGCGCGATCGCCGCCGCAATTTCCTTGCGGTTGTCCGCCTTCCGGGCATACGCGGTCGCATCGATGATCGCCTTGAGGAGCGCGCGATAGGTATTCGGCATGCCCTGGACGAACTCCTTCGACGCGGCGAAAGCGCAGCAGGGATGACCGTCCCAGATTTCCTTGGAAAGCGTATGGATGAAGCCCACGCCGTCGTACACCGCGCGCTGGTTCACCGGATCCGGCGCGAGGAAACCGTCGATGTTGTCGGCGCGCAGGTTGGCCACCATCTCCGGCGGGGGCACCGAGCGGATCTGGATGTCGCGGTCCGGGTCGAGGCCGTGCTCTGCGACGTAGTAGCGCAGCAGGTAGTTGTGCATCGAGTAATCGAAGGGCACGGCGAACTTGAATCCCTTCCAGGTCTTCGGATCGCGCCGTGCCTTGTGCCGGGTCGCGAGCGTGATCGCCTGGCCGTTGACGTTCTCCACCGCCGGCATGGTGTACGGCACGGCGGTCGCCCCCGCCCCGAGCGTGATGGCGAGCGGCATCGGCGAGAGCATGTGCGCGGCGTCGTACTCCTTGTTCAGGGTCTTGTCGCGGATCACCGCCCAGCCGGCGGTTTTCACGACGTCGACGTCAAGACCGTGCTTGGCGTAGAAGCCCATGGGCTTAGCCATGATGATCGGCGTGGCGCAGGTGATCGGAATGAAGCCCACCTTGAGCTTCGGTTTCTCGATCCTGCCGCCCGTGCCCTGCGCGAACGCTTCCTTCGCGGCCCCGAGCGGGAAGAGCGCCGAGAGGGCGGCAAACGCAGTGCTCGCGCCTACCGCGCCGAGAAACCGGCGCCGCAAGCCGTCGTGTGGCAGCAAGGCGCGCATGACGGCTTCCTCGACCATGCGCTCCTCCGCGAGCGCCAGGTCGTGCTCCGCCTTGGATCCATGGCGGCCGCAGGCACAGCTTCCGAACAGTGACATCGCAGGCGCTCCCGTGAGTGACGATGCCGCACTTCTGCACCATCCATGCCAGCGACGAAGTGCCTGTCTTTATTCGATTTCCGGTTTTCGCCGCGGCTCGCCGCTCACTGCCGCGGTGCGCGCCGAGCGCGCGGCGCACCGGCGCAGTGCTGCACGAACGCCGTGCCCGGGCGTATTGTCGAAGGCGCATGAGTCCGATCGAAGCCGCGCTTCTTGTCGCCGCTCTGGCGCTGCCGTTCCATTTCCTCGTGCAGTGGCAGCTCGGGCCGCTCTCGAACCCGCGCTATCTGCGAAAGCATGGCGTCGTGATCTGCCGCGAAGACGCCGTGCAATACAGCGCCGAAGTGATCGGCTCGTATCGCGGCCGCGACATTCATGAATCGCTGCGCTTCATGGGAATGAAGTACCGCTTCGAGCGCGTCGCAACGCCTTCCTATCAGGTGCGCTCGCGCGAGCTTCTGCTCGCGCCCGGCCTGGTCTACGTCACCGACTAGGGGTTGAGCTGCTGGTAGACCGCGTTGGCGACCTTGAACAGGTCGTCCTTGCTGATGTCCGCCGAAGAGAGCGCGTAGCCGAGCTTGCGGTCCACCCAGTAGAACACGCTCACATTACCTTCCTTGGCGTAGCGAAAGGCAGTCTCGCGGTTGCCCATGGCTTCGGTGCGCACGTACAGCGTGACGCGCGTGCCCTGCTTGCACTGGTACATGAAATGCGCCACCGGACCGTTGTCGCCCGGCAGCAAACGGCCGCCGACCAGGCTGTAGCCGACCGCCTCGAGCTTCGGCGCGCGTAGCGGGGCGCCCAGCCGCTTCGACAGCCACGCGACCAGATGCGCTTCCTGGTCGGCGCCGACCTCGACGGGATGGCGCACTTCGGGCGAGTAGGTCGCGTGCGCGATCGCGGCACGCCGCGCCATGACCGCGCCCACATCCGCAGCGGGCGCCACGCCCCGCGGCGTTTGATGCAGCTGCCAGCCCGCGAGCCCGCCGAGCGCGATGCCGAGCGCGAACCATGTCGCGACGGCCGCGTAGCGTGGCCAGCGCGCCGGCGCGCGCAGCGCCTGCATCAATCGCTCCGGCACCGGCTCGTCGAGGACGGGGTCGTAGGTGGCGCGCAGCTCCTCGGCGATCCGGCGGTATTCCGCGATGCGCTCCGCCTGGTCGGGGCGGGCCGCAAGCCAGGCTTCGACCGCAGCGCTGCGCACCGCGTCGAGCCGCCCGTCGGCGTAGGCCTGCAGCTCCGACTCGATGACGGGCGCTTCGCTCATTTCACGACTTTCAGCTTGGCGGCCGCCGACTGGCCGAGCATCATCAGCCGCACCTTCTCGCGCGCGCGGGACAGGCGCGACATCACCGTGCCGGCGGGAATGGCGAGCGTGCGGGCCACGTCTTCATAGCTCATTTCCTCGAGCGTGACGAGCAGCAGCACCGCGCGCTGATCGGCGGGCAGGCGCGCGATCGCGCGCTCGAGGTCGCGCACCAGCAAGCCGTCGCCCTGCGCCGGCCGCTGCGCGAGCTCGGGCATCTCGTCCTCGAGGATGTCCATGGGCCGCGTGGCGCGCACGCGGTTGACGTGTACGTTGTGCATCACCGTGAAGAGCCAAGCCCGCAAATCGGTTCCCCGCCGATAGAGGTGCAATTTCGCCAGCGCCCTCTCAAGGGTGTCCTGCACCAGGTCGTCCGCGGTGGCCCTATCGGCCACCAGGGCGCGGGCATAACGCCGCAGCCGCGGGATCAGGTCCACCAGGCGCTGGGCTTCGTTCATGTCAGGGAACAGGGGTGGCGGGGCCGCTATTCCACGCTATTTCCGCTCGTCGGGCAACGGGGGCAGCGGGCAGGCTTCCCCGCTTATTGTCTGAAGCCGTAAAAGCTCATCCAGATCTTCACGTCATCGCCTATCGCGTTCGGCAGCCCGAATTTCATGCCGAAGTCGGAGCGCTTGAAGCTGCCAGTCGCATTTCCGCCGCACTGGTAGCGCTTGCCCTGAGTGCGCGGGTCTGGGCCGCAGCGCCACCGTTCGATCTTCAGAGAAACCGGCTTCGTCGCGCCGAGCAAGGTCATATTCCCCTCGATAACATCGGGGTTGTCGCCGGCGAACTTGACCGCGGTGGATCGGAACATCATGGTGGGAAACTCGGCCGCGTTGAAGAAATCTGGGGTGCGCAGGTGTTCGTCGCGAGTACGCGGCCGACCTTCGCGGTCCGGGTCGCCGGTGTCCACCGTTGCCGTCGGAATCACGATTTCCGCGCTGCCCGTCTTGGCGCCGCGGTCGATGGTGAACTTCCCCGTCGTCTTCGCGAATCGGCCGCGAATCGTGGCGAACCCCAGGTGGTCGACCTCAAAGTAGGGAACGGTATGGAACGGATCGATGACGTAGTTTTCCGCTTGCGCCATCGCTCCAAGTGGTAGCGCGACGCTCAGCACTCCGACTGCCAGCTTTTTCATTTCCTTCCTCCTTTGGGTTATTGCGGTGTAGGCCAGGCCAGCGCGCAAGCGACGCCGGCAACGACGAAGCCGTAGAGCGAGCACAACAATGCTTGCAGCCATACGGATGCCCGCTGCGGCACCGGGAGCCGTGCCGCTACCGGGACGGCCGCAAGGGCGAGCACCGAGTACCACGGCAGTTGCGCAAGGACCATCGCCGCTGCGGCGAGCAATCCCGCCGGCAGCACTGCCGTCAACGTCAGCGTTGCCCCGGCAAAGCTCTTCTTGCCGCGGATCATTTGCGGCAGCAGGTAGGCGCCGGCTCCTGCGCCCAGCGCAATGCCCTGCAAACCGATCGCGGCAGAGGCGCTGAAAATGGCCGCAATCCCCACGCCCAGGCCCATTGCCAGCCCAGCCGCGCCGGCACGCACCCCGTCGGATGACAGCTGGCTTTGGGCGAAGCCGAGCATGAATGCCACGGAGACGACGGCCGTGCCCGATAGAAGCCACGCTTCTTTCGGCGACTTTGTGGAGATTACGGGCCAGAGCATCCAGAGCGCAGCGGCAGCGGCCGCACTCGCAAGCAGCACTGCACCGACCCGGGTCGGTTTGAACGCAAAGTCGGCAAGTACGCCGACAATGGGGGCCGCTATCGCCAGAATAAGCAGCTTGCGCATCGCTGTCAGCGGCGTGACTTGCAGCCCGGAAACAAAGTAGGTGCACGTCAGAAAAGCGGCCAGGACCGATAAGCCGCCTAGGCGAAAGGGCGCCAGCGCAAGCGCCACAACCAAGGCCGCGACAAAGGGCGCCACGCCCCCTTGCACAGCGGGATTTGACAGCAGATCTTCCAAATCAGCGACTTTTTTCCATGCCCGCTACCCTAACAGGCGGGCAAGTGGTTTTATTTCGCTGCCGAGGAAAACGGTGTCGTCTAGCGCAGCCCAGCGGCGTACTCGGCGACGGCGCGGATCTCGCGCTCGCTCATACGCGCCGTGACGCCGCGCATCATGCCGCCGGGGTCGTTGGCGCGCGCGCCGTCGCGGAAAGCCTTGAGCTGCGCGGCGATGTACTCGGCGAACTGGCCCGAAAGGCGCGGGTATTGCGAAGGGATTCCGGCGCCGTCGGGCCCATGGCAACCGGCGCACGGAGGGACCCCGTTTGCGGCGTTGCCGCCACGCCAGATCTTCTGCCCAAGAGCGGCCAGCTCCTTGTCGGCCGCCACTGCCGGCTTCAGCTTCTGGCCTGCATAGTAGGCGGCGAGGTTCTTCATGTCGGCCGCCGAAAGGTTCGCGACCATACCGTTCATGATGGGGCTTTCGCGCACCGGCTTCGCGCCGCCCTGCGCCTTGAAGTCGACGAGCTGCTTGTGCAGGTATTCGGAGATCTGCCCGGCGATCTTGGGGTTCGCCGCGGCCGGGCTGTTGCCGTCCTGAGCGTGACAGGAGGCGCATACTTGGCTTGCCACCTGCTGCGCCCTGGCGAGGTCCTGTGCTTGCGCCGCGCCGCCAATGGCGAGGAGCGCGCCTAGCGCTAGAGCTCGAAGCATGCGTGGGATCCCCTGGTGCCGACGAAAGTCGCGATTTTATTAGAATTTGCGCCTCGGTGCGCCGATGAAGGCTTTCTCCCAAGCGACGTTTCTCGCCTCCAGCGGCAGCCCGGCCGATCTGCCGGCCGCCGGTCCTCCGGAAATCGCCTTCGCCGGGCGCTCCAACGTCGGCAAGTCGAGCGCGCTCAACGCGCTCCTTGGACGCAAGCGCCTCGCTTTCACGAGCAAGACGCCGGGGCGCACGCAGACGATCAACTTTTTCGCGTTGGGCGAGAGCGCAAGATTTGTCGACCTGCCGGGATACGGCTTCGCGCGTGTGCCGAAAGCGCTGCGGACGCAGTGGGAGGCGCTGGTCGGCGCTTATATCGGCTCGCGTGACACGCTCTTGGGCGTGGTGATCGTGATGGACGCCCGCCACCCGCTCACGCCGCTCGATCTGCAACTGCTCGATTTCCTGCGAGGGGCGCGCCTGCTGGTCCTGTTGTCAAAGGCCGACAAGCTTGGCCGGGCCGAGCAGGCAGCGGTGCTCAAGAAAGTGAGCGCCGCGGTGCGTGCCGACGTGCGGCTCTTTTCGAGCCTGACCCGCCAGGGAGTGGAGGAATGCCGCGACCTGCTGGAGCGCTGGCTGAACGCCGCCGCTCCCGCAGGCCGCTGAAATAAAAAACCCCCGGTAAAGGGGATATAAACCGGGGGCAAAAACGCCTTAACTTTGAATTAAGGCACCCGCTCAGGGAGGAGAAGCGGGAGACGATCAACATCGTCTAAAGGTAAGATGCAGCACACGCGGCAAAGTTCCGCCTGGAAAAATCCCCTAAAAAATCAACCTCATGAATATTTACGGCCAGTTCCCCGCAGTACGCATGCGCCGCATGCGGCGCGACGATTTCTCGCGCCGGCTGATGCGCGAGCACGCGCTGAGCGCCGACGATCTGATCTACCCGGTTTTCATCATCGACGGAAAAGCCCGCACTGAGAAAGTGGCCTCTATGCCGGGGGTCGAGCGGCTGACGATCGACAAGCTCCTGGGGGTTGCGGAGCAATGCCTGAAAGTACGGATTCCCGCGCTCGCGCTCTTTCCCGCAATCGACCAGCGCCTGAAAAGCCCGGACGGGCGCGAGGCCTTCAACCCGAAGGGGCTGGTGCCGCGCGCCGTCGCCGCGCTCAAGAAGCGCTTCCCGGAGCTCGGCGTGATGACCGATGTTGCGCTCGACCCGTATACCTCGCACGGCCAGGACGGGGTCATCGATCGCACCGGCTACATCCTCAACGACGTCACGCTCGATGCGCTGGTGAAGCAGGCGCTGGTGCAGGCGCAGGCCGGCGTCGACATCGTCGCGCCTTCCGACATGATGGACGGCCGCATCGGCCGCATCCGCGCCGCGCTGGAGAAGGCGGGCCACGTCCACACGAAGATCATGGCCTACTCGGCGAAGTACGCCTCGGGCTTCTACGGCCCGTTTCGCGATGCCGTGGGCTCGGCGAAAAATCTCGGCAAGGGCGACAAGAAGACCTACCAGATGGATCCGGCGAACTCGGACGAGGCGCTATGGGAAGTCGGCCTCGATCTCGCCGAAGGCGCGGACATGGTCATGGTGAAGCCGGGCCTGCCGTACCTCGACATCGTGCGGCGCGTGAAGGAGGAGTTCAAGGCGCCGACGTACGTCTACCAGGTTTCTGGAGAGTACTCGATGCTGCGCGGCGCCATCGCCAACGGCTGGCTGCCGGAGTCCTGCGTGCTTGAGGCGCTGCTCGCCTTCAAGCGCGCCGGCGCCGACGGCATTCTCACGTATTTCGCGCTCGACGCGGCTAAGGCGCTGTCGCGAGCGAAAGGGTCTTGAGAAAGCGCTCCGGCCCCTGGTAGCCGATTACGCGCAGTCCTTTGATCTCCCGGCCGTCGGGGTCGAAGAAGATGATGCCCGGCGGCCCGAAGAGCGAGAAACGCTTCAGCAGCTCGCGATCTGCTTGGTCGTTCGCCGTCACGTCCGCCTGCAAGAGCAGCATGCCCTCCATGCGCGCGCGCACCGACGGGTCGGAGAACGTGAACGCCTCCATTTCCTTGCAGGACACGCACCAGTCGGCATAGAAGTCGAGCATCACCGGCTTGCCGGGGGCGCGCAGTTTCTCGTTCAGCTCGGCGACCGAGGCGACGCGTACCCACGGCACCGCTGCAGCGGCCGGAACGGATCCCTGCGTGAGACCTGCGAGCGGGCGCAGCACGTCGCGGCTGCCCGAAAGCGCCCCGACCAGCAGCGCGACGCCGGTGACGAGCGCGACCACTCCTGCGCCTTTCCATAGCCGCCACCAGCCGGACGCCGTTGCGGGTAGCGGATCGATTGCCCGCAGGAAAATCGCCGAGCCGATGAGCAGCAGCGCCCAGGCGATCATCTGCGCCGCCGGCGGGATGACCGGCGAGACGACCCAGATCGCCACCGCCAGCAGCAGCACGCCGAAGAATTTCCGGACGCCGACCATCCACTCGCCCGCGCGCGGCAGCAGCGCGCCTTCCGACACGCCCATCGCGACGAGCGGCGCACCCATGCCGAGCGCCATGACGAAAAGCGCCGCGCCGCCGAGCGCGACATCGCGGGTCTGCGAGATGTAGAGCAGCACGCCGGCGAGCGGCGCGGCCACGCACGGGCTCACGATCACCGCCGAGAGCACGCCCATTCCGGCCACCGAAGCGATGCGGCCGCCGCGCAGCCGGCTGTGCGCGGCGTGCACGCGATGGTGCAGGAAACCCGGAAGCCGCAGCTCGTAGAAGCCGAACATCGAGAGCGCCAGCACGACGAACACGAGCGCGAACGCGCCGAGCACCCATGCGTTCTGCAGCGCCGCGGCGAGCAGCGAGCCGGAAAACGCGGCCGCCACGCCGGCCGCGGCATACGCCACCGCCATGCCGAGCACATAAGCGAGCGATAGGAAAAGCGCGCGCAGCTTGTCGAGGCTCTTGCCCTCACCGGCGATGATTCCCGAGAGGATCGGGATCATCGGCAGCACGCAGGGCGTGAAGGTGAGCAGCAAGCCGAGCACGAAGAAGCCGCCCAGCACCAGCGCCACGTTGCCTTCGAAAAGCCGCGCGATGTCGAAGTCGCTCGCGAAGATGGAGAAGGAGGGCTGCGGCTGCAGCGTGCGCGGCGCTTCGCTCACGCCGGCAGGCATCTGAAGCGAGACTTTCGATTCCATCGGCACGTAGCACACGCCGACGTCGGCGCAGCCCTGCGAGGTGACCGCGAGCTGCACCGTCCTGCCTGGCGCCCCCTCGACCGGCAAGCGGATGCGCACCTGCTTGCGATAGATAGCCACCTCGCCGAAGAATTGATCCTTGTAGGGAAGGGCGGCCGGAAATGCGGGCGTCCCGACGCGCGCCTCGGCCGGCTGGAGCGCGAACTTGAACCGGTCGCGGTACATGTAGTAGCCGTCGGCGATGGCGAAGCTCACTTCGATGCTCGACGCGTCCAGCGCGCGCGCCGAAAAGCGGAACGCTTTCTCGGGCTCGAGCAGGTTGTCCGCCGCGCCGCCCAGCCTGAGCTGCGCCGCGGCGGGCGCCACGGCGGCAAGCAGCATCAACAGGATGAAGATTCTTCTCAAGGCCTCGTTTCCCCCGCGACCCAGTCCAGGTAGGCCGGCAGTCCGCGCTCGATTGGGACCGCGATGATCTCCGGGGTTTCATACGGGTGCCCCGAGCGCAGCGCCTGCTCGAGCGCCGGATAGCGCTCCGCCGTGGTCTTGATGAGCAGCGGATGCTCCTCGTCGTGCTGCACCGCCCCCTTCCAGCGATACACCGAGCGGCACGGCGCCAGGATGTTCACGCAGGCCGCGAGCTTCTGGCCGATCACGAGATCGGCCAGGCGCTCGGCGGCCGCGCGGTCAGGAAGATTGGTCAACACCAAAAGCGTGCTCATGCCTCAATCCTTCGTGAACGCTCGGGTAGCGCAGGCGCACCCCGAGTATCTCCTTCAGCCGCCGATTGTCCAGCCGGCGCGATTCGCTCATGAACGAGAGCAGCGCGGGCGGGATTCTCGCTGCTGCTTCCGGGCGCGAGATGCGCGGCGGGCGCGGCAGGCCGTGCGCGTCGGCGACGAGATCGAACCAGTCGCCCATCTTGATCTCGCTGTCGTCGGCTGCGTTGAAAACGCCTTGCGGAGCGTCGTCTTCGAGGGCGCGCGCGACAATCATGGCCAGGTCGTCGGCATGGATATGGCTGGTATACACGTCGTCCTCGGCGCGCAATACCGGCGTGCGCGCTCGCAGGTGCTCTAGCGGCAGGCGGTCGGCTGCGTAGATGCCGGGCACCCTGAGAATAACTAGCCTCGCGTTGTGTGTACCGGCCCATGCGGAGAATTGCCGCTCGGCATCGACACGGCGGCGGGCGCGCGGGGTCTGCGGCGCAGGGGCCCTCGATTCGTCCACGCGCGCGTCGCGGCAGTCGCCGTAGACGCCGCTCGTGCTGACGTAGACCACGCGAGCCGGTAGAATGCGGGCCTTTTCGAGCGCCGTGAGCAGGTGGGCGGTGCGGGTATCGGTCTCACCGTTGTTCGGCGGCGGCGCGCAGTGCAGCAGCGCGTGGCCGCCTTCGATGCTCAGCGTTTCGGGTCGATCGAGATCGCAGCCGTAGGCGCGTGAGAGCCGCGCGATCTCATAGCGGCGCTCCAGCCTCGGCGCCGCGCGGCGCGCGATGTCGCCGAAGCCCACGATCAGCAGGCGTTTCATGCGCGCATTTTATGCATAAGGTCACCGTTCAACCCAGCGCCCGTGCCTTCGAAGTGCAGGAAGGCGAATCGGTCCTTGCCGCAGCCTTGCGGCAGGACCTGATGCTGCCCTATGGCTGCCGCAACGGCGCCTGCGGCAGCTGCAAGGCGAAGATCGTCGAGGGGCGCGTGGATTACGGCGTCTATCAGAAGAAGGCGCTCACCGAAGAGGAAAAGGCCCAGGGCAAGGCGCTTCTGTGCCAGGCGCGGCCGCTGAGCGATCTGGTGATCGAGGCGCGCACCATCAGCGCGGCGAAGGACATCCAGATCAAGGTGCTGCCCTGCCGCGTGCAGAAGATGGAGCGCCTCGCCGACGATGTGATCGTGCTTTATCTGAAGCTGCCGGCGAACGAGCGGCTGCAGTTCCTTGCCGGGCAGTACATCGAGTTCCTGCTGCGCGACGGCTCGCGGCGCAGGTTCTCCATGGGCAACGCGCCGCACGACGACGGGCTCATCCAGCTCCATGTGCGCCACGTGGCCGGCGGCCAGTTCACCGGCCACGTCTTCGGCAAGATGAAGGAGCGGGACATCCTGCGCCTGGAAGGGCCGCTCGGCACCTTCTTCCTGCGCGAGGACTCGGAAAAGCCCATCGTGTTCGTCGCCTCGGGCACCGGCTTCGCGCCGATCAAGTCGATCATCGAGCACGCGCTGCACAAGGGCATCGCGCGGCCGATGGTGCTCTACTGGGGCGGGCGGCGTCCCAAGGATCTGTACATGGATGCGCTTGCCAGACAATGGCCGATCAAGTACGTCCCGGTCATCTCGGACGCCTTGCCCGAAGACCAGTGGACCGGCCGTACCGGCTTCGTGCACCGCGCGGTGATGGAGGACTTTCCCGATCTTTCGGGACACCGCGTCTACGCCTGCGGCGTGCCGGTGATGGTGGACGCCGCGCGGCGCGACTTCACCGCGCAGTGCCGGCTGCCGGAAGACGAGTTCTACGCCGACAGCTTCACCACTCAGGCGGATCTCGTCTCGCCCAGGTAGGCTTCCTTGACGCGCGGGTCGTCGAGGAGCTCGCGAGCCGTGCCGGCGAGGACGATGCTTCCCGATTCCATGACGTAGCCGCGGCTCGCCGCCTGCAGCGCGAGGCGCGCGTTCTGCTCGACCAGCAGGATGGTCACGCCGCGCGCCGCGATGTCGCGCACGATCCCGAAGATCTTCTCCACCATCATCGGCGCGAGGCCCATCGACGGCTCGTCGAGAAGCAGCAGCTTCGGCTCGCCCATCAGGGCGCGGGCGATCGCGAGCATCTGCTGCTCGCCGCCCGAGAGCGTACCGGCGACCTGGCGGCGGCGCTCCCTCAGGCGCGGGAACGACGCGTACTGCGATTCGGGATCGCCGCCGCCGCGCGCATAGGCGCCCATCGCGAGGTTCTCCTCCACGGTGAGCTGCGCGAAGATGCCGCGGCCTTCGGGCACCATCACCAGCCCCTTGCGCGGCAACTCGTGCACCCGCGCGCGCGCCAGGCTTTCGCTTGAATAGGCGATCTTCTCGGCGGCTGAAGGAATCAGCCTGCAGATCGCCTTGAGCGTGGAGGTCTTGCCCGCGCCATTGGCCCCAATCAGACACACCAGTTCGCCTTCTGCCACTTCCAGATCGATGCCTTTCACGGCGCGGATGCCGCCGTAGTGCACCTCCAGGCCCCTGATCTCAAGCAGCATGCGGCGTCCCGAGATACGCTTCGATCACCTTGGGGTCGCCCTGAACTTCGGCGGGCAGGCCTTCGGCGATCTTTTCGCCGTAGTCCAGCACCATGACGCGGTCGCATACGTTCATGACCAGCCGCACGTCATGCTCGATGAGCAGCACCGTGACGCCGCCGTCGCGAATCCTGCGGATCAGCTTGCCCAGCGCCACGCGCTCGGTGGCATTCATGCCGGCGGCGGGCTCGTCCAGCGCAAGCAGCTTGGGATCGGTGGCAAGGGCGCGCGCGATCTCGAGCCGCCGCTGGTCGCCGTACGGCAGGCTGCTCCCGCCGTCGTTGGCCCGCGGGCGGATGCCGACGTAGTCGAGCAGCTCGAGCGCGCGGCGCTCGATTTCCTTTTCCTCGCGCAGCGTGCGCTTGTTTCGGAGCACCGCACCGATCACCCCGGCGTGGGTGCGCACGTGCCGCCCGATCATGACGTTCTCCAGCACCGACAGGTTGGAGAACAGACGGATGTTCTGGAAGGTGCGCGCGATTCCCGTTGCGGCGGTCCGGTCGGGGGTCAGCCCTGTGATGTCGCGCCCGTCGAACCGGAACGATCCGGCATCGGGCGGGTAGATGCCGGTGAGCACGTTAAACAAGGTGGTCTTGCCGGCGCCGTTCGGGCCGATCAGCCCGAAAATCTCACCCGCCGCAATGGCGAATGAGACGTCGTGCAGCGCCTGCACGCCGCCGAAGCGCTTGTCGATGCCCTTGGCGTCGAGCAGCGGCGTCATAGCCCGTGGCCCACGGGCGTCTCGCTCCGCTCCGCGAGCTCCCGTTTTCTCACTGACGAGGGCAGCAGCCCGGCGGGCCGGAACAGCATCACCAGCACCAGCGCGAGCCCGAAGAGCAGCATGCGAATGACCTCCGGCTCCACGAGCATGCGGCCGAAGAGCGCGTGCTGTGCCGGCTCGACGGTCCAGCGCAGGATCTCGGGGACGAAGGAGAGCAGCAGCGCGCCCAGGATCACGCCCCAGATGTTGCCCATGCCGCCGAGCACCACCATCGACACCACCATGATCGACTCGACCAGCACGAAGCTCTCCGGCGAGATGAATCCCTGGATGGCGGAGAACATGCCCCCGGCCACGCCGCCGAAGCTCGCGCCCATGGCGAACGCGAGCAGCTTCATGTTGCGCGTATTGATGCCCATCGAGCGCGCCGCGATCTCGTCCTCGCGGATCGCCTCCCAGGCGCGCCCGATGCGCGAGTTCTGCAACCGCAGGTTCACCACGATGATGGCGAGCGCCACCAGCACGAGCAGGTAGTAGTACTTGATCGGCGCGCTGAATTCCAGGCCGAGCACAGTGTCGTAGGTGCCGAAGCTGAAGCCGTCGAGGCTGAAAGGATCGATGCGCGCGATGCCGATCGGTCCGTTGGTGATGTTCACCGGCCGCGACAGGTTGTTGAGAAAAATGCGGATGATCTCGCCGAAGCCGAGCGTGACGATGGCCAGGTAGTCGCCGCGCAGCTTGAGGGTGGGCGCGCCCAGCAGCACCCCGAAGAGCGCGGCGATAGCCGCGCCGATGGGCAGGATCACCCAGAAGGGCAGGTGAAGATTGAAGTGCGGGCTCGCGAGCAGCGCGTAGGTATAGGCACCGACCGCGTAAAAAGCGATATACCCGAGGTCGAGCAGCCCGGCGAAGCCAACCACGATGTTCAGGCCCAGCGCGAGCAACACGTACAGCATCGCGTAATTGGCGATGCGCACCCAGGTGGTGCCCACCTGCGCCAGCGCGAAGGGCAGCAGCGTGAGCGCGAGGCCGACCAGCGCGAAGCCGACCCAGAGGAGCCACGGACGTGCGCGCGCGTCGAACAGCGGGCGCATCAGGCGCGTGCTCCCACGCGCTCGCCGAGCAGCCCCTGCGGACGCAGCACCAGCACCAGGATCAGCACGATGAAGGCGAACACGTCCTGGTAATTCGAGCCGGCTAGGATGAAGTGGCCACCGCCTTCGCAAGCGCTGATTGCGCCGGCGAGAAAGCCGTACTGGCAAAGATCGGTGAAGTCGCCGATATAGCCTGCGCCGAGCGCCTCGACCAGCCCGAGCAGCACGCCGCCGAGCATTGCGCCCGGGATGTTGCCGATGCCGCCCAGCACCGCCGCCGAGAAGGCCTTCAACCCAAGCACCGAGCCCATCGTGTACTGCGCGATCCCGTAATAGGTGCCGAAGAGCACGCCGGCCACCGCTCCCAGCGCCGCGCCGATGACGAAGGTGGCGGCGATGACGCGATTGACGTCGATGCCCATCAGCCCGGCCACCTGCGGGTCCTGCGCCGTCGCGCGCATCGCAGTGCCAAGCGGCGTGCGGTAGACCAGGATCGCGAGCGCGCCCATCAGGCCGAGGCAGATCGCGAGGATGGCGATCTGCACCGTGGTGATCGCCGCGCCGGCGATGAAGTAGGTGCGCGACTCGATGATCTGCGGGAACGCCATGATGTTCCGGCTCCAGATCATGAGCGCGAGGTGCTGCAGGATGATGGAAACACCGATCGCGGTGATGAGCGGCGCAAGGCGCGGCGCGCCGCGCAGCGGCCGGTAGGCGAGCCGCTCCATCGAGTAGCCGACCAGCATGCATACCGGGACCGCGCAGCCGGCGCCGATCAGCACCACCGCGAGCGGCGGCAGCCCCGCGGGCGCGAGCGCGTTGATGATGGTGAAGGCGACCATGGCGCCGATCATCACCACTTCGCCATGCGCGAAGTTGATCAGCTGGATGATGCCGTACACCATGGTGTAGCCCAGCGCCACCACGGCGTACACGCTGCCGGCCGTGAGACCGTTGATGACCTGCTGCAGGAACGTGTCCACGGGCGGCTAGCCTAAACCAAAAAGCAAAAACGGCACCCTCGGGTGCCGTTCTTGCCGGTGGTGACGACGGGCTACTTGGCGCCGCCCATGGTCTTCAGGAACTCGTCGTACGCCACGGTCTTGCCGCCCTTCACCACCGCGATCGGATCGATCTTGCCGCTCTTCATGGTGAAGATGGTCACCTCGGCATCCTTGCGGTCGCCTTTTTCGTCGAAGCTGATCGGCCCGGTGGAACCGGTGAACGACAGCTTCTGCAGCTCTGCGAGATAGGCCTTGGGATCGGTCGAGTTCGCCTTCTTCATCGCCTCGATCAGCAGGTTGGTGGCGTCGTAGGTGAAAGGCGCGTACAGGATCGGGTCGGCGTTGAACTTCTTCTTGTAGGCCTCGAGGAACTTCTTGGATGCCGCCTGGGGCGGGATGCCCGCCTGCGAGCACAGCATGCCCTCGGCAGCCTGGCCCGCCAGCTCGTTCATCTTGTCGGTGCACGCGCCGTCGCCGAACGTGAATACCGCCTTGATACCGAGCTCGCGGCCCTGCTTGAGGAGCGGCCCGCCGGTGGCGTCCATGCCGCCGTAGAAGATCGCGTCGGGCTTCCTGCCGCGCAGCTTTGTCAGCACCGCCTTCCAGTCGGTCGTCTTGTCGGTGCCCTTCTCGCGCGGCAGCACCTTGATGTTGGCCGCCTTCAGGGTCTTCTCGACCTCGTTGGCGATGCCTTCGCCGTACGCGGTCGCGTCATCGATCACTGCGACGAGCTTGGGCTTCTTCTCGCCGGCGAGGTAGCTGGCGATCGCGGGGCCCTGCTGGTCGTCGCGCGCCACCACCCGGAACTGCTGCTTGAATCCCTGCTCGGTCAGCTTCGGGTTGGTGGCCGAGCCCGAGATCACCGGAATGCCGGCCTGGTTGTAGATCGGCGAGGCGGGAATCGAGGTGCCCGAGTTCAGGTGCCCGACCACGCCCACGACCTTGGCGTCGACCAGCTTCTGCGCCACGGTGGAGCCGACCTTCGGGTCGGCCTGATCGTCCTCGGCCACCAGCGTGAACTTCACGTCCTTGCCGTCGATCTTGATGCCGGCCGCATTCGCCTCGTCGATAGCGAGGCGCGCGCCGTTCTCGTTGTCCTTGCCGAGGTGCGCGATGCCGCCGGTGAGCGGAGCGACATGGCCGATCCTGACTTCCAGTCCAGGCGCCGGCGCGGCCTCGGTCGCCGTGGCCTCGGCCTTGGCGGGGGGTTTCTGCTCGCCGCAACCGATCAACGCGACCGCAGCGGCGATGAGCGTGATGCTGAGCTTGTTGGTCATTCAACTCTCCGCGGGGTTGCCTTTGGGGGCGCTTATGATACCCCGCGGAAGCTACAGGAAGCCGGTTGCCGGCGAGCGCTTGCGGGTTACTTCTGCGACAGGATCCACTGCACCAGCGTCTTCACGTCCGCGTCGGGCACGGCGGCGTTCGGCGGCATCGGCACCTGGCCCCAAGTCCCCTGGCTGCCCTTCTTGACCTTGTCGAAAAGCCGGGCCGCGGCGCCGGCGTCGTTGCGGTATTTCGCCGCGACCTCCTTGTACGCCGGGCCGACGAGCTTGCGGTCGAGCGAATGGCAGGCCATGCAGGCGTGCTTTTTGGCCAGGGCCTCGTTGGCGGCGGCCGGCAAGGACGCGGGAATCGCCGCGGCGGCGGCGAGGATCAGCGCAAGACGCTTCATGCTTGCTCCTTAAGCGTTTTTTTCAAGTCTACAAGGTCGCTGCTGGGTTCCAGGCAAGTAACGCCCGAGCATAGCCATGCGTTGACCGGCTCGGGCCGGGCCGGCTTGTCGAGGGGCTCGGGGAGCGGCGCGAGACCATCGGGGATCGCAAGCACGACGGTGTCCGGCAGGAATTCGCGCGCAAGCTCGGCCTGCCAGGCGCGCAGCGCCTCGCCGCTTCCGCGCAGGATGAGCGTGCGCGGCGGCTTCAACTGCTCTTGCAGCGCGCTCGCCATGGCGGCGAACCCCGCCGGATGGTCGCGCATCGCCGGGTAGAAGAGCTCGAGCGTGCGCTCGGCGGCGCGCGCATAGCGCTGCTCCCCCGTCAGCGCCGCAAGCCGGCCGAGCGCCCAGGCGGCCACCGCATTACCCGAGGGCGTGGCGTTGTCGTGCCCCGGCTTGGGCCGCAGGATGAGCTGCTCGTGGTCGCGCGGCGTGAAGAAGAACCCGCCGCGCTCGCTGTCCTCGAACTGCTCGAGCTGCACCTCGGCCAGCTCGCACGCGAAGTCGAGCTCTTCCGGCCGGAATTCCACCTGCATGAGCTCGAGGGCCGCGGCCGCGAGGAACGCGTAGTCGTCGAGGTAAGCATTGAGGTGCGCACGGCCGTCCTTGTAGGTGGCAAGCAGCCGAGCGTCGCGCCACATGCTGGCGCGGATGAACTCGAGCGCACGGCGCGCCGAGGCGATCCACTCGGGCCGGCCGAAAACGCGTCCGGCGTGCGCCATTCCGCGGATCGCCAAAGCGTTCCACGACACCAGGATCTTCTCGTCGCGCCCGGGCCGCACGCGCTTCTCGCGTGCGGCGAAGAGCTTCCCCTTGCCCGCCGGCTCGGCGCCGCCCGGCTCGGCGACGCGCAGATGCCAGTGCTTGCCTTCGAAATTCGGCGGCCCGTCGAGTCCGTAGTACCGGGCGAGCTGGCGATATTCCTCCGGCGACAGCAGCGCCTGGGCTTCCTCGCGGGTCCAGACGTAGAACTTGCCTTCCTCGTGCTCGCTGTCGGCGTCGAGCGAAGAGTAATAGCCGCCCTCCGGCGATTGCATCTCGCGCATGAGCCAGCCCGCCGTCTCCTCTGCGCAGCGCGCGAAGAGCCGCTCGCCGCTCACCAGCCAGCCGTCCGCGAGCAGCGCGAGCAGCGGCCCGTTGTCGTAGAGCATTTTTTCGAAGTGCGGGATGCTCCAGTGCGCGTCCACGCTGTAGCGGCAAAACCCGCCGCCGAGCTGGTCGTAAATGCCTCCGAGGCACATGCGCCGCAACGTCAGCAGCGCCATGTCCGTCTCACCCTTGCGCAGGCAAAGCTCGAGGTCGGGGGGATGCGGGAATTTCGGCGCGGCGCCGAAGCCGCCGTGCTCGGCGTCGAAGCTGTCGCGCAGGTTGTCGAGCATCGCGCGCACCACCTCCGGGGCGAATTCGGAACGCTGGCCGCCGCGGCGCGGCAGGGTGCGCGAAAGCGCCTGCTGCACTTCGGCGTTCTGCGCATCGATATCCGCGCGCTTTTCGCGCCAGACGGCGGCAATGCGCTCGCACAGCTCGGGAAAACCCGGCAGGCCGTAGCGCGCGGTCTTCGGAAAATACGTGCCGCCGAAGAACGGCGTGCCGTCCGGCGAAAGGAACATGGTGAGCGGCCAGCCGCCGGGGCGCTGCGCGAGCATCTGGTGCGCCGTCTGGTAGATCTGGTCGAGGTCCGGGCGCTCTTCGCGGTCCACCTTCACGTTGACGAACAGCCGGTTCATGACCGCGGCGACTTCGGGGTCCTCGAAGCTCTCGTGCGCCATGACGTGGCACCAGTGGCAGGCGGAATAGCCGACCGAGAGCAGGATCGGCTTGTCCTCGCTGCGGGCACGCCGGAGCGCCTCGTCGCTCCACGGATACCAGTCGACCGGGTTGACAGCGTGCTGCTGAAGGTAGGGCGAGGTCTCGCGCGCGAGTCGGTTGGGCATGGCACAAAGCAAAACCCCCGCCTAAGCGGGGGTTTTGTCGACTTGGTGCCCCTAGCTTACCGCGCCGTTCGGGTGAACGGGAAGACTTTGGTGAGCCCGAGGATGTCGGTGATGAGCAGGATCACGAAAACGAGCAGGATCAGGCCGAGAATCCCGCCCGCGGGCAGGCTGTCGATGCGGCCCGCGAGCTGTGCCGCCTCGTCGTCGGTCAGGGCGGCGACCCGCGCCTGGACGTCTTGCGGGCTCACGCCCTGGGCCTGCAGTTGCTGGCGCACGTCCTCGCGCTCGAGGAACGTCGCAATGCGCTCGCGCTCGCCGGAAGTGCTCACCACGGCGTCCGTGCCGACCATGCCCGCCTGCGCGGGCAGCGGCAGCCCCAGGCCTGCGATCGACACGATGAGCAGGCTGGCGATGAGGCGGCGTAGCTTCTTGATCATGTGTTTTCTCCCTGTTTGTTGGTCTAGCGGATGGGTCGGGTGAACGGAAACACCTTGGTGAAGCCGAGGATGTCGGTGATCAGGAGCACGATGAACACGGTGAGCAGAATGCCGAGCACGTCGCCGCCGGCGGGCAGGCTGTCGATGCGGCCGGCAAGCTCGCGCGCCTCTTCGTCGGTCAGCGCGGCAACACGGCCTTTGACCTCGTCGGCGCTGACCCCCCGCGCCTGGAGCTGCGCGCGCACGTCCTCGCGGTCGAAGAAGTCGGCGACGCGCACCCGCTCCGTGCCCGTGACCGCGGCCTCGGTGGGCAGCATGCCGGCCTGCGCGGGCAGCGGCAGCCCGAGACCGGCCAGCGAGACGATGAGCAAACGGGCGACAAGGCGGTGAAAGCGGATCATGGTCCCTCCGGTGTTGTTCGTGGTGGCCGGCAGCTTACCATCGGGCCGATGAGCGACCAACCGACGCCGGCCGAGGTGTTGCTTTTTTGGTTCGGCGGGCCCCTGGGGCAAGGAAAACGTCACAAACACTGGTTCGAAAAGGACGCGGCGCTCGACGGGGCGATCCGGGAGCGGTTCCTCGCGGTGTACGAGAAAGCGGCCGCGGGCGAGCTTGCGCACTGGAAGGAGCGCCCGGCCGAGTGCCTTGCGCTAATCGTCGTGCTGGACCAGTTTCCACGCAACATGTTCCGCGGCACGGCGCGCGCTTTTGCGGCCGACCCGCTCGCGCTCGACGCGGCACGCCACGCCGCCGCCCAAGGCTTCGACCGGAGGCTCTCGCCGGTGGAGCGGCTATTCGTCTACCTGCCTTTCGAGCACAGCGAAAGCCTCGAAGACCAGCTCACGGCCTGCGCGCTCATCGAGCCGTTGGAGGCCTTCGAGGAAACCGAGGATGCGTATCGTTACGCGGTGGCGCACCGCGACATCATCCAGCGCTTCGGGCGCTTCCCGCACCGCAATGCGGCGCTCGGGCGCGCAAGCACCGCCGCGGAAATCGAGTTTCTTGAGCAGCCCGGCTCGGGCTTCTAGGTCAGCGGGCCGGAAACGCCAACTGCGTCTCGCGGCCTTTCACTTCGATGACACGGCCCACGCGGATCGGCTCGGCCGCCGCGACCAGCGACTTCGGCGCCGCGAGCCGCACGGCGACCACGTCCCCCACCCCCGCCCGCAGGTCCGAAGGCAGCTGCACGAGGGCGCGGTTGCCGTCGGCGAGCTCCACATCGACCCAGCGCGCCGCCGACGCGCGGCGCGCCATCTTCGGCTCGACCAGCACCCCGCCTGCCGCCTCGTAATAAACGGCGCGCACCCGCGCGATGAGCTCCTCCGCGCTTGCGGGCGAGAGAAACATTGTCAAGGCGAGGCACAGCAACGCTCTCATAGGCAGAGAACTGTGCGCCCGCGGTGTGATGCGCCATGCGGCGCACGCCCGGCCCCTTCGGACTGTCGCTAGCCCGCGTCGGTCACCGCGCCTTGCGATGCCGTGGAGACGAGCTTCATGTACTTCGCGAGCAAGCCCGCCGTGTACCGGGGCTTCGGCGGCTTCCATTTCTTGCGCCGCGCGGCGAGCTCCTTCGCCGATACGTTGAGCTGGACCAGGCGCTTTTTCGCGTCGATGGTGATCGAGTCGCCCTCCTTCACCAGCGCGATGGTTCCGCCCACGTACGCCTCGGGCGCGACATGCCCCACCACCATTCCCCAGGTTCCGCCGGAAAAGCGCCCGTCGGTCAGCAGCCCCACCGACTCGCCGAGTCCCTGGCCGATGAGCGCCGAGGTCGGCGCGAGCATCTCCTGCATGCCCGGGCCGCCCTTCGGCCCCTCGTAGCGGATCACGAGGACGTCGCCCGGCTTGATGCGCTTCGCCATGATCGCCTTCATGCAGGCGTTCTCGGAGTCGAACACGCGCGCCGGGCCGGTGATCGACAGATTCTTGAGGCCGGTGATCTTCGCCACGCAGCCCTCGGGCGCAAGATTGCCCTTCAGGATCGCGAGGTGCCCTTCGCGGTAGAGCGGCTTCGACCAGGGCCGGATCACCTCCTGATCGGCGCGCGGCTCGTCGGGCACGTCCTTCAGCATTTGCCCGATGGTTTTCCCGTGGATCGTCATGCAATCGCCGTGCAGCGCCCCGTTCTTCAGCAGGATCTTGAGGACCTGCGGCACCCCGCCCGCGCGGTGGAAGTCGACGGCGACGAAGCGCCCCGAGGGCTTGAGGTCGCAGAGCACCGGCACTTTCTTGCGCACGCGCTCGAAGTCGTCGATGGTCCACTTCACCCCCGCCGCGCGCGCGATCGCGAGATAGTGCAGCACTGCATTGGTCGATCCGCCCGTCGCCATGACGAGCGCGACGGCGTTCTCGATCGACTTGCGGGTAATGATGTCGCGCGGCTTCAGGTTGTTCTTGATCGCTTCGACGAGGACGCGCGCCGACTCGGCAGCCGAGTCGGCTTTCTCGGCGTCCGGCGCTGCCATCTGCGAGGAGCCGAGCAGGCTCATTCCGAGCGCCTCGAACGAGGAGCTCATGGTGTTGGCGGTGAACATGCCGCCGCAGGCGCCGACCGTCGGACAGGCGTTCTTCTCGATGCCGATGAAGTCTTCGTCGGAGAGCTTGCCCGCCGCGTAGGAGCCGACCGCTTCGAACGCGGAAACGATGGTGAGGTCCTGCCCCTTCCATTTGCCCGGCTTGATGGTGCCGCCGTAGACGAAGATGCCGGGCACGTTCATGCGCGCCATGGCCATCATGCCGCCCGGCATGTTCTTGTCGCAGCCGCCGACCACCAGCACGCCGTCCATCGCCTGGCCGTTGACGCTGGTTTCGACCGCGTCGGCGATCACCTCGCGCGACACGAGCGAATATTTCATCGCCTCGGTTCCCATTCCGATGCCGTCGGTGACGGTGGGCACGCCGAAGGTCTGCGGCTTGGCGCCGGCCTGCTCGAGCGCGGCGACCGCGCGCTCCACCAGCGGCTGGATGCCGGCGTTGCAGGGGTTCATCGTGGAGTGGCCGTTGGCCACGCCGACGATCGGCTTGTCGAAATCGCCGTCGCCGAATCCGACGGCGCGCAGCATCGCGCGGTTCGGAGAGCGCGCGACGCCTTGGGTGATAAGCTGTGAGCGGCGGTTGGCGGCCATGCATTTCTCCTTTTCCATATTTTAATTGCCTGTACAAGGCGCGCGATGCTCGTTCACCCCCAAATCGACCCGATCGCCTTCTCGATCGGCCCGCTCGCCGTGCGCTGGTACGGGCTCATGTACCTTGTGGGCTTCGCCGCCGCCTGGTGGCTCGGCACGCGGCGCATTGCCAAGGGGCTGGCGCCCATCACGCGGGCGCAGTTCGACGATCTCATCTTCTTTGCCGTGCTCGGCGTCATCGTCGGGGGCCGCCTGGGCTACGTGCTGTTCTACAAGCCGGGGTATTACGCGGGCCACCCGCTGGAGATCTTCGCGGTGTGGCAGGGGGGGATGTCCTTCCATGGCGGGCTGCTCGGCGTGATCCTGGCGATGGGGTGGGTTGCCTGGCGCCGAAGCGTCGACTTCCTGCGGCTCATGGACTTCATTGCGCCGCTCTGCCCGCTCGGCATCGCCGCCGGGCGCATGGGCAACTTCATCAACGGCGAGCTTTACGGCCGCGTCACCGACGTTCCCTGGGGCATGGTGTTCCGCGGCGCCGGCGACGCGCCGCGCCACCCGTCGCAGCTCTACCAGTTCGCCCTCGAGGGCCTGGCGCTCTTTTTCCTGCTGTGGTGGTTCTCGTCCAAGCCGCGCGCGCGCGGCGCGGTGAGCGCGCTCTTCCTGATCGGCTATGGCGCTTTCCGCTTCATCGCCGAGTTTGGCCGCGAGCCCGATTCGTTCCTCGGCCTGCTCGCGCTCGGCCTGTCCATGGGCCAGTGGCTTTCGCTTCCAATGATCCTTGCGGGCATCGTGCTGTTCGCTTGGGCGCGACGCTAACGCGGTAGCGCCGCGTCGAGCACCCGGGCGACGTGCCAGGCTTCGCGGCCGGTGCCGTCGGCGATCTGGTGCCGGCAGCTCGTGCCGCCGGCCACCACCATCGCGTCGGACGCCTTGCGCACCGCGGGCAGGAGCGACATCTCGGCCATCTTGAGCGAAATACCATGATGCTCGGCCTCGTAGCCGAAGCTCCCCGCCATGCCGCAGCAGCTGGTCTGCACGGTGGAGACCTTCAAGCCGGGCACCATCGCGAGCACCTTCTCCACCGCCGGCATGGCATCGAACGCCTTCTGGTGACAATGGCCGTGGAGCAGCACGTCCTTCTTCAGCTCGTTGAATTTCAGGTTGCCGGGTTCCCGGGCGAGGAACTCCTCGAACAGGAACGCCTGGCGCGCGACGCTTTCGCTTCCCTCCAGCAGCACGCCGTACTCGTCCCGGAACGAGAACAGGCACGACGGCTCCAGGCCGACGATCGGCACGCCGCGCTCGGCGTAGGGGCGAAGCGCATCGAGCGTGCGGCGCGCTTCGGCCTTGGCCTCCTCGACCATCCCGGCGGCGAGAAACGTGCGCCCGCAGCATAGCGGCCGTCCGCGCAGCAGCGGCTGCGCTGCCGAAACCTTGTAGCCCGCCGCCTGCAGCACGCGCATCGCCGCGCGCGCATTTTCCGGCTCGAACCAGCGGTTGAAGGTGTCCACGAAGACCAGCACTTCGCGACCGGCGCCCCGATTCGGGCGGGTGCGGTCGACGAAATAATCGCTGCGCCATTTCGGCAGCTCGCGCCGGGACGAAAAACCGAGCAGCGGCCTGGTCAATGAAGCAACGGCATTGGCCAACGGCGCCATGTTTGCCGCCCACCGGGCATAGCGCGGCAGGTAGCCGACGGCGCGGTCGCGCAGCGTGTAGCCGTGTTTCGCCTTGTGCTGCGCGAGGACCTCGATCTTCATGCGCGCCATGTCGACCCCGGTGGGACACTCGCGCTTGCACCCCTTGCACGAGACGCACAGATCGAGCGCTTCCTTGACGTCGTCCAGCGCGAGCTGGTTGGAGAGCGCAAGGCGCAGCGTGTTCGCCCTGCCGCGGGTGAGGTGCGTCTCGTCCATCGTCGCGCGGTAAGACGGGCACATCGTGCCGGCGTCGAACTTGCGGCAGTGGCCGTTGTTGTTGCACATCTCCGCGGCCTTGTCCAAGCCGCCCCATTCGCTCCAGTCGAGCACCGTGACCGGTACCGAGGGCTGGTAGCCGGGCTTGAATCGAAACAGCGCGCGGTCGTCCATGCGCGGCGTATCGACGATCTTGCCCGGGTTCATCAGGCCGCGCGGATCGAGCCAGGACTTGATCTCGGCGAGGCAGGCGGTGAGCCGCGGGCCGTAGAAGGGCGCGATCCACTCGGAACGCACCAGGCCGTCGCCGTGCTCGCCGGAGTACGCGCCCTTGTACTGCCGGACGAGCGCGCTCGCTTCCTCGGCGATGGCGCGCATCTTTTGCGCGCCGTCGCGCCGCATGTCGAGCACCGGCCGCACGTGCAGCGTGCCGACCGAGGCATGGGCATACCAGGTGCCGCGCGTGCCGTGCTTTTCGAACACCTGCGTCAGGCGCTCGGTGTAGTCGGCAAGATGCTCGAGCGGCACCGCGCAGTCCTCGATGAAGGACACGGGTTTGCCGTCGCCTTTCATCGACATCATGATGTTGAGGCCCGCCTTGCGCACCTCCCACAGATCGCGCTGCTGTCTGGCGTCGGTGAGCTCGACCACGCTGCCCGGCAAGCCGAGCTCCGCCATCAGCTCGACCAGCTGCTTGAGCTTGGGCGCCTGGTTTTCTTCGCCGGAAAACTCCACCAGCAGTACCGCGTCGGGCTCGCCCCGGATGAACGCATCCACTGTCTTGCGGAAGGCCGCGATGCCGCGCGCGAGATCGATCATCGTGCGGTCGACGAGCTCGACCGCCGAGGGCCCGAGCTTCACGATGTGCTGCGTGAGCTGCATCGCCGTGTAGAACTTCGCGAAGTGGCACACCCCGAGCGCCCGGACGGGCGGGATCGGCGAAAGCTTGAGGTGCAAGCGCTCCGAGTAGGCGAGCGTGCCCTCGGAGCCCACCAGCAGATGCGCCGCATTCGCGTGCGGCGGGCCGAGATGGTCCAGGTTGTAGCCGGCGACCTTGCGCAGGACCTTCGGGAAGCGCGCCTCGATTTCCGCTTTCTCGCGCTCGTAAAGCGCCTTCAAGCGGTCGACAAACTCCCGGTAAGCGGGCGGGCCGGACCCCTCGTGCATGGGTCCGAAGCGCCAGCGCTCGCCCCGCACGGTGACGGCGTCGATCGCCAGCACGTTGTGCACCATGTTGCCGTAGGCGATCGAGCGCGAGCCGCAGGAATTGTTGCCCGCCATGCCGCCGAGCGTGGCTTGCGCGCTGGTGGAAACGTCCACCGGGTACCACAGCGCGCGTGCGCGCAACTCGGCGTTCAGCGCGTCGAGCACCACGCCCGGCTGGACGATCGCGGTGCGTGCCTCGGCGTCGATCTCCAGAATCTTGTTCAGGTGCTTGGTGTGGTCGATGATGAGCGCTTCGCCCACCGCCTGCCCGCACTGGGAGCTGCCCGCGCCGCGCGGCAGGATCGGGATGCCTTCGTCCGCGGCGATGGCGATCGCGCCGCGCGCGGCCTCCTCGGTGCGCGGCACCACTATGCCGATCGGCGTCAGCTGGTAGATCGACGCGTCGGTCGAGTAGCGGCCGCGGCTCGCCGCATCGAAGAGCACTTCGGCGTCGAGCTCGGTCTTGAGCCGGCGGGACAGCGAGGACGCGCTCAAGCGGCTTTCTCGACGCCGGTAAGCACCGCGGCCAGCTTGTTCGCCAGATGTTCCTGCAGCAGCCGCTTCAATGCCGGGACGTTGCGGCTGGCGAGCGCGTGCAGGATCTCCTCGTGCTCGCGCACCGCTTCGTCCCAGCGCTCCTTCGAGAAGTTCGCCATGTAGCGCGCGCGCCGTACGTTGGCGTTGAGCTGGCGGTACATGTTGGCGAGGATGGAATTGCCCGCGGCCTCCACGAGGCTCAAGTGGATCGCCTGGTTGTAGTGGAAGTAGGCGGCGAGGTCGCCGCGCGCGTGCATCGCGAGCATCTGGCGGTGCAGCGTCCGGATCTCTTCGATACGCTCGATGCTCGCGTTGCGGCACGCAAGCTCGCCCGCAAGGCCTTCGAGTGCGCCCATGACCTGAAGCGTGTCCGCGAGCCGCGGAGCATCGATCGCGGCAACGACCGCGCCGCGGTTCGGCAGCAGCTCGACCAGCCCTTCGGTCGCGAGAAGCTTGATGGCTTCGCGCAGCGGGGTGCGCGAAATGCCCAGCTGGCCGCAGAGCAGGCGCTCGTTGAGCCGCGCGCCCGGCGCGAGGTCGCCTCGCACGATGAGGTCGCGCAACCGGTCGACGGCTTCCTCGTGCAGCGGCCGGCGGTTGATGGGCTGTATGGCTTGCATTCGCCGCATTTTTGCATGCAAAATGCAAAAAATCCATTTCTAGAGGTTCCGATGGCGAGGTCCGCTGGCCGGCATTTCCTGCAGATTCCCGGCCCCACCAATGTTCCGGATCGCGTGCTCCGCGCGATCGATTTTCCGACCATGGACCACCGCGGGCCGGAATTTGGCGAGCTCGGAAAGCAGGTGCTCGCCGGCATGAAGCGGGTGTTCAAGGCGCCAACCAGCGACGTGGTCATCTACCCCGCCTCGGGCACCGGCGCATGGGAGGCGGCGCTCGTCAATACACTCACGGCCGGGGACCGCGTGCTCATGGCCGAGACGGGGCACTTTGCCGCGCTCTGGCAGAAGCTCGCCGCCCGCCTGGGGCTGGCCGTCGAGTTTCTCCCAGGCGACTGGCGCCATGGCGCCAATCCGGAGGCTATCGAGAAGCGGCTGCGCGCCGACAGCGAAAAGGTGATCAAAGCGGTGTGCGTGGTGCACAACGAGACCTCGACCGGCGTCGTTTCGCGCATCGCCGAGGTCCGCAAAGCAATCGACGCGGCCGGGCATCCGGCCCTGTACATGGTGGATACGATCTCGTCGCTCGCCTCCATCGAGTACCGGCATGAGGACTGGGGCGTCGACGTCACGGTCGCCGGCTCGCAGAAGGGGCTGATGCTGCCGCCCGGCCTGTCGTTCAACTGCATCTCGCAAAAAGCGCTCGCCGCCTCGAAAACCGCCCGCCTGCCGCGCAGCTATTGGGCCTGGGACGAGATGCTGGCCAACGGCAAGAGCGGCTACTTCCCGTACACGCCGGCCACGAACCTGCTCTATGGGCTGCGGGAGGCGCTGAAGATGCTCGAGGAAGAAGGGTTGGACGCGGTGCTCGCCCGCCATCAACGCCACGGAGAGGCGACGCGGCGCGCGGTGCGTGCCTGGGGCCTCGAGGTGCTCGCCGCGGACCCGCGCGAGTATTCGGGCTCGCTCACCGCGGTGCTGTTGCCCGCCGGGCACGACGCCGACCGGGTGCGCAAGACGATTCTGGAAGCCTTCGACATGTCCCTCGGCACCGGCCTCGGCAAGCTCGCCGGCAAAGTGTTCCGCATCGGGCATCTCGGCGACTTCAACGACCTTACACTCTTGGGTACGCTCGCCGGCGTCGAAATGGGACTCGAGCTGGCGGGCGTGCCGGTCAAGAAGGAAGGCGTGCAAGCAGCCATGGCGTACCTGGCCGAGTGCCGGGCGGCGCCGGCGCGCGCCGCGGCATAACCACCTATAGGAGGATTTTGACATGAAGCTGCGCCTCAGCCTCGCGGTCGCATTCGCCGCGCTTTTCGCAGGATCCGCACATGCCCAGACCGAACTCAAGTTCGGCCACGTCGGCGAGCCCGGCTCGCTGATCGGCGCTTCGTCCGACGAGTTCGCCCGGCGCGCGAACGCCAAGCTCGGCGGCAAGTACAAGGTCGTGGTCTACGGCTCGAGCCAGCTCGGCGGCGACAAGGAGCTGCTGCAGAAGCTCAAGCTCGGCACGATCGACTTCGCGCAGCCCTCGACGGTCATGTCCTCCGAGGCGGATATCTTCGGCGTGTTCGAGATGCCCTACCTGGTCAAGAACCGCGAGCACATGAAGAAAATCGAGAAGGAGCTCTTCTGGTCGAAGATGGCGCCCGAGTCCGAGAAGAAGGGCGTCAAGCTCATCGCCGTGTGGGAGAACGGCTACCGGCACATCACCAACAACCGCCACCCGATCAACACCCCTGCCGATCTCAAGGGCATCAAGCTGCGCGTGCCCGAAGGCAAGTGGCGCGTGAAAATGTTCCAGGCCTACGGCGCCAACCCGAGCCCGATGAAGTTCTCGGAAGTGTTCACCGCGCTGCAGACCGGCGTGATGGACGGCCAGGAGAACCCCTTCGCCCAGATCGCGAGCGCGAAGTTCTACGAAGTGCAGAAGTACCTTTCGCTCACCGGCCACGTGTACACGCCCTCGTACGTCGCGGTCGGCGCCAAGAAATGGTCCGCGCTGCCGGCGGAGGTGCGCAAGACGCTCGAGAGCATCGCCAAGGAGACCCAGTCCTGGGTGTACGAGAAGGCGATGCGCGATGAGCAGGAGCTGCTCGCCAAGATGAAGACCGCGGGCATCCAGGTGAACGAGGCCAACAAGGACGCGTTCATCGCGGCCTCCAAGCCCGTGTACGACGAGTACGCGAAGGAAGTGAAGGGCGCGAAGGAAGTCATCGACCGCGCCATCGCGCTCGGCAAATAGCCGCGCCCGATGCTGGAGGAGCTGCGCAGGCGCTACGAGCGCCTGCTGGAGTGGGTTGTCATCGCCTTGATGGCCATCCTCGCCATCGAGGTCACGCTTGGCGTGCTGTACCGCAGCTTCGGCGCCTCGCTCGTCTGGTACGACGAAGTGGCGTCGATCCTGCTCGCCTGGCTCACCTTCTACGGCTCGGCGCTCGCCGCCGCAAAGCGCGCTCACATCGGCTGTCCGGAGGTAGTCGCCATGATGCCGGCCGGCGCGCGCGTAGCGATGCGCGCCGTCGCCGAGGTCCTGGTGATCGCCTTTTTCCTGCTGCTCGGCTGGGCCGGCTACGCCATCCTTGAAGTGCTCGCCACCGATCACCTGGTGAGCCTGCCCGAGGTGCCGGTGAACTGGGTGCAATCGGTGATCCCGATCAGCGCGGTCCTGATTGTCGCCGCGGAGCTGATCACGCTGCCGGCAGCGCTGGCCCAGGCCCGGGCCGGGCGCGCTGCCGCGTCGGGCGAAGCGAGCCACTGACGATGGAAGTCCTCGTCGTTTTTGTCTGCGTTCTGGCCTTGGTGCTGATCGACGTGCCGATCGCCGTGGCGCTCGGCATCGTCGCCATCGCTGCCATGGTGATCAGCCAGGGGCTCGGGTCGCTCCCCAACCTTCCGGTGATCATCTACAACGGCGCGACCAACTTCCCCCTGATTGCCATCCCGCTGTTCATCCTCGCGGGCGCCATCATGAATGCCTCGGGCATCTCGACGCGCCTGATCGCGTTCGCCAGCGCGCTGCTCGGGTTCATACGCGGCGGTCTCGCCATGGTGTCGATCGGCACGTCGATGTTCTTCGCCGAAATTTCCGGGTCGGCGGTCGCCGACGTGTCGGCGCTCGGATCGATCCTGATTCCCGCGATGAAGCAGAAGGGCTATCCGAAAGCGCTGGCGGCAGCGGTAATGTCTTCGTCCGCCACGCTCGCCGTCATCATCCCGCCCTCGATTCCCATGATCCTGTACGCGGTGATGGCGGAAACCTCGGTGGTGCAGATGTTCGTCGCCGGCATCGTGCCGGGGATACTCGGCGGCCTCGGCCTGATGGGCATGGCGTACTGGTTCGCCCGCCGCTACCACCTTCCCGTCGAGGAGAACCTGCGCTGGGCCCGGGTAAAGAGCACCTTTCGCGAGGCGTTCTGGGCTTTCACGCTGCCGATGATCATCCTCGGCGCGATCTTCGGCGGCTTCGTCACCGCCACCGAGGGCGCGGCGCTCGCCGTCGTCGCCGCCCTGTTCATCGGGCTGGTCATCTACCGCGAGCTCGACCTCGCTCACCTGAAGGCGGCGATGATCGAGGGCGGCGTGCAGACGGCCGTGGTGATGCTGCTGGTCGCCACTTCCGCGCTGCTCGGCGCCTACCTCACCGAGGTGCAGGCGCCGCAGAAGCTCGCGCAGTCCATTACCGAGCTCACGAAGAACAAATGGGTGGTCCTCGCGCTCCTCAACGTGCTTTTCCTCGCGCTCGGGATGTTTTTGCATTCCGCGGCCGCGATCATCCTCGTGGTGCCGGTCGTGATGCCGCTCGTCAGGTCCGTTGGCATCGACCCGGTGCACTTCGGCCTTATCGTGACCATCAACCTCGGCATCGGCCAGCAGACGCCCCCGGTGGCGAGCGTGCTGATGGTCGCCTGCTCGATCGCCAAGGCAAGCGTGTGGGAGGTGAGCCGGGTAAACGTGTGGTTCATCGGCGTCCTGTTCGCGGTGCTCATGCTGATCACCTATGTGCCGGTGACCGGCCTGGGACTCGTAGACCTGTTCTACAAATGAGCGGCCCGCTCCAGGGCGTGAAGGTGCTCGAGCTGGCGCAGATCATGGCCGGCCCGACCTGCGGCATGCTGCTCGCCGACCTCGGCGCCGACGTCATCAAGGTCGAGCGCGTGCCGGGCGGGGACGATACGCGCCTCATGAACCGGCCTTCGGTCGCCGGCGAATCGGCTGCCTTCATGGCGATGAACCGCAACAAGCGCGGCATTGCGCTCAACCTGAAGGTGCCGGCGGCGCGCGAAGCCCTGAAGCGCATGGCGGCCCGCGCCGACGTGGTCACGGAGAACTATCGCAAGGGCGCGCTCGACAAGCTGGGGCTCGGCTACGAGGCGCTGCGCGCGGTCAATCCCGCGCTCATCTATTGCTCGATTTCGGGCTACGGACGCACCGGTCCCTACGCCGACAAGGGCGGCTTCGACCTGATCGCGCAGGGCATGTCGGGCCTGATGGCGATTACCGGCGAGCCGGGCGGCGCGCCGGTGAAGTCGGGCTCGCCGGTGTGCGACATCAACGGCGGCATCCTCGCCGCGCTGGGCATCGTCGCGGCCTACGTGCACCGCCTGAAGACCGGCGAGGGCCAGCTGGTGGACACGTCGCTCTACGAGGCCGGCATTCAGCAGACCTACTGGCATTCGGCGATCTATTTCGCCACCGGCGCCGCGCCGGCGCCGAGCGGCTCGGCGCACATCCTTTCTGCGCCGTACCAGGCGTTCCAGGCCGCCGACGGCTGGCTCACCATCGGCGGCGCCAACCAGTCGAACTGGGAGCGCCTGGCGCGCGTGCTCGGCGCGCCCGAGTGGGTCGACGACCCGCGCTTTCGCACCAACGCCGAGCGCATGAAGAACCTGCCGGCGCTGGTCGAGCTGATGAATTCGCGGCTCAAGACCCGCAGCAAGAAGGAGTGGATCGCGGCGCTCGAGGCCGAAGGCGTGCCTTGCGGGCCGATCAACTCTATCGCCGACATGGCGGCCGATCCGCAGACGCTCGCGCGCGAGATGGTGGTCGAGCTCGAGCATCCGATCGCCGGCCGTACCCGAGCGCTCGGGCTGCCGATCAAGCTCTCGGCGAGCCCCGGGAAGGTGACGCGCGCGGCGCCCACGCTCGGTCAGCACACGCGCGAGGTGCTTGCCGAGTTCGGCTTCTCTGCAGCCGAGATCGACGCGCTGTACGCTTCGAGCGCGGCCGTTTAGACTGGCCGCGCCATGGCCGCTCTGCTCGAGGTCCGCAATCTCAGCACCACGTTTGGCACGACCGCTGGCGTGGTGCGCGCCGTGGACGGGGTTTCCTGGGACGTCGAGGAGGGCGAGACGGTCGCGCTGGTCGGCGAATCGGGCTGCGGGAAATCCGTCTCCGCGCTGAGCGTCATGCGGCTCGTCGCCGAGCCCGCCGGCCGCATCGAAAGCGGCGAGATCATCTACAAGGGGCGTGATCTCCTCAAGCTGCGCGAAGACGAGATGCGCTCGGTTCGCGGCCGGGAGATCGGCATGATCTTCCAGGAGCCGATGACCTCGCTCAATCCGGTGCTCTCGATCGGACGCCAGCTCACCGAAGGCCTCGAGATCCACATGGGCATGAAGCCGCCCGAGGCGCGTGCGCGTGCGATCGAGCTGCTCGGCATGGTGGGCATTCCCGATCCGCGGCGCCGGCTGGCACAGTACCCGCATCACTTCAGCGGCGGCATGCGCCAGCGCATGATGATCGCCATGGCGCTCGCCTGCAATCCGTCGCTCATCCTCGCCGACGAGCCGACCACCGCGCTGGACGTCACCATCCAGGCGCAGATCCTGGAGCTGATGCGCGACCTCGCGCGGCGCCTGGGCGTGGCCATGCTCATCATCACGCACAACCTGGGCGTGGTGGCGCGCTATGCGGACCGGGTGAACGTGATGTACGCCGGGCGCATCATCGAGCAGGCGAGCGCAGGCGAGCTCTACGCCAACCCCCGGCATCCTTATACGCTCGGGCTGCTGCGCTCGGTGCCGCGACTCGACGAGCCGCGCCGCGCCCGCCTGAACCCGATCGACGGGCAGCCGCCCGATCTCACGCGCCTGCCCGCGGGCTGCGCGTTCAGCCCGCGCTGCGCCTACCGCGTCGATCGCTGCGGCGCGGCCGCGCCGCCGCTCGAGCGCGTGGGCGACGCGCACACTTCGGCCTGCTGGGAGTCGGAGCGGCTGATCAAGGAGCTCGCCGCATGAGCACTGCCGCCGCGCTCCCCGGGCAACGGCCGCACGCTGCGTCAGAACCCCAGGCGCTGCTCGAGGTGCAGAACCTCGTCAAGCATTTTCCCGTCGGCGGCGGCGTGCTGAGCGGTCCGGCCGGGATGGTGCGCGCGATCGACGGCGTCAGCTTCAGCATCCGCCGCGGCGAGACCCTCGGCCTGGTCGGCGAGTCGGGCTGCGGCAAGACCACCACCGGACGCTGCATCCTTCAGCTCGAGCGGCCGACCAGCGGCCGCATTCTTTTTGACGGCATCGACCTGTGCACGCTCGAAGGCGCTGCGCTGCGCAAGATGCGCCGGCGCATGCAGGTGATCTTCCAGGACCCCTACTCCTCGCTCAACCCGCGCATGACGATCGGCCAGATCATTGCCGAGCCCCTCAAGGTGCACGGCATCATCGCCGACGAGGCCGGGCGCACCGCGCGCGTGCGCGAGCTGCTCGAGCAGGTCGGGTTGCTGGGGCAGCACGCGCAGCGCTACCCGCACCAGCTCTCGGGCGGACAGCGCCAGCGCGTCGGCATCGCCCGGGCGCTGGCGATGGAGCCCGCGCTCATCGTGTGCGACGAGCCGGTGTCGGCGCTCGACGTGTCGATCCAGGCGCAGATCATCAACCTGCTCGAGGACCTGCAGAACCGCCTGGGGCTCACTTACCTGTTCATCGCGCACGATCTCTCGGTGGTGCGCCATATCTCCGACCGGGTGATCGTGATGTACCTCGGCAAGATCGCCGAGGTCGCGGACCGCGCTTCGCTCTACGCGGACCCGGTGCACCCCTACACCCGCGCCCTGCTTTCTGCGGTTCCGATACCCGATCCGAAGCTCGAGGCCCGGCGCGAGCGCACCGTGCTGCGCGGAGAAGTGCCGAGCGCGCTCAACCCCCCAGGGGGGTGCGTCTTCCACCCGCGCTGCCCGATTGCGGAGGCTCGCTGCAGCGCGGAAACGCCGCAGCTGCGCGAAATCCGCCCCGGCCACTGGGGCGCCTGTCATCTGGCTTGACAGAAGCGGGGGGAGCGCACTCTACTAGCTCAAACCGATAGGGCCGCCCGACGCAGGCGCCCAGGGTCCAGACAACTTCGAGGAGGAGGCTGTGGTGAAGAAATCTACGCGTTTGCTTGCGCTGGCGGCTGCGGCGCTGTTGTCGCTGCCGCTGCAGGCCCAGACTCCGCGAAACGGCGGAGAGCTCGTTTTCCCGGTTCCATCCGAACCACCCTCTTACGACGGGCATCGCGAGGAGACCTTCGGTCTCATCCATCCGATCGCGCCGTTCTACAACACCCTGCTGCGGGTCGACCCCAACGACCGTTCGGGCACCAAGCCGCACCCGTCGCTCGCCGAAAGCTGGACGGTCTCGCAGGACGGCAAGACCTACACGTTCAAGCTGCGCCGCGGCGTCAAGTTCCACGACGGCTCCGACCTCACCTCGAAGGACGTGAAGGCGTCCTACGACAAGATCATCTTCCCGCCGCCGGGTGTCGGCTCGACCCGCAAGGGCCAGTATGCGGATGTGGAGAAGGTCGAGGCGCCGGACCCCGGCACCGTCGTGTTCCGCCTGAAGGAGCCCTCGGGCTCGTTCCTCGCGTCGCTGCTCTCGCCCTACAACTTCATCTACAAAGCCGACATCCTGGCGAAGGACCCGCACTGGTACGAGAAGAACATCATGGGCAGCGGCCCGTTCACGTTCGTCGAGCACGTCAAGGGCTCGCACGTGCTCGGCAAGAAGAACCCGAACTACTGGGACAAGGGCAAGCCCTACCTCGACGGCTTCCGCGCCATCTTCATGCGCGAGTCGGCGGCGCAGGTGGCCGCGGTCCGCGGCGAGCGGGCGCACATCCAGTTCCGCGGCTTCACGCCCAAGGACCGCGACAACCTCAAGTCCGCGCTCGGCGACAAGATCACGGTCCAGGAGTCGCCTTGGGACTGCATTCTGATGGTGGCCATCAACCATGAGAAGAAGCCCTTCGACGACAAGCGCGTGCGCCGCGCGCTGACGCTGGCGCTCGACCGGCACACCGGCTCGAAGGCGCTGTCGCAGATCGCGATCGTGAAGTCGATCGCCGGCGTTCAGGTGCCCGGCACGCCGTTCGCCACGCCGCCCGAGGAGCTGAACAAGCTCGCCGGCTACTGGACCGACGCCGAGAAGTCGCGCGCCGAGGCGAAGAAGCTGCTCAAGGAGGCGGGCGTTCCCGAGGGCTTCTCGTTCACCTTCAAGAACCGCGGCATCCCGATGCCCTACGAGCCGCTGGGCGTGTGGATGATCGACCAGTGGCGCCGCATCGGCCTCAACGTGAGGCAGGAGGTGATCGAGGCTGCGGCCTATTTCGGCGTCGTCCGCAAGGGCGACTTCGAGGTGGCGATGGACTTCCAGTGCGGCTACATCGTCGAGCCGGATCTGGACATGTACAAGTTCCTCTCCAGCGACCGCAACCCGGCGAACTACGGGCGCTACAAGGACCCGGTGCTCGACCAGCTCTACGACCAGCAGAGCCGCGAGACCAATGTCGAGAAGCGCAAGCAGATCATCCGCCAGTTCGAGAAGCGCCTGCTCGAAGAGGAGGCGCACTACCTGATGACGCTGCAGTGGCATCGCATCATCCCGCACTCGTCCAAGGTCAAGGGCTGGACGATCACGCCGAGCCATTACCTCAACAACACGCTGGACACGGTCTGGCTGACCGAATGACGTAGTGGCGTACTACATCCTCAAGCGGTTGCTGGCGATGATCCCGACCCTGCTCGGGGTCGCGGTGCTGATCTTCCTGCTCCTGCGTGTGGTGCCGGGCGATGTCGTCGAGGCGCGCTACCTCACGCAGGGCAGCCAGTTCCAGTCGCAGGACCTGATGGACCTCGAGCGCAAGAAGCTCGGCCTCGATCAGCCGCTGTGGAAGCAGTTCACCAGCTGGATGGCCGGAATCGCGCGCCTGGACTTCGGGCTTTCGATGTGGACCGGCGCACCGATCACCGAGGAGATCAAGCTGCGCTTCGCGCTGTCGCTGCAGCTCGCGATCATGGCGAGCCTCATCGCCCAGGTGCTGGCGATCCCGCTCGGCATCCTCGCCGCGGTGAAGCAGGACACCTGGGTCGACTACGCGGTGCGCGTTTTCTCGATCGCCGGCCTTGCCACGCCGTCGTTCTGGCTCGGCATCCTGATGATCTTGACCATGCTGATCGTCTTTAAATGGATACCGCCGATGGTGTTCACGCCGCTTTGGGTGAACCCATGGGAGAACCTCGCGCAGCTCATCTGGCCGGCGCTCGCGGTGGGCTACCGCTACTCCGCCGTAGGCACGCGCATGATGCGCTCGGCGATGCTCGAGGTGCTGCGCGAGGACTACATCCGCACCGCGCGCGCCAAGGGCCTGTGGCTCAAGCTGATCCTCGCGCGCCACGCGCTGAAGAACGCGATCCTGCCGGTGCTCACCGTCATGAGCCTGGAGTTCGCCTTCCTCCTCGGCGGCCTGGTGGTCACCGAGCAGGTGTTCAACCTGAACGGCCTCGGGATGCTCTTCGTGGAGGCGATCTCGCATCGCGACTACACCCTCACGCAGGCCCTGGTCATGCTGGTCGCGACGTTTTTCCTGTTCGTGAACTTCTTCGTCGACATCGCCTACGCCTGGATCGACCCGCGCATCCGCTATCGCTGACCGCATGGCCGTCACCCCGCAGACCGTCGACGAACTGACCCGCGCCGCGCCGCGCGCTCGCTGGATTTCCGCGATCGTCGATTTCGTCCGCCAGCGCCCGCTCGGCGCCATCGGCGCGGCGATCATCCTGCTCATGACGGCGATGGCCGTGACCGCGGGGCTGATCGCGCCGTACAACCCGCTCGAGAACGACTACGCCGCGATGCTCTCGCCGCCGGGCGCCGAGCACTGGCTGGGCACCGATGCACACGGCCGCGACGTGCTGACGCGCATCCTCTACGGATCGCGCACCGCGCTCATGGTCGGGCTCGGGGCGTCGCTTCTCGGCGCGATCTTCGGCTCGCTGATCGGGGTCGCGAGCGCGTACTTCGGCGGCCGCGTGGACCTCATCGTGCAGCGTATCATGGACGTCTTCTTCGCCTTTCCCGTGATCATCCTGGCGCTCGCGGTGGTGGCCGTCCTCGGCACCGGGGCTGGTAACGTCATGCTAGCGATCGCCACGCCGATGGTGCCCCGTTGCGCGCGCGTGGTGCGCTCGAGCGCGCTCGCGGTGCGCGAGATGCCGTACATCGATGCCGCGCGCGCTTCCGGTTTCGGCCACCGGCGCATCATCCTGCGCCACATGCTGCCCAACGTCATGGCGCCGATCCTCATCATGGCCACCGCTTTTCTCGGCGAGGCGATCCTGCTCGAGGCGTCGCTCTCGTTCCTCGGGCTTGGCGTACAGGAGCCGACCGCCGCCTGGGGCCTGATGCTGCGCGGGGCGGCGGTCGAGTTCGCCGAGAGTGCGCCGTGGATGGCGATCTTCCCGGGCCTCGCGATCAGCCTTGGCGTATTCGGCTTCAATCTCTTCGGCGATTCGCTGCGCGATGCGCTCGACCCGCGGCTGCGCACGCAGTAGTTGAGCCGCGCCGCCTTCGGGCGGGGCGCCCGCGCCGGCCTGCTATGATCCGGGCCTTCAAAATTCCTGGATCACTGGAGGAGGCATGCGCAGCAGTGTCAAGTTCATCGTCGGCGCGGTCGCGGGATGCGCGCTGGCCGTTGCAAGCGGCGCGGCCAGCGCACAGGCGTGGCCGACCAAGCCGGTCATCTTTCTGAACCCATTTCCGGCCGGCGGCGGCACCGACACGTTCGCGCGGCCGATCGCCGCGCGCCTCGGCCAGACGCTCGGGCAGCAGGCCCTGATCGAGAACCAGGGCGGCGCAGGAGGCACGGTCGGCGCGGCAAACGCCGCCAAGCGCGCGCCCGACGGCTATAACTGGTTCTTCGGAGCGGTGCACCACACCATTGCGGAAAGCCTGTACGCGCGTCTTTCGTACAGCCTGGAGAAGGACTTCGAGCCCATTACCATCGCCGCCTTCGTCCCCAACGTGGTGGTCGTGCATCCGAAGCACGCGGACAAGTTCAAGACGCTGAAGGACCTCATCGACTTCGCCCGGGCCAATCCCGGCAAGCTGAACTACGGGTCTGCAGGCAGCGGCACCACGCACCACCTCGCCGTTGAGCTCTTCAAGACGATGACCAAGACGTTCATCGTGCATATCCCCTATCGCGGCGCCGGCCCGCTGATGATCGATCTGCTCGCAGGCCAGGTCGACCTCGCTTTCGACGGCATGGGAACCTCGGCCCAGCAGGTCAAGGCGGGAAAGCTCATTCCCCTGGCGGTCACCAGCGTGAAAAGAAATCCGGTGCTGCCCAACGTGCCGACGGTGCAGGAAGCCGGCGTACCGGGCTACGAGGTGCGCACCTGGTACGGCATCTGGGCGATCCGCGGCACGCCGCAGCCGATCAAGGACCGCATGTACAAGGATATCGTCGCCGCCATCGGCCATCCCGACCTGAAGAGGATCTGGGCGGAGCAGGGCGCCGACGCCGGCGGCATGCCGCCCGCCGAGATGGAAAAAATCGTGAAGGTCGAAATTGCCAAGTGGGCCAAGGTGGTGAAGGACGCCGGCGCCAAGGTGGACAACTGAGCTTGCTGAGCCGCTAGATCGTCCCTTCGGCGCGCAGCCGGGCGATCTCCGCGTCGCTCTTGCCGAGCAGGCCGCGCAGCACCTCCTCGGTATGCTCCCCCAGCAGCGGCGGCGCCAGCCGGTATTCGAGCGGCGTGTCCGAGAAGCGCATGGGGCTCGCCACCAACGGCAGCTTTGCGCCGGCCGCGTGCTCGAGCTCGATGCGCACGCCGCGGGCCTTCACCTGCGGCTCTTCGAAGACCTGCGCGATATCGTTGATCGGCCCGTTCGGCACGCCGGCGCCATCCAGGAGCGCCACCCATTCGCGCGTGCTGCGCTGGCGAAAGACCTCCGCCAGCAGCCGGGTGAGCTCGGCGCGGTTTTCAACGCGCTTGCCGTTGGTGGCGAAGCGCGCGTCTTCGGCGAGCGCGCTGCAGCCGGCCGCGGCGCACAATTTGCGGTACAGGTTGTCGTTGCCGCAGGCGACGATGACGTTGCCGTCGGCGGTGCGGAACGGCTGGTAAGGCACGATGTTGGGGTGCAGGTTGCCGATGCGGCTGGGCGGCGTGCCGGTGGCGAAGTAGTTGGTGTTCTGATAGGCGAGCAGCGCGATCTGCGAATCGAGCAGCGCAAGGTCGAGGTGCTGGCCGGTGCCGCTCTCGGCGCGATGCGCGAGCGCAGCGCAGATGGCGATCGAGGCGTACATGCCGGTGATGATGTCGGCCACGGGGACGCCGGCGCGTTGCGGCGCGCCGTCGGGCTCGCCGGTGACGCTCATCATCCCCCCCATGCCCTGGATCATGAAGTCGTAGCCTGGCCGCTCGCGGTAGGGGCCGGTGTGGCCGAAGCCGGTGAGCGAACAGTAGATCAGTCTTGGATCGCGCTTGCGCAGGTCTTCATGGCCGAGGCCGTATCGCGCGAGGTCGCCGTGCTTGTAGTTCTCGATGAGCACATCGCTGGCGCCCGCGAGCTCGCGCACGATGGCCTGCCCGGCCGGGACAGCGATGTTCACCGTGATGGATTTCTTGCCGCGGTTGGCCGAGGTGAAGTATGCGGAATCCCCGGTGTCGCGCCCTTGCCCATCCTTCACCCAGGGCGGGCCGAAGGCGCGCGAGTCGTCGCCCGCACCCGGCCGCTCCACCTTGACGACTTCGGCGCCCAGGTCTGCCAAGTTCTGTCCGGCCCAGGGCCCGGCGAGTACGCGCGACAGATCGAGAACGCGAATGTGCGACAGCGGACCTGCCATGCGATGGGTCTTCCGAGCGGAAAACCCGCAGTTTAGCTATTTGACGCCGATGTTGTTGTGCACGGTGCGCACGCCGCTCACTCCGGCGGTGACGCGTCCCGCGCGCGAGGCGATGTCCGGCGCCTTCACGAACCCCGAGAGTTGCACGCGGCCTTCGTAGGTCTCCACCGCGATGGAAAGCGAAGGGATTCCCTTTTCGGCAAGTAGCGCCGCTTTGACGCGCGCGGTGATGAGCGAGTCGCGCAGGATGCGCTTCTCGTTGTCCTCCATCGCCAGCGCGTATTCGGACTCGGACAGCAGCCCGTCCTTGTCCGTGTCGAAGGCCGCGAAGCGCTTCTGCACTTCGGCGTTGGCAAGCGCTTCGACCCTGCTGATGTGGCCGTCGCGATTGCGGTCGAGCGCAGCGAAATCGGCGCGCGGGCCGGGAACCGTCGTTCCTTCAACCGTCGTCTGGGCCGGCGCTGCGGCGCTCAGGAGCAGCAGCAAAAGCGCAATGGAGGCACGCATGGTTGTTCTCTCGCCTAATATAGGCGCGGCCTCCATTTATCCACATGACGTATTTCATGCGCCACCATGATTAGGCATGTCGTGCTTTGGCGACTAAAGTCGAATAGCGGTGACTTGTTCCACGTTATCCGCGACGCGCTCGAAGCGCAGCAGGGCAAAATTCCGGGGTTGCTGCGCGTCGAGGTGGGCCGCAACTTTGCCAGCTCGCGGCGCGCGGTGGACTTCTCGCTCATCTGTGACTTCGACAGCCGCGAATCGCTCGCCGGCTACCACCGACACCCGGCGCATATGCAGACACGCATCATCGTCGACCCGTTAGTCGAGGAGCACTGGATCGTCGACTACGAGCTCTGAGCGCTCACCAGAGCGCAGCGAGCATGCGCGCGGCAAGCGCGTAGAGCACCAGGGCGAAGACCACGCGCAGCCCCTGCAGCATGTAGCCGGCCGTGCCGATCGCGCGCCGCAGCGGCACGCTGCACCACGCGAGGAAGGGGATGACCAGGAACGCTCCGCCGGCGGCGACGAGGCTGGAAACGCCGCCGATCCCGGCGCCGGCGGCGAATATCCCTGCGGCGCCCGGCAATTCGCGACTGCGCTTGGGCCGAAGATCGAACAGGATTTGCGTCGCGGCATAGAACACCAGCACCGTGAACATCACCGCGAGCGGCCGCGTCGCGATCAGCCCGGCGGCGAGCGCGGCAAGGAACGAGCCGGTCAGGATGCCGGGCGCCATGGCGCGCGCCACGCCCCAGTCGACGGCATCGTGGGCATGGTGCGCCCGCATGCTCGACACCGAGGTAAACATGATGGTGGACATCGAAGTACCGAGCGCGAGATGCATGACGTGCTCGGCCGGAAGCCCCTGCGCAGTGAACACCCAGACGAGCATCGGCACCATCACCGCGCCTCCGCCGATGCCCAACAATCCCGCAAAGAACCCGACGGCCGTGCCGATCGCGAGGTACGCCGGCCACCACTGCATCAGGTGATCTTCAACAGGTGCGCGGCGAGCTCCGCGAATCCCGCTCCCGACTCGGCAGCAGTAACGAATTTCGGCTCGAGGCCGGGAAAGCGGCGCACGTTGGCGACGCCCACGGCGTTGTCGAAAAATGCGAACATCGGTGCGTCGTTCGGCGAGTCCCCGACGAACACCAGCTTGCGGTTGACCGCGTCGAGATCGGCGCCAAAGCGCTCCGCGAACAGCAGCCGCGCCGTGGCGAGCTTGTCGTAGGTACCGAACCAGCCGTTCACGTGGACCGAGCTCACCTTGGCGGTGAGCCCCGCCTCGCGCATGAGCTCGGCGATGCGCGCGGCGGCCGAGAGCGGCAGCGGCGGCACGTCCTCGCAGAAATCGATGGCAAGGTCGGTCTCGCGATACGCTTGGTCGGCGGCGAGCGCCGCCCCGGAGACTTCGCGAAGGATCGCCCCCGCGATCGCTTCCAGCCGCGCACGCTTGGCGGCGCGCGTCGCCGCGTCGTCGATAAAGCGCTTGCGCAGCCTGCCGTCGGCGAACCAGAAATAAAAAGCGCCGTTCTCGCCAACCACCGCGTCCACCGGCCACATGCGTGCGATGTGGTCGCACCAGCCGGCCGGGCGGCCGGTTACCGGAACGACGCGCTTGCCCGCGCGCTGCAGCCGCTCGAGCGCGGCGTAAGCCTCTGCCGTGAGCTTGCCGTGCGTGGTGAGCGTCTCGTCGATGTCGAACAGCAGGGTATCGACCGGGCGCGGGTCGAGATCGGCGAGCGGTCTCACCGGCCCATCACTTCGAGCAGCCTGCGGCGCTGCGCGTCGCTCATGTGCAGGCCGGCCTTGCTTCGCCGCCAGAGCACGTCCTCGGCACTCGTGGCCCACTCGCGCTCGACGAAATACTGGACCTCGCGTTCGGTCAGGCCCGCGCCGTAATCCTCGCCCAGCCTGCCGTCGCCCAGGACTTCCGGCGCGAGCGCCCCGTGCCGCCGAAAAACGCCGCGCAGCACCTCGCCGGGCAGGCCGGGAAAGCGTGCGCTGAGCGAGCCGAAGGCCGTGTCGCGGTCGGCGAATTCGCTGCCGGGAAACGGCGCGCTCTCGGTCCATGCGCGCTTCATCATCGGAAAATACGGCACCAGCTTCTCCAGCGCGTGCTCCGCGAGGCGGCGATAGGTCGTGATCTTGCCGCCGAACACCGAAAGCGCCGGCGCCGCGCCCGCTTCATCGTCGACACGCAGGGTGTAATCGCGCGTCACGGCGGAAGGATCGCGCGAGCCGTCGTCGTAGAGCGGCCGGACTCCAGCAAAGCGCCAGCGCACCGCAGAGGGCGCGACAGGCTGCGCGAGGTAGCGGCTCGCCGCGCGGCACAGATATTCCACCTCCGCGTCGCTCGCCTGCACCGAGGCGGGATCGCCCTGCAGCGGCACTTCCGTCGTGCCGATGAGCGTGAAGCGCTCCTCGAACGGAATCATGAACACGACACGCCGGTCATCGTTTTGCAGGATGTAGGCGTGCCCGCCCTCGTAGAGCCGCGGCACCACAATATGGCTTCCCTGCACCAGGCGCACCTCGTCCCGGCTCGGCTGGCCGAGGCGCTCGTTCAACACCTGCTTCACCCAGGGTCCGGCGACGTTCACCACGGCGCGCGCGCTGGCCTCCTCGCCGCCCGACAGCACGGCATGCCAGCGGCCGGCCGTGCGGCGCGCGGAGACGCATTGCGTGCGCACGCGGATGTGCGCGCCGCGCGCTGCCGCGTCGCGGGCGTTCGCGACGACCAGGCGCGCGTCGTCCACCCGGCAGTCCGAGTAGGCGAAGCCATGGCGAAACTCGGGGCGCAGGACGTCGCGGTACGGCGGCGCATCGAGGCGCACCTGCCGCGAGCCGGGCAATACCGAGCGCCGCGCCAGGTGGTCGTACAGGAACAGCCCGATGCGGATCATCCAGCGCGGCCGCAGCTCGGGAACATGCGGCATGACGAAGCGCATGGGCGAGGCGAGGTGAGCGGCGATGCGCAGCAGGATCTCGCGCTCGGCGAGCGCCTCGGCGACCAGGCGGAAGTCGTACTGCTCCAGGTAGCGCAGGCCGCCGTGGATCAGCTTGGAAGAGGCCGACGAAGTGGCGGCGGCGAGATCCGCCGCCTCCACCAGCAGCACCGAGAGCCCGCGGCCGGCGGCGTCGCGCGCAATGCCGGCGCCATTGATGCCGCCGCCGATGACCAGCAGGTCGTACAGATTTCCCGGCATGGCGGGGCGCACTATAGCGCGCCGCCGCCGGGCCGACGAATCAGGAGGCCGGCTTGACTTTCAGGAAGAGCTGATTTTCTTCAGCTGCTCGAGCTGCAGCACCTTCACGCGCACGTCGGGGTTCGACTTCGCGCTCCCACGCGCCTGGACTTGCTGCTGGCGGCGGATGCGCTCGAAGGTTTTCCGCACGTCGGTGTCAAAGCTCGGCTTGTAACGGAACGACGAGTCGAGGATATGTTTCATGCGCCTGTGCTCCTACGCTGACGCGCTCATTGTTCCAAATCCGGTCCGCGGGCGATGCGTGCGGTCGTAGTCTCGCCGGACTACAGGCGCAGAGCAAATCGAATTTCAAGTCGACGCCGAACTACAGCGGAGCGAAGGAATGCTACTTGACGGCGGTGATAACCCGTGCGGGCATGGCGAAAGCGACCTTGCGCGAATGGCGAGCGGAAAGCATTCGCGACCCGCTCCCAAAGAGCTGCAGCAGCAGCTTGGCGAAGAACATGAAGGCGAATTGGCTCAGCACTGCGTCGAAGCTCTGCTCGCGAAACGGAAGCGATTCGGCACGTCCCTCTTGCCAATCGCACGTGCGGCGTGCGGCAGACCCGCAGGACGACTTGCTGGATCGACTGATCGACCTGACCCTGGCCGAAGCGCGCATGCGCCGGCCCCTGGACGAGCTCGCCGATGGCGCGGCGAAGGTCGCCTCGGTGGCCCTCGAAGTGGGTTATGCGTCCGAGGCCGTGTTCAGCCGGAGCTTCAAGAAAATCGCCGGGATGTCGCCCGCCGCCTGGCGTGCCCGGTCGCTGCTCGCTGCAAAGTCCGTGTAGTTATCTGGCGACATGAAAAGCACTGCGATACGACAGGCCCGTGCGGCGTTTGAAGCGTTCAATCCAGCAGTGCGATCACCAGGCCCGTACGCACCTTGGGCACGAACCAGGTGGACTTGGGCGGCATCAACCGGTCCTGCAGGCAGACCCTGATGAACTGCTCCATGGTGACGGGCGGCAGGGTGATGGCGTAGGCGAAACGCCCCGAATCCACCTCGGCCTGCAGCCATTGCGCATCGCGATTCGCGCCGACGTACGCGATCCGCTCGTCACGTGCGTCGGTGATGCCGAACACGTCCGCAAACAGCTTGCGCTGCACGATGTCGGCGTCGATCTCCTGCGCCGCGTCGGCCGGGTCATACGTACCCGGCCGCGGCCGCAGCCGCCACCATAGCGCGCCATCGTAGAAGCCGATGTCGTGCGTCGCGGCCGGCTGGAAAGCCTCGCTGCCGTGCCGCTGCACTTCGAAGGACGCCCGCAGCGCCTCCGGCAATGCGGCCGGTCTGGCTGCGGGATTAAGCAGCCGGTTGTACGGAGCAATGGTCATGGTGCGCGCCGGGAAGAACACGGTCAGAAAATGCGCGTAGCCCAGCATGGCCGCGGCCGCACTGCGATGATTCCCGTCCGCCACATAAGCTTGCGGCTCGCGCGCGAGCAGCGCACGCAGCCGCTCGATCTCCGGCCGCTCTTCCACGACCCAGACGCGATGGCGGTTCCCGTCCTCGTCTGCGGTCTCGAAGCTCGGCGCGGCGGAACGGGCGTGCGCCGCCAGCGCCGCTTCGAACTCGCCGCTCGCGTCGTCCACCGCCAGGTTCACGGTTCCGAGGTCCGCGCGGGTCGCGGCCGTCAGCTTGGCGCGCCCGCGAGCCTTGGACTCGCGGATTCCCTCGTTGCGTATGATCGTGCCCTGCGGGTTCTGCGGCGTGCGGATCTCCGCGGTCCGCGCCATGCCTCCCAAGCCGATTTGTGGCCGCCCTGGCCGCTCCGGGCTCGTGATCTCGTAGACCCACAGGATGCCCGCCTTGCACCGCACGCGCGGGTCCTGCCGCAATCCGGCCATGCTCTCGGTCGCACGCCTCACCGACTCCGGCGAGCCGTCTTCACCGATGTCGGCCGCGCGCGGCACCGCGCAGTGCGGCATCGAGATCCGCAGCACGGACGCCGGCCTGCGCTGCAGCAGCTCCCAGACCTCGAGGTCGCTCTGAAACTCGTCGTAATTCGGTGCGCCGAGCGCGTCCGCGGCGGCGGAGTCAGCCGCGACCAGTGCCTGCGCTATGGGATCGACGGTAACCAACCCGCCCGGCTACTTCTTGCGCAGGCGGCGGATGGCGGCGAGCTGGGCGGCGAGCATGGCGAGCTCGCCCTCCACGGCGGCGATTTCCTGCTTGTCCTGCGCCTTTGCGCGCGCTTCTTCGGCACGTTTCAGCGCTTCGGCGGCCTTGGCCTCGTCGAGGTCGGCGCCCCGGATGGCGGTATCGGCGAGCACCGTGATGACCTTGGGCTGGACTTCCAGGATGCCGCCGGCCACGAAGATCAGCTGCTCTTCGCCTCCGCCCGCGGGCGTGATGCGCACCGCGCCGGGCCGGATGCGCGTGATGAGCGGCGTATGGCGCGGGTAGATGCCGAGCTCGCCCGCCTCGCCGGGCAGGACCACGAACTCGGCCTCGCCCGAGAAGATGGATTCCTCGGCGCTCACCACATCGACATGGATGGTGGCGTTTGCCATTACTTGAGCGTTTTCGCTTTTTCGAAGGCCTCTTCGATCGCGCCCACCATGTAGAACGCCTGCTCGGGAAGCGAGTCGCATTCGCCGTTCACGATCATGTTGAAGCCCTTGATCGTGTCCTTGAGCGCCACATACTTGCCCGGCGTGCCGGTGAAGTTCTGCGCCACGGTGAACGGCTGCGACAGGAAGCGCTGGATCTTGCGCGCGCGCGCCACCGCGAGCTTGTCCTCCGGCGAGAGCTCGTCCATGCCGAGGATCGCGATGATGTCGCGCAGCTCCTTGTAGCGCTGCAGGGTTGCTTGCACGGCGCGCGTGGTGTTGTAGTGCTCCTCGCCGATGATGTTCGGGTCCACCTGGCGCGAGGTCGAGTCGAGCGGGTCGACCGCGGGATAGATGCCGAGCGACGCGATATCGCGCGACAGCACCACGGTCGCATCGAGGTGGCCGAAGGTGGTCGCCGGCGAAGGATCCGTCAGGTCGTCTGCCGGCACGTAGATCGCCTGCACCGAGGTGATC